>QMCD01002479.1_pt1 | contig 10245 bp, 9 predicted proteins | sample 1821841 | NCBI WGS metagenome assembly QMCD01 (sample SAMN01991225, study PRJNA193472) | Termite gut metagenome, whole genome shotgun sequencing project. | isolation source: worker | host: Macrotermes natalensis
AGCCGGAAATTGTTATCTTGAAGCTCTTGCAGTTTGGAGCCGCTTCCCAGCTCGCTTTACGGGTGAACGTCGGCATATTGCCGCCAGCACAGCCTACAGTAAATGCGCCTTCCCATTCGCTGTCCAAGTTAATCATACGGCGGCCTTTAAGCAATGTAGGCGAAAGATTTGTGACGCCCTCCATGCCCGTTTCCTCGCCTGTGGTAAACAGCCCTTCCAGCGGCGGATGAGGAACATCGGTGCTGTCTAACAGCGCCAGAATATACGCCATGCCAATGCCATTATCAGCGCCAAGTGAAGTACCGCTCGCGCTTAAAAAGCCGTCCTTTTCAACGATATTCAGCGGGTTGTTGTAATCGTGTACGCTCGATTCGCTTTTGATATAAACCATATCGGTATGGCTTTGCAGAACAAGCGTTGGAGAAGCTTCGTAGCCCTTCGTTCCCGGTTTGCGAATTACGACGTTATATACGCTGTCCATCTCGGCGTCTAAGCCCCGCTCCTTGGCAAAAGCGAGCAAATATTCGCCGATTCGTTTCTCATCCCCCGATGTTCGCGGAATAGTAGTGATTGTACGGAAAATTTCTATAGGGGCTTCGAATATATTCATTATGCCAATCCTTCCTGTTTGCGGTATATCATCACAGATATGTTGAAAGCTGTTGTTTACCTTGCAAAACGCGCAGCGCTCCCATAGCCAAAGCATTCATTTCGTCCTCGCCGGGATAAGTAAACACCTTCGCCATCTGATCGATCCGCTGTTTGATTGAACCTGTAAAACGAACCGAATAGGCAAGCCCGCCCGTTAAAATGATCGCGTCCAATCTGCCCTCAAGCGCAACGATCATCGCCCCAATATCCTTGGAAACTTGGTATGCCATCGAATCGACCACTAGCGCCGCGTACTCGTCTCCGTCGCGAATCATCTTTTCGACACGCATCAAATCATTTGTTCCTAAATAAGACAACATGCCTCCCCGTTTGTTGACGATAGCCATTATATCGCTTTTTTTTAATTTCCCGCTGTAGCACATATCAATGACTGGTTCCAAGGGAACGGCACCGCACCGCTCCGGCGAAAACGGGCCTTCGCCAGCAATTGCGTCGTTTACGTCTATTACCCGGCCATATCGATGCGCCCCTACTGTAATACCGCCCCCCATATGGGCGACGACAAACCGGCCATCTTCATAAAGCATACCGAGTTCGGCAGCACACTTGCGCGCAGCCGCCTTCGCATTCAGTGCATGAAACGCGCATTTTCGCTCGATGCCCGGAAAACCTGTCAATCGTGCGTAAGGCTCCATCTCGTCAACCACTACCGGATCAACTACATAGGCGGGCATATTGTATAATTCCCCAATATCCGCCGCTATGAGTCCTCCGAGTGAGGAAGCGTGTACGGAGGCAAAATCGTCCATGAGGTCGCGCTTCATCTTTTCATTTACCGCATAGGTCCCCGAATCAATCGGTTGTATCAAACCGCCGCGGCCAACTACAGCATCAAGACATCCTTGCGAGAATCCAGCTTCATCCAAGAAATCATGAACGTATTTCAGGCGAATCGGTAATTGATCCAGCGTCTTGGCGCAAAGATCAAACTCGCCGCTGTCGTGGCGTATCAACTTATTGAAGCGAACAGCCTCATCCTCGAAAACCGCTAGTTTAGTCGATGTCGAACCGGGGTTTATTACAAGGATCAGAAAAGGCTTGTGCATCACGTTACTACTCCTTTAGTGATTATCGTACCGCCTGAACGGGCGCATTCGAGCGCTTTTACGGATTGTAGCGCTTCGTCTATCTCTCCCGGCGCAGCGATGCATTCCACCAAAACAACCTCGCCTTCATCCGAAATAATGTTCTTTTGGGATAAGGGTAGGGCAGAATAGTCCTTCTTCAATATTCTAATCAATAACAACTCGCGTATGAAGTGCGTACTCGCCGTACACTCTTCCCAGCTTTGAACGAAATCCATTTTGGCAATCTGTTTGGCAAGATACCTCATATCGATATACTGATTCTTAAAGCTGACATGGATGCTGGTTGCGCCTTCCTGTATGACGCCGGCGCTGATGCTTTCGATATTCCATCCGTTATGCCGGAATAGACCGGCAACCCGATCCAGAACGCCCGGCGTATTATAAACATGCAACGTCAATATCGTAATCATAAGATCAGCCTTCAATGATACTTTCGTGACAATTGCCGCAATGATTTAAAAAATCATATGCCGCCTGTACATACCAAGCCACACCCGTTTTGAATGCTTCTTCGTCTATTTGGAAATAATCGCTGTGCTGCGGATGCTCTCCTCCGCCGCCCAAAAAAATGAAAGCCGCAGGCACCCGTGCAGTATATTCAGCGAAATCCTCTGCACCCATCATTTTGGGCATTGTGACAACAAGCTCCGATGAGGCAGCAACTTTTTTAGCCGCAGAAAGCGCGATCTTTGAGGCTTCGCTATCGTTAATAAGCACCTCAGTCATCATGTTATATTCCATTTCCGCCTTGCATCGAAACGTTTCCGCAGTTTGTTTGGCAATACGCTCAACGATAGGGGGCAGGTTCGTATGAGTATCTCTGTTGAATGACCTAACCGTACCTTTCATTATGGCTTCGCCCGAAATCACATTGAAGCGAGTACCGGATTTTAGCTCGCCTACTGTAACAACAACCGTATCGATAGGCGCGATTTCGCGCGAAACAATTGTTTGCAGATTCATGATTATTGCGGCGGCTGTTACCGTTGCGTCCACTCCTGTCTCCGGCATCGCACCATGACAGGACTTGCCCTTAATTGTGATCGTGAACTCATCCGCGGCGGACATGGATGCCCCTTCGCCTAACGCAAGCATACCTACGGGATGCTGCGCGGTAATATGTAAACCCAAAATCATGTCAACGCCATCAAGCCCGCCTTGATCTATCACGGCTTTTGCGCCCTTTGCGACCTCTTCGGCCGGTTGGAAAATAAGCTTAATCGTACCGCAAAGCTCATTTCTGTTTTCATACAATATCTTTGCAGCACCGAGCAGCATTGCAGTGTGGGTATCGTGTCCGCAGGCGTGCATAAAGCCCTCGTTCTGACTCGCAAAAAGCACGCCGCTTTTTTCAGTTACGCTTAGTGCGTCTATATCAGCGCGCAATGCAACAGTTTTGCCAAACTGCTCCCCGGTGATAGTTCCAATCAATCCCGTTGGGTTTAGGCGCCGATACGGAATACCAATTTCATCTAGTGCCTGCGCTATTTTGTCGGTTGTTCGAAATTCCTCAAAACTGGGTTCGGGATGTTCGTGTATATCGCGCCTGAAATCAACAACATAATCGAAAACCTGTTCCGCAGACTTTTGTATATCCATTATTGAGACACCGATTCGCTTTCTATAATTTATTTATGGAAAATTTGTCTTGGCTCCGACATCCCTAGAAGCCGCTCAATTGCCAATGCTGATAAATATTGCATTGATGCCGGCATAAGAAAACAATCATCGCCAAGAACTTCTTTGATCTTTCGCATTCGATATTGCACTGTGTTTGGATGTATCCGCAATAATGCCGCAGCTTCTTGAGTATTCATGGTTGTGTCTAAAAAAAGCGCTCCCATAGTTGAACACAAAGAATCGTTATATTTTGAGTCATGCTTTCTTAGCGGATGCAATACACTTAGCGTTTTGGAGAGTGCATCTCTCGAACTCTCAATAATATTTTGACAGTGCTCCGCAAACGTAAGATGTGCTTTGGCGAAAAAAAACCGGTGCGGATATATGCGTACCGCGCGGTAAAGCTCCCGCTGGATGAGCGCATAGTTCTCTGAAAACTGCAACATATCAGTCGCAGGAATTTCAACGCCTCTGATGCTTTTTTCTTGCATGAGGAAAGTCAGTAATTCGTCTTGAAAATCTATATCGACGCGGCGGAAAAATATGCACACTAAAAACTCACCAATGCAGGTAGCCAACAACCTTGAGTTATAGGACTTAATGGTTTCCTGAATATGTTTCTTTAGCGCATTCAAGGATATGTTTCTTTTTTGCGCATCTGAAATACAAAAAACCATCATTTTATCCATTGTTTCGAGGGGGAGACTAATTACGCGCGACAAGGTATCAACCGCAATCATATCAGATGAGATGGCTGCACGAATCAAGGCTGTTTCAGTATCCTCTTTTGTCGTGTGGCGAAAGAGCGATAGTGTGTAGGCCAGCGCGTGCGCCGCTTGCTCGAAAATAAAAGGATTGGCGTGTTGAGGCGGGTTTATTGCGACCAACTGAAGATTCTCTCCGTCCGCTGAGGCAAATGGCATTGCACGTATAGTGAATGTTTGCTTGTTAATTGTTATTGATCCTGACAACATGGCATTCTGGGTATTCGCCGCCAAATCCTGCATGGCGTCAACTAACTCCTTGCCTGTTACATTGAGCGCGCCGGTACTCGCTAGTATATAATTCATTCGGTTTAGTAGAATCAGCGGGCATCCAAGTTGCCCGGACAGAATACTTAATACGGAATAAATAGTTCGGTTGCGATCCTCCAAAGATGAAAGCTGCGCCAGTATACGCGAGAGCCCCAACCCGGATTGAAGGTCTTTGCGGAACATGAGTTCCCACGTGTTCTTTATTACTGTCGAATAATCCAAATCGCACCGGTTATATGGCATGCAAAGTACAGGCAGACCTATTTCGTTCGCTGTGTCGATAAGCTTCTGCGAGATTGTAGGCATGATAACACCTACATAATATATTACTACAATAGTTTGCCCACAGTCTTTGAGAAAGCGCAACGTCCTGCATTGAGCCTCAACATCATTGCGCACCGAGGCAAAAGATGTTAGAACAGCGCCGTCTTTAGGCACCAAGGCGCGCGGGATTTCCTCTGAGATAGACGATTCCATTACGCTTATATTACGAATTTCTCCTGATAGGTTAGCACGACCGGCGATTATTTCCCCTTCCGCCAGCTCCGGTATCTGCAAGAACTCATGCGTACTGATTTCCATTCGTGCTAATCCCCCCATTTACTTGAAGAATCAAAGGGACAGGAGCAGAACACTAACTTCCAGCTTTCTGTCCCTTTGATTATAACGGCGAGGTCGCTAACTTACAACAGAGTGACGCTCAGGCATTAGAAACGCACACAGCCGCCCTTATAGCCCACATTCTCAAAATACGGCCCCCAGCTCGAAATACCCTTTGGCGATTTGAACCAGATTTCGGGCGCAGGAATACCATAGATCGCGACGTTCATGCCCGTATTGACGCAGGCATTGGTCAACGGCGTATATGTATCCAGATCGATCGCGCATATGAGATCAGGGCAAGTTAAAAGCACTTTGTCATCCTCACGGATAAGGATGCTTTCGTTTTGAACATCTATGACATAGTTTTTGCCGGTAAAAGTGTCTGCACCTTTAATCTCGATTTTGCCAAGATCATGCGCGCCTTTGATGAACTGGTCATTGCAAACCACTTGGCCGACGCACAATTCGCGAATTTTCATATGCTCACCAAGCATTTGGATTGGTTTCACTTTTTCATGTTTGGCGGCGCTGATCGCTTTTCCGACAGTTTCGGCATAGGTCAACGCATTAGGCACGAGTTTTTCAAAGATATCCGCTTTTTGTACAAACCAGCCGCCTATGCCAATGCGCAGATCATAACAAACGCAAAGCTGCCTACACAACCGTTCCGCGCTCTTCGTATCAAGCGGGTCAGCAGTGTTTACAAACAGTATATCGCCACTTTCGCCAGCAAGCACAATAGGCATTGGGGATATATCATTTACCGCGAATAGTAAAACATCCAATCCGGGTACTGCGCGGCCGCTACCATCCGCGTCTATGAGAGGTATGCCTTTTTCCACGGCGCAGATCACAGGGGTAACAGAGTTAATGGCGCCGTATTCAACAGGAAGCACTGCCTTAATCGGTCTGCCGCTCATAAACGCTAGATTCTCCAAGCCTCCGAGAACATTCACCAGCTCGTTTTGCAACTTGTTTTTGATAGGTGCGAGCGCCTTTGGGGAACCCATGCCCGCTACGACTGCCGCATAATCGATATCCGATAGCTCCTTCGGGTCAACAAGTTCTACCTTAATCTCGCCATGCTTGCGCTGAAGATCATCGAGAATTTCGAGTCCGTCAGCCAATGCTCCACCGCCGCCAGCTCCTAAGAAAGTTGCGCCAACCAATATGTTCTTAACATCTTCATACCCTAGTATTCGAGACATACTTTCCACTCCTTTGCATTTTACCGGTTTATTTAGTAGCGCACGACGGGGCCGTTATAACCTACAGTATCAAAAAACGGCCTCCAATGATCTATGCCCTTTGGCGTATTAAACCAGTTCTTATGTACCGGAATGGCCATTACAAGCACATTTTGACCTTCGGCGGTATCGGCGTTGGTTAAGGGTTCATACGTGTCGGTATCGATGAAGCAAATCATGTCGGGACAGGTCAACTCAATTTTACCGTCTTCCCATCTGGCGACCAGATTTTCGTTTTTGAAATCGATTAAGAATTTCTTGTTGTCAGCATCGGTGATTTCATTTATGCCCCAATCCCAGCCTTGCTTGATTTCGAGCGTCTTTTTGGTGATTCGTCCACGTACCAGCTCGCGGCATTCGAGAATTTCGGATATTGCTGCACCGACATCCAGCTTGTTTTCCTTTGCGTAAGCGATTTTTTCACCGACCTTTTCGGCGTAGCTAAGTGCGCCTTCCGCAATCTTATTTATACAATCATCCTTCGAACATATCCATGTGGCAAAACACGCGATGTTGCCATATGCTTGGCAGAAATTGCGAGCGATACCGTCATGGCGCTGACAGTCAAACGGATCTTTTGTATAAGAGACGAGAATATCGCCTTTACGGTCGGCGCAAACGAGCGGATTGGAGGGGATACCATTTGCGGCAAATAGCGTTACTTCCAACCCCGGAACCGCACGTCCGCAGCCGTCAACGTCCAGTACAGGAACGCCCGTTGCCATCGAAACCAACATTGGAGTGAAAGTGTTAAAGCCGCCGTATTCTCCGGCAATAAGGTATCCGATATTTTTCCCCGAGAAAAACGCGACCTTTTTAATCGCTTCAAAGCAGTGCAGCGCTTCTGATCCAAAATCGTAGTTTTTCAAAACGGCGGGAGAGCCGATTCCCGAAACAGCTACGCCATAGAGCGCTTCATCCATTTCCGCCGCGCTGACGAGCGGTACTTCCAACTTGCCGTACTGCTTTTCAACGCTATTCATGACGCGAAGGCCATGCTCCAACGAACCGCCGCCTCCGGCGCCAAGAAACGTAGAGCCGATCTGCATGTTCATGATATTTTCTTTTTTAAGTATCCTCATGCGATTTTAACCTCCCAATATTTAGCAAATCCGGACTCTATTTCTTTGGAAAATGAGCGGAACGATCTACGGCTTCCGACACATGCCAGTGTGCGATCTTCCATTCGTCATCCACACGACGCATAACTACCGTGCCTCGAATGTCCGGGGCAGGCACGCCGTCGGGCAAAACCGCATTGAAAAGCGTAACAAACCACGCAACATCCCCGATATACCATCCTTGTGAATTGATATTGAGCGATTGCGCTTTCGCTAGAGGTCCAATGCGGTCAATCGCTTCTTGCAGATTCATATCCCAAGGGCCGGGCGTAGTATGAATGCCAATATAACCCGCTTCATCATCTTCAATCGCGTATTTAGCGATCATCTCAGCGTTGCGTTCCGCACACCAGCGCATATAATCTGAGCAGAGTTGATTCATTTCCTTTGTTGTTGCAGCCATTATTTCTACTCCTCGCTTCCTAATAAATGTTTTAGTCTATTTTCTGAATTTTTGGTAACGATTTCTTTGCAACCGTACTAAATATCGTGTACATGATAATAGCAACTACTATGGAGTTTATTGCCTTATTCAAGAAATTCGGGAAGGCAAATCCGATAACTGCGCCGCATACTGCGGCGGCAATGCCTGTCCAGTTCAACCCCTCGCGAATGCCCCAGTTTTCTTTCTTGCCTCGACCGTCAATCCAATAGTCCGCGACCATAACACCCGCGATCGGCGGAGTTATAGTGGACATGAATCCATATAGGCTGTCAACTGTTATTCCTGCTACCGCGACTGTAATTCCAATCACACCTGCAATTAACGTTCCGATCCATCGACGATCCTCGCTAAATCCGAACATCCTTGTTAATGCGATGCCTGCGGAATAGCCGTTCGTTACATTGGTCGTCCAAGTTGCTAAAATCATAGCCACCAGTCCGATAACGGGCAGACTCATGCCAACAAACACCTGAGTGATATCCCCTGTGCCAGCGCCTAACCCCATAATGGCGCCAAAAGCCAAGAAAATTACTGCGGTTGGGAAAAATCCGGTTGCTGTTGAAATAACGGTAGCGGATCGCGATTTTGCATGACGCGTGATATCTGCACAAATAACCGATGCACCGGCAATCAAGCCGATTAACAAGGAGAGGACACTCATCAAATCGCCCGGATTTGACGGCTGATACGCAAAGAGAGCGCTGAATCCTCCATAATTACTTAGCGAGGTAATCGTTGCATAGATCGAAACAACCAACAATAACGGCATGGCTATGTAATTAAGCCACTTCATACCGCCGAAGCCGCGAATAGCCGTATACAGCATAACGGCACCCCATATGATTGCTGATATCCAAAATGGCACTTCGATACCCCATGCGCTTAGAAGCGCTGCGTTAAACGCTCCGGCGCAGAAAGTGGTTTGCAACGCAAAGGAACCTGTAACATTCAATGCTATTACCAGAGAACCCACAAAGCGAGCGCCTTTTTCTCCAAAACTTTTGGAGAGAAGCACAGCTACAGGCAATCCTTGGTCTGATCCTGCAATACCGTTTAGGCACATGAGCACTGATTGGATAAGGAACCCTAATACCGCGAAGATAAGTAATGTTGTGAACGAAACCTGTGTGATTAGCAATGCGCCGACTGCGAGTACCGGAATACAGACAACGCTGCCTGCCCAAATGAACGCTATGCTTGCGGTGGACTGTCGCTTGTCCATAGGGACTCTTGCGAATGAATGCTTGGTGGTACTTTCGCTTGTTTGAGGGACGCTGGTGTTTGTTGCGTTTTCTTCCATGATGTTTCCTCCTTCTATTTTATTGGCCGCAAATTACATAATCATTATAAAAGCTAAATTACGACCAAAAATAAAACGAAGCTCTTTCTGTCACTTTAATAAGAAAAGAAGTATAAGCAATTCATATTTTGCCAACAGAAGAACATTCCTCGTTTTGCGGTACTCTTCTTGAATGTTTTTATGCTAACATATAGATTGCTCGCCACGCATTATGGTGAGCGTTAAAAAAATAAGGATATTTTAGTGAGTATACACAACTGACGAGGAATACGCACGTTGAGCAGCGATATGCCTGTAGGGTATGTTTGCTATAAATGTGAATAAGATGAGACGGCGACGCATAACTCTCCGTCTCACTGGCATTATTATGGCATTACACTAGCGATTGTCTTTACCAACGAGCAATTTTTCGACAAGTGCAGCGATGGCTTCTATCTCGTACTTTTCGCATTGTGATAAAAGACGATAAACTCGCTCGGTAGCAGCGTCGTTCTTGGGATTTACTGGATAGAAAATAGCATTTGCGTCGATTCCAAGTGTCCGTATCATCGTATATAAAGTTTGGAACGATGGCTTTTGCTCTTCATTTTCTAAGGCAGTGAGATAGCGCTTGCTAATTTCTACGCGCTCCGCGAGCGCTTCCCTAGATAATCCCATTTTATCGCGCCCCGCCTGAATAACTGCGCCTAGAGCATCTTTACTATTGTGAATACCTTTGCGTGCCATTATTTCACCTCAATATGATTTTATGGCACACAGCAGAAGCAGGATACGATCTAATAAATCATTATTAAAGGATTTGTAAACTCCGATTGATTATGCCTATTTCCTTTCAGCAAATAAAGGCGTAATATGAGATTATCAATCGATTCGGGGTGTACGGCAGCGGCTTTATGAAACGGAGTGAGCCATTTGTTTGGCCAATCAGCCGTTCAGCATGTTCTTCTCAAGGTTAAGAATAGAACATGCCAATGCATACGAAGAAGAGATGATACCACTTATTTCATAATATCTTTAAATCATGACCACCACTTCAAGTGGTGGTATGATGAACCCTATAAGGGTTTAATACTTGCTGCGCCTAAAGGCGCGGTTTCGCAAGCCGTTGCTGCTTG
>QMCD01002480.1_pt1 | contig 10244 bp, 11 predicted proteins | sample 1821841 | NCBI WGS metagenome assembly QMCD01 (sample SAMN01991225, study PRJNA193472) | Termite gut metagenome, whole genome shotgun sequencing project. | isolation source: worker | host: Macrotermes natalensis
GACTGCGCCGGGGTGGAGAACCGCCGTCAGCAGCGGTCGAAATACGGCGCGAAGACGCCCAAGGCCGGCGCGGCCGCCGGCGGCAAGAAGAAATAACAGGATGCACGCCGCATCATCGTCATCCCGGCGGTGAAGCGTGTGCCGTGCCCCGAACGAAGTAAAGCTGGGACCAAGTTGTGAAGCCTGTGCCGCGCACGATCTCCTCTGTGTTTCACGACAGGAACCCGGTTCAAGTATCCCTGGCGTCGCGGATCGGATATCCGCGAAAATTTGTGAAATCCTTGGCGTGAGGGCGGAAGCGCCCGGAGCGCCGTCTGATTTGGGGAAAAAATCATGTCGGTACGCAGCACGAATGTGACAGGTCCCGGCGTCAAGCCGGACGCGAAGTATGGCTCTCTTCTGGTGTCGAAGTTCATCAACTGTCTGATGTATGACGGCAAAAAAGCCACCTCGGAAGCGATTTTCTACGGCGCGATGGAGATCATCGCGAAGAAGCTGCCGGACGAACAGCCGGCGAAGGTTTTCGAGACTGCCGTCAACAACGTCAAGCCTTTGGTTGAGGTGAAGTCCCGCCGTGTCGGCGGCGCGAACTATCAGGTTCCGGTTCAGGTGAAGCCGAACCGTCAGCAGTCGTTGGCGATCCGCTGGATTCTGGAAGCCAGCCGTTCCAAGAAGGGCCGTCCGATGAAGGATCGCCTGGCGAACGAGTTGATGGACGCCTTCAAGCGCGAGGGCGCGTCGATGACGAAGCGCGAAAACACCCACCGCATGGCCGAGGCGAACAAGGCGTTCGCGCACTTTGCCTGGTAGGGAACGCGGGCGGGCGGCGGTTTTCAGAGCGTCGATAAGCATATCCGGCTGGAGACAGCCGGATATGTTTCATTTGCGCTTCCATCCACAGCCGGTCGCCGGTACAATGTGGCAGTGAAGCAAGACAGGAGTGAGCGATGGAACTGGTCGTGAATGCGTTCGGCGAGCAAAAAAAGGCGGTATTGGCCGCGTTGCGGAAAAGGGAATCCATCCCGGTTACGGACGGGGGCAAAGTCGTCGCTGTGCTGCACCCTTCGCCCGGGTCGGACCTTCCCCGCACGAAGGCATTCGGCATGTGGGCGGATCGGGAGGAGATAGGGGATCCGACCGAGTGGGTGCATGAGCAGCGCGAAATCCGGCGGCGCAGATGAAGCCAACCCGGAAAAAGCGCGAGGGCGCGTCGATGACGATATCCGGCTGGAGACAGCCGGATATTTTTATGTATGCTATGGCAAATAATGTATATAATTTGCGGTTGTCTTGTGCGTGGGGAAGAGTGGGGGATGAGGGATGGGTAATCCTGAGAATTCAAATGGCACTGGTATATGGGAAAGGCAAGAAAAAATGTCTGATTCAATCCCTGTGTTTCTCGCCAGCGACGAAAATTACGCGCCTTTGGTTGCGGTCACAATGCTGTCCATTTTGAAAAATACCCAATCCTTTGTTGACTTTTATATACTGGATAGCGGGATATCGGATGACAGTAAAAGAAAAATTGAATTTTCCTGCAAGCAGTTCAACAATTATTCGACTAAATATCTGAACATATCCACGGATGAGTATTTCGGAAAATTTCCTAACAGGTACCATTTTTCTCTCTCAACCTATAACCGCTATTTAATCCCTCAATTAGTGCCTGACCTGAAACGAGCGATTTATTCCGATGTGGACGTTGTTTTTTGCGGAGACATCCGGGAATTCTATGACTTGGATATGGAAAATTATCCGATTGCCGCGACTATTGAGGAATTTGGCGAAGATCTTGGTGGGGAATGGAGTCATATTAATAGGAAGAAGACATTTGGCATAGAACCTTCTCACAAATACTTCCAAGCCGGAAATTTGCTCATCGATTGCGAATATTGGCGCGAACACGGTGTTATTGAAAAATTGATGATGACCACACAGCAATACAGCAATGCTCTTGTTGCTCCTGATTTGGATGTTCTAAATATCGTATTCGCTAATAATTATAAAATCCTGGATTATAAGTTTAATGTCTGCACCATTTTGATGCGTAAAGATAATAAGCCAAAAGAAATTGAGAATGCGGAGCAGAATCCATATATGATTCACTTTGCGGGACAGGAAAAACCGTGGAATTCGGAAAGTGCTTTCTATAGCGAACGATTTTGGGAATATGCACGAGATACTGCTTTCTATGAGCGTCTTCTGCTCACCATGCATAAAGTATTGATGGCGCAAACCCCGAAAAATACGCTATGGAGAAAAGGCAGATATTGGATATTGTCACATGCACTATGGGGTAGAAAGAAAGCCTATTACCGTGAAAAATTCGAGAAATTTGGGAAATAGCCATTGAACATAATGAAAGTACGGTGAATCGATCATGGAGAGAGACCATGCGCCAGCCCTGAGCATCATCACCGTGTGCAGGAATATTGAGGGAGAAATAGAAGATACATGTCGCAGCGTTGCCACGCAAACTTTTACCGATTTTGAATGGATCGTCATAGACGGTGCGTCCACGGACGGCACCCGGGAAATCCTGGAAAAATACTCGGATAAGATGGCGGTATTCGTGTCCGAGCCCGACTCGGGAATCTATAACGCGATGAACAAGGGCATCCGGCTGGCAAAGGGGGAGTATCTGCTTTTTCTCAACGGCGGCGATTATTTGGTCTCCAAGACCGTACTTGCCGAGGTCTTTTCGCGGAAGTTGGAAGCGGATATATGCTACGGCAACGTGTACGATCTTTATCCGTTCGATAATACAGTCACTTTAATGGAGGCGCATTCGGAGAGATATTTATCAAAGCTATATTTTGTCTGTAGTACTATTTGTCATCAGGCGGCATTTATAAAGCGATCGCTTTTTTTGCAGTTCGGCGCATATAATGAAAATCTCCGGATTGTCTCAGATTGGGAAAAATGGATAGAATTCATTGAAAATGGATGTTCCTTTTCAAAGCTGAAAATAACCGTGTCAGTTTTTCGACTTGGTGGAATTTCGACCACCCAGTTCGACATGGCCAATGGGGAAAAGCAGAAGGTCCTATCACGATATTTTACCACTATGGAAATACGGCAAGCGCGTCGTTTATGGCGAAGAGTGAAGTATAAAGAACTCTGGTCCCTGGGTCGCTGGGGGGAGTTTAGCGTAGCGTCAATCAAGGAGTGCGAGGGAATGCGCGTCTATTCGTTCATGTGCGTTCCCTTTCTCAAGGTCCGATGGAGACGCGACAAAGACTCAGAGTCATATCGCCTTTTTGGCTTTATTCCAATATGGAAAGCGAAAAGGAAGGGTTCAAACTTCAGGGAAAATCATTTGCAGGTGATCAATGCCGAGGATTAGGGAGATGGAGCATGGCCGCGCCGGAGATTTCGGTTATCGTGCCGATCTACCGTGTTGAACCGTATATTCGCCAATGCTTGGAAAGCATCGCGGCGCAGACGTTTGAATCACTTGAAGTGATCTGCGTCGACGATTGCGGCGGCGACCGCTCCATCGACATTGCGGAAGAATTTGCGGCAAGGGATACGCGCTTTACCGTTATCAGGCATGAGAAAAACGTGGGACAGGGAGGAGCGCGGAACACAGGCATGGACATCGCGCGAGGCAGATATGTCGCCTTTCTCGACTCCGATGACTGGATACTGCCGAAGAAATACGAAAGAGAATACCAAGAAATAGAAAAAACAGGATTGCCCAGCGTTTGGTCGAAGTTTTTCCTCTCGTATACAAATGGCGATTTAAACAAGGCGCGTTTTCGGAATGAGGCTGGCCGGCCGTTGGGCTTAGAAATCGATCTTGAAACTAACTGGATTGCCAACCATTACCCTGCTGTGTGGAACAAACTTTTCAGAGCCGAGTGTCTTAGGGGAAAAAACGGAATCAGATTTCTTGAGCATGTCAAGTACGAGGATGTCGATTTCACGTTTCGTTTTTACTGCCTGTATCCGCAAGCCTGCATAGTGGATGAGTATCTGCACATGTATCGGCAGCGCAGCGATTCCACAATGGGAGTAACATTGTCCGGCGGCGATAGGTGCGTAGATTTTCTTGCCATATACAGGAATTGCTATGAGTTTCTGAATGCCAGGGGCTTGTGGAAAGAGAAAGCCGCGCAGTTCACCAGACTCATGGCACGGATTTCTGAACCGTACCTCAGGCTCAGGAACTGTCGCGAAAGCATGATCAGTGTTTTGCAACAGATATGCGTAGAGATCGGCTATCCTGCGGAGTTTACCGATGATCGCATACCCACTCTCGACTCGGCGCTCAACTGGCAAAAGGGGAAGATTCCACCGTTGGCGGCGCAAGTATTGTATCCGCTCAATAAATTAAATCCGCTTTCCACTCTTCGCAGGAAATGGCGGAAGACTCTCGGACTGTATCGCTGAAAATAGCCGGGAGTAATAGACTTACGGAAGAGTTTGGAAAGGAAGCCGTGTCCGAGTCGATAACAATGGATCTCATGGGCGGGTTGGGAAATCAGATGTTCCAGTATGCCGCCGGAAAAGCCTTGGCGCTCCGAACCGGCGCGAGTTTACTGCTGAATACTCGACCGTTTTCGGCGGACCAAAAAAGAGCGTACGCGTTGGGTGTGTTCGCTCTTCCCGAACGGTGTGTCGATATCCCTATTCCCCGCATTCACCGCTGGCAGCGAGCGCTGAACAGAATATACCCGATCAATTTTAACCGCACTATGGTCAGGGAGCCGCATTTTCACTATTGGGAAGAATTCACAGAGCTTCGGGCCGGAGTCCATTTGAACGGCTACTGGGCGTCTCCGCGCTATTTCGCGGGATATGAGGCGCACATACGACGTGCGTTTGCGTTCCCGAAGCCTTCTTCTTCCATCGTTTCCGGCATTGAAGCGAAAATGCGTAACGTCCACTCCGTCTCGGTGCATCTGCGCCAGGGAGATTATTTGACGCAAGAAGTGGCGAAGTTTCATGGGAACCTTGGGGCGGAATACTATCTTCGCGCCGGCGAGGTGATGCGGCGCATGGCGCCGCAGTGTTGTTTCTTCGTCTTTTCCGACGACATCACGGCGGCTAGAGCTTTCTTCTCCGGCTGGGAAAATGTGGAGTTTGTGGAAACTGGATCCCAATACGATGATCTGTATCTCATGAGTTGCTGCAAGCACCATATCATCGCGAACAGCACCTACAGTTGGTGGGGAGCATGGCTTGCCGGCAACGATTCCGGTATCGTCATCGCGCCCCGCTATTGGTTTTCGCGGGAAACGATGCTGCACAAATATGTCCTCGATCTCATTTCGGAAAAATGGATTATCGTATAGGGGAGGTGGCAGATGCGGAAAGCATTGCACCGTTTATTGATCGGTCTGGTGCCGTCACGCAAAAAGCGCAGACAGTTGCGCGAAAAATATCTGTCTATACCGAGTTATGGGGTTTCGCGCATCCGCCCGCCGGTCAATGTTCCCCCATCGGACTTGATCGATGATTTTACTTTGAAGGGCGCGATCCCTCTTCTCTACTGGTATTTCAACGAGACGGCAACGCCAGAACTCGTCATCACCAAAATGAACTATAATACAGTATTCGCCCAGTTCGAGAGAAGGACATTTGAATATTATGGTGATTATGGCAATGCTATGGCATGGTTCTATGATGCCTTGGAAAAGTATCCTGTCAAGAACAAGACGGTGCTCATCTGGGGGCTCACTTCGTGCAATTTGGAAGCGTTTGCGCTGTGGAAGGGCGCAAGCCGGGTGTATGTCGTCGACTATAACAGACCTGACTGTCGCCTCGAAAGCGTGACCGTGATGACGCACGATGAATTGCGGAAGAGCGGCCTGCAAACGGATTTCTCCTTTTCCTTCTCCTCATTCGAGCACGACGGGTTGGGCAGATACGGCGATCCTCTCAATCCGTCCGGAGATCTTGAGGCCATGAAGGAGGCGAAACGGTATCTGAAGCCCGGCGGGATCATGTTTTTCGGTGTGCCGCTGGGCAAGGATCACATCGTCTGGAATGCCCATCGGATCTACGGTCCCATCCGGCTGCCGCTTCTTCTGGAAGGATGGGATTGTCTTGATGTTTTCGGGTGTTGCGGAAAAAAGGCAAAAGACGCCTTCAACACGGTGTTTGCCGAGGGTGATTTCCAGCCTCTTATGGTGCTCCGCGCTTCCGGAAATGATGAGGATAATGCCGGAGTCACATCGGCGAATGTCAATGCGGTGTATCAGACGCAAAACGCAGCGTTACTCAAGGAGATTTTGGATATTCTTCGGAAAGATGGTTTGTAGATATGCCTGTCCGAGGGATGTTCTGTACGTGAATTTGCAAAAGATCAATCCGGGGAATAGGGAGATGGTATGGGCGGACCGGAAATTTCGGTTATCGTACCAATTTACCGTGTTGAACCATATATTCGCCAATGCTTGGAAAGCATCGCGGCTCAGACATTTGAATCGTTTGAAGTGATCTGCGTCGACGATTGCGGCGGCGACCGCTCAATCGACATCGCGGAAGAATTTGCGGCGAAAGACAAACGTTTTATCGTTATCAGGCATGCGAACAATCTGGGACAGGGCGGTGCGCGGAATACAGGTGTGGCGGTTGCTTGCGGCAAATATATAACATTTGTCGACTCCGATGACTGGATATTGCCGGGAAAATACGAAAGAGAATATCGCGAAATAGAAATAACGGGGTTTCCCAGCGTCTGGTCGAAATTTTCTTTCTATTATGATAACGGAGATTTACGAAAGGCGCATTTTCCACGCATAGATGGTTCTTTGCGCGGTCCAATTGATCTTGAAGCAAACTTGGTTTATCCAAGCGTATGGAATAGATTATTTCGATCAGAATGCCTTCGGAAAGGCGGTATTACATTCCTTGAGCATGTAAAACACGAGGATTCAGATTTTTTCTTCCGTTTCCATTGTCTGTATCCTCAAACCAGTATGTTGGATGAGAGTCTATATATATATCGCCAACGCGCAGATTCCACGCTTGGAGTAATCCAGTCTGATGGCGGAAATTGTCTTGATCTGCTTTCCGTGTTCGGGAATTGTCATGATTTTCTGAAAAATAGAGGATTGTGGCCATATAAAAAGAAGCAGTATCTCACTCTCATATCCACCCTTTCCGAATATTACCTTAACTCCAAGCACTATCGCGAGAACATGATCTATGTTTTGCAACAAATCCTTGCGAAGATCAATTATCCTGAAGAATTTGCCAATGATCGAGTCCCTGTCTTGGATGCGGTGGAAAAGTGGCGGAAAGACGGGATTCGTCGGAAGGCGGCGAAGGTGTTGTATTTTCTTAATAATATGAATCCAATTTCCGGCGTACGCCGGAGATGGCGAAAGACGCTTCGGATGCATCGATAAAAAAAGCGCAGGGATCATTTTGTGCCGGAAATTATCCAGAAAACTCATGTGTACTGTAAGCCAACCATCATACTAGTGGAGAAAACGGTGGCCAAGGTTTTTGTCAGCGGTTGTTTCGATCTTCTGCACAGCGGGCATGTCGCTTTCTTTGAGGAAGCGGCCGGGCATGGCGATCTCTATGTCGGCATTGGATCGGACAGCACTATTGCGGCCTTGAAAGGCAGATCGCCCGTCAATACGGAAGAAGAGCGGCTTTATATGGTCAAGGCGCTCCGCACGGTAAAAGACGCCTGGATCAACGCCGGCTCCGGATTCCTCGATTTCATCGAGGATATTAAAACGCTGCGCCCGGACATTTTCTTTGTGAATACCGACGGCTATAACCGGGAAAAAGAGAAATTGTGCGCAGAGCTTGGTATCCGGCTGGTGGTGAGCGAACGCAAACCGCATGAGAATCTTCCCTATCGTTCCACCACTTCCTACCGGGAAGAATGCCGCATCCCGTACCGGATCGATCTCGCCGGCGGTTGGCTGGATCAGCCGGCGTTTTCCAGATTAGCGCCCGGTCCGGTGCTGACGCTGTCCATAGAACCGACTATGGAATTTCTCGATCTCGCCGGCATGGCGACCAGCACCCGGAAAAAAGCCATCGATCTGTGGAGCACGCATTTGCCGCCGGAAAGTCCGGAAAAACTGGCGAGAGTGCTGTTTTCCTACGAAAATCCCCCCGGCACCCAAGCCGTTAGCGGTTCGCAGGATGCGTTAGGCATGATTCTTCCGGGATTGAATAAACTTGATTATGCCGGAAACTTTTGGCCGTCGAATATCGTCTCATGCGACGACGAATCGGTATTGCGTTGGCTGGAGGAGCACATTTGCCTGGTGTTCGTCGCCCAGCGCCGTCCTGAGTACGATCCGTATCCCGGCGCTGATATTACCCGAGCCAAGGTTAAAAACCTCGCTGATGCCGCCGAAGCGTGTTGGAGCGCGGCGTTGCGAAAAGATTTTGCCGCCTTCGCTCAAGCCTTCCTCGCGTCCTTCGAGGCCCAAATCGCCATGCTGCCGTCCATGATGACGAATGAAGTAGCGGAAACAATCGCTGCACGGCGTGCAGATGCGGCCGCATGGAAAATGGTCGGAGCGGGCGGAGGAGGATATATGGCATTTCTTTCGGAACGGTTGCCCCATGATGGCATTCGCATTCGCGCCCGGAGGAAGGAATTGTAATGTGGATGAAACTGGTGCGTGTGCGACACTTCATTGGGCAAGAGGGTATAAGATGCGAAAAGCAATAGCCAATATCATTTCTGCCGTGATTCCTTTCAGGAAAGCAAGGCGACGTGTCCGCAAGCGGCTGATGGGTAATTTGGGGGGGAGGGGAATTCCAGATATCATCAATGTCCTTATCTCAAATACGCTGATTTGCACAATATCACGAAGCTGCCCATGCCTGAACTGTTGACAACAGGGGAAGTGACGGAGATTCAGTGATAGCAGTAACATTCTGGCGACATCAGATATCGGAAACAATCAAAAAAGCGGCGGGCAAGGATAAACACAGCATGAATCCAATCTTGGCGCGCGTACTTTCCGGTTTCATTCCGAACAGGCAAGCGCGACGCGCTTTTCGTGATTTTCTTATGAATAACGCCAACTCCGCATATTTATCCCGGAGGATACACGTCCGGTCGTTGCACGAATATGTCACGTACTACAAGAAAATTGGCGAGATTCTCGCCATCCTTACCCCGTATTCCGTCATCGGTGTTCCCAAGGTCCGCATAGGCGGAAAGGGCGACGGCGGGTATGTCATGCTCGATCCGGGTCGGAACGGCGGCGTGGCCTACAGCCTGGGCGTATCGCCGCACAGCCCGTGGGATCTCGAAATGGCGTCGCGCGGCTACGAGGTGTTTCAATTCGACGGAACGATAGAAAATCCTCCCGATTCCCATCCGAACCTCCATTTCCAGAAGGTGAATATCGTCTCTCCCGAGGACGACAAACAGGGAAAAGGGAAATCAATGGATCGGCTTTTTCGTGAATTGGGCCACGAAGAGAAAAACGACATCATTCTGCAAATGGATATCGAGGGCGGCGAATGGGACGTGTTGCGGCATTTGTCGGAATCGGAGATGCGGAAATTCCGCCAAATAATCATCGAATTTCACGACATGACGCCGACCAGCGAGAGCCTTCCCGACAAACTGGAGATCCTGAAAGCCATCTCCAGGACGCATAAACCGGTCCACATTCATTTGAACAATTGCGGGTGTCGACTCGCACTTAAAGAAGGATTGCTCTTCTATTCTCCCGCTTGGGAAGTCACATATGCCCGCGCCGAAGATTACGAATTTGAACCTTGCGTCGAGAGCTTTCCCACCCCGCTGGATTCGCCGAACAGTGACGGAGATCCGGACATAGAAATAGGATGCTGGCGGCATTAGAAAAAAGGACCATCTATGGACACAATCCTGGTCGAAACAACCTTTTCCCCCGACATGGACGAATTGCTCCGCCGCGTCGGGCTGGAGCGGGAATCGGACGAGGCGGAGGATTTTATCGCGTTGGTGGACAAAATGCTCCCGCTCGCAAAACCAAAAGCCGCATTCGCCGCCGTACCCGTCGCGACAGACGGAGAAGAAGGAACCGTCACCCTGGGCGGAACACCCTTCAAAAGCATCCTGCTGACCGAAAAACTGGCGGGAATGGATACCGTCTGGCCCCATCTGGCGACGTGCGGACGCGAACTGTACGAGTTCACCATGAGCGTCCCCGACCCGTTCGAGCGCTATTGGTGCGATGAAATCATGCACGCCGCGCTCCGGGCGGCGCGGGCGGAGATGCTCCGCCGGCTGGAGAAGGAGTTCGCGCCCGGCAAAGTGG
>QMCD01003087.1_pt1 | contig 10237 bp, 7 predicted proteins | sample 1821841 | NCBI WGS metagenome assembly QMCD01 (sample SAMN01991225, study PRJNA193472) | Termite gut metagenome, whole genome shotgun sequencing project. | isolation source: worker | host: Macrotermes natalensis
TAATGTTTATTATATTTATCCAATTTTTTAGAACCTGATAACATATCTCTATGAACCGCAAGAAGAAGATCACTCTCATCTCTGTAATCGCAATTTTTATCATTATCATCGCACTTTTCCCGTCCATCAAGCGGGCTTTAGCATCGGAGGATGGTGGTAAGCCTGTTGACGGCGCACCTGCCGGATCGGTACGCAGGGCGCTGAATGTCAATGCGATGATAATGGGCTATGAGAACCTCGAAGACAAGGCCAATATTGTGGGTATACTTTTCCCCGACGAAGAGGTCGACCTCGCATTCGAAATATCGGGGATGATCACCAAAATATTTTTCCGTGAGGGCAGCTATGTCCATGTGGGCGAGTTGTTGGCAAAAGTGAATGACAAGCCGTTGCAGGCTGAGTTGCGCAAACTGGAGGCACAGTTGCCCTTGGCCCTTAACAGGGTGGAGCGCCAGCGTCAACTTCTGGAAAAGGAGGCGGTGAGTCTGGAGTCGGTGGAATCGGTGAACACAGAACTCGAAAAATTGAAGGCCGACATCGAATATACAAAGGCAAGGATCGCCCAGACCGAGCTTCGCGCACCATTCGACGGGCTGATCGGTTTCCGTAACGTGAGCGAAGGGGCATATGCCTCACCATCGGTGGTGATCGCGCGCCTTGCCAAGATAGATCCGCTGAAACTTCAATTCTCGCTTAACCAGAACGAGGCGGGGCTCGTTGAACCGGGGCAGACGGTGGAGTATACGCTCAACGACGAGACTTATACGGCCACCATCTATGCTGTCGAACCAATCGTTGAGCGCGGAACGCTTACGCGCGCGGCAAGGGCTATCGTTCCCAATCCCGGCGGACGGATTCAGCCCGGCCGTTCGGTGTCGACGCTGTTCAACCTGCGCGACATGAAGGACGCACTGCTGATCCCCGCCATCTCGATGGTTGCCGAAATGGGGCAGGACGTGGTCTACGTCTACCGCGGCGGCGTGGCAGTGCAGACCCCGGTCATGAAAGGCATGCGCACGGCGTCGTCGGTGCAGATCGTGCAGGGGCTTCAGAAAGGCGACACGCTGATAACCTCCGGCGTGATGCAGTTGCGCAACGGAATGGATGTGGTGATCAATAATCTCGCCGGAAGCATGCAAATGCAGGCAACCGAATAACGCAGGGCAACTATGAACCTTTCCGAAATAAGTATAAAGCGGCCCGTCCTTTCGACGGTGTTCATGTTGGTAATCGTGCTGTTGGGGATCATCGGGTACACGTACCTCGGGGTGCGCGAATATCCCAATATCGACAACCCGATCATCTCGGTATCGGTATCCTACCCCGGTGCGAACGCCGAGGTGATAACCAACCAGAATGCGAGCCGCTGGAGCAGAGTATCAACGGCATCCCGGGCATACGCTCGATGACCAGTTCGAGCAGCCAGGGCAATTGCCGGATCACGATCGAGTTCGAACTTAGCGTCGACATGGAGACGGCGGCCAACGACGTGCGCGACCGCGTGTCGCGCGCCCAGAGGCAGTTGCCGCGCGACTGCGACCCCCCTACAGTATCGAAGGCCGACGCCGACTCAAGCCCCATTATGCAGATCACGATCCAGAGCGAGACCAAGTCGCTGCTGGAGCTTACGGAGATCGCCGAGCTGACGGTTAAGGAGCAGTTGCAGACGATCCAGAACGTGAGCGCGGTCGAGATATGGGGCGAGAACCGCTACGCGATGCGCCTGTGGCTGGATCCGCTGAGCATGGCGGCCTACAAGCTCACGCCGATGGATATAATGAACGCCGTCAACCGCGAGAACGTGGAGCTTCCGTCGGGGAGCATCGAGGGCGACTACATGGAACTTTCGATCCGCACGCTGGGGCTGATGGAGACCGAGGAGGAGTTCAACAACCTGATAATCATGCAGGACGGCAACAACGTCGTGCGTTTCCGCGACGTGGGGAGGGCCGAGTTGGGTTCGGAGAACTACCGCAACCTGCTGCGCGCCGACGGCAAGCCGATGGTGAGCGTTAACGTCGTACCGCAGCCGGGGGCCAACCAGGTGGATATTTCGAACGAGGTGCAGAGGCGTCTGGCGACGATGGAAAAAGACCTGCCCGAGGACGTGGTACTCGAAATAACGTCTGACAACACGCGCTTCGTGCGAGCCTCGATCAATGAAGTGGAGGAGACGCTGTTGGTCGCGTTCCTGCTGGTAGTGTTGATCATATTCCTCTTCCTGCGCGACTGGAGGGTGACGCTGATCCCCTGCGTGGCGATCCCGGTGTCGCTGATCGGGGCGTTCTTCGTGATGTACCTGTTCGGCTTCTCGATCAACGTGCTGTCGATGCTGGCGGTGGTACTCTCGGTGGGTATAGTCGTAGACGACGCGATCGTCGTGTCGGAGAATATATACCGCAAGATCGAGGCGGGCATGTCGCCGCGCGAGGCCGGCATCGAGGGGGCGAAGGAGATCTTCTTCGCGGTGGTGAGTACGACTATAACGCTCGTCGCCGTTTTCTTCCCGATCGTGTTCATGGAGGGAATGACGGGTAAGCTGTTCACCGAGTTCAGCCTCGTGATCTCGGGCGCGGTGGTGATCTCGTCGTTCGTGGCGCTGACGTTCGTGCCGATGCTTTCGACCAAGCTGCTCAAGCGCGTGGAACGCAAGAACTGGTTCTACCGCAAGACCGAACCGATATTCAACGGACTTAACGACGGCTACCAACGCTCGCTGGAATGGTTCCTGCGTAGGCGGTGGCTGACCTGGCCCATAATACTGGCAACAGTGGGGATCATCGTGTGGCTCATTATCGTGATCCCGTCGGAACTCGCCCCGATGGAAGACCGCTCGCAGGTGACGGTGAACATGAGCGCCCCGGAGGGTGCGACGTTCGAGTACCTGCGCGACTACTCGCTCAAGATCGAGGACCTTGTCGACTCGCTGGTGCCGGAAAAGAGGGTGATGACCAACTTCGTGCGCTCGGGCTCGTCGTTCATGTCCATTATGCTTGCCGACATCACGGAGCGCGAGCGAAGCCAGATGGATATAGCCAACGTGCTGACCGAGGCGGTCGGCAAGGAGACCGAGGCGCGGACATTCGTTCGGCAGGCGTCGACGTTCGGCGGCCGCAGGGGGGGATCGCCCGTGCAGTATGTGCTTCAGGGCCAGAACCTCGAAAAACTGCGCGAATACATTCCGCAGTTCATGGACAAGGTGAACGCCAGCCCGCTGTTGCGCATGGCCGACGTTAACCTGAAATTCACCAAGCCCGAGACCCAGATAATCATCGACCGCGACAAGGCGGCCCTGCTGGGCGTCAGCACGATGTCGATCGGCCAGACGCTCCAGTACGCGCTCAGCGGCCAGAGGATGGGTTATTTCTACATGAACGGCAAGCAGTACCAGATACTCGGCGAGATCAACCGCCAGCAGCGCAACTCGCCCCTCGACCTGCGGACGATATACCTCAAGAACGCGGGAGGCGACATGATACAGATGGACAACCTCGTCGACCTTCAGGAGTCGGTCGCCCCGCCCACGCTCTACCGCTACAACCGCTTCCAGTCGGCGACGGTTTCGGCAGGCCTTGCGCCCGGCGTGGCCCTCGGGGAGGCCCTCAACGAGATGGACAGGATCGCCCGCGAGACGCTCGACGACACGTTCCGCACGACGCTGGCCGGAGAATCGAAGGAGTTCAGCGACAGTTCGTCGAGCATCCTGACGGCGTATTTACTTGCCCTGGTCCTCATATTCCTTATCCTGGCCGCACAGTTCGAAAGTTTCAAAGATCCGGTGACCATACTCTTTACCGTATTTCCGGCGGCGGCCGGAGCTGGCCTGTTTATGTGGATGATGGGCGTTACGCTGAACATATACAGCGAGATCGGTATCATCATGCTCATAGGTTTGGTGGTCAAGAACGGCATCCTGATCGTCGAGTTCGCCAACCAGCGCCAACAGTCCGGCATAGCGAAGCCCGAGGCCATACTCGGTTCGGCGGTTCAGCGACTGCGCCCCATCCTGATGACGAGTTTCTCGTCTGTATTGGGCATGCTTCCGCTTGCCATCGCTACGGGCGAGGGAGCTAACGGACGTATAGCTATGGGTGTGGCGGTGGTCGGCGGCCTTATCGTCTCCACACTGGTGAGCCTCTACATTGTGCCGGCAATGTACTCGTACATATCTACCGACCGGCAAAAACTGCTCGAGCGGCGTGAAAACAAAGACCGCAGGATACTTCGCGTGCGCAAAACGAGAACGATTTAAGATTGAAAATGAGACGACTTATATGTATCTTTATTGCCGCCGTTATCCCGACGTTCGGTTGGGCTCAGCGGCCGATGACCCTGCAGGAGTGCCTTGCAGTGGGTTTGGAACGGAACTACGACATAAGGCTTGTACGCAACCTGGAGCGCATCTCGGAGAATAACGCCACGATCGGCAACGCCGGTTTCCTCCCCACGCTCGACCTTTCGGCCGGCTATTCGGGATCGGTCAACGATACGAAGCAATATCCGGCGCAGGGCGATGCCGTTTCTTCCAACGGCGTGCATAACCGCGGGGCCTCGGCGGGCGTCGATCTCGGCTGGACGCTGTTCGACGGGTTCAGGGTGCAGACCAACTATAAGCGCCTCAAGGAGTTGGAACGCATGGGCGCACTCGAAACCCGCATGCAGGTGGAGAGTTTCATTTCGAACTTCACCGCCGAATATTACAATTACATACGCCAGCGGATAACGCTGCAAAACCTCGAATACGCCGTCGAACTCTCGCGTGAGAGGGTGCGCATAGTCGACGTCAGCGCGCAGATCGGCTCGCTTTCGGGCTACGACCTGCTGCAGGCCCGCGTGGACTTCAATGCCGACAGCTCGCGCCTGATCCGCCAGTACGAGGTGCTGCACACGTTGAGCACGCAGCTTAACGAAATGCTCGCCGAGGCCGACGTCGACAGAGAATTCCTTGCCGCCGCCGGTTCGATAGATTACAACCCGTCGCTTTTGCGCGATGAGTTGTGGAGCAGAGCGCTCGAAAACAATGTTTACCTGAAGATCGCGCGCACGGAGGGCAACATCGGCCGTCTCGACCTGCGTACCGCCAAAAGCGGCAATTATCCCTATTTGCGCCTCAACGGCGGGTACGGCTATTCCGGCAACTGGTACGGGAGCGGCAACCTCGACCGCCAACGCACGATGGGCGCCAACTATGGCGTGACGCTCGGGTTTACGCTTTTCGACGGGATGAACCGCCGCCGCGAACAGCGCAATGCACGCATAGTGGTGGAAAACCGCGAACTCGAACAGCAGCAGACCGAACTTGCCCTGAACGTCGATATGGCCAACGCATGGATGGCCTACCAGAATAACCTGAAACTCATCGACCTCGAACGCATGAACCTCGAAACGGCGCGCACCGGTTATGAGCTTGCCTTCGAACGTTACAAGAACAGCCAACTCTCGGGTATCGAACTGCGCGAGGCGCAGACCAGCCTTCTGGAGGCCGAGGAGAGGCTCGTGCAGGTTATGTACGACACTAAAATGTGCGAAATATCGCTGATGCAGATCGCAGGGCTAATATCTGTATATCTGGAATAACGACTGCCGGCCATGTCCGTAATGTGGAACCTGTGGCACGGCTGCCACAAACTCAGCGAGGGCTGCCGGAATTGTTATGTCTACCGCGGCGACTCGAAACGCGGTATAGACAGCACGGTCGTTGCAAAGACCAAAAGTTTCGGCAAGCCCGTCGAGCGCAAAAAGAACGGTGATTATCGAATTGCACCGGGCACTATGGTCTACACCTGTTTCACATCCGATTTTTTTATAGATGACGCCGATCTGTGGCGTGTCGAGGCATGGGATATGATCCGCGAGCGGCGCGACCTGCATTTTCTGATGATAACCAAACGGATAGACCGTCTCGCGGAATGCGTCCCGGCGGATTGGGGCGAGGGTTGGGAGCATGTCACGATATGTTGCACGGTCGAGGATCAGAAAATGGCGGACTACCGCCTGCCGATCTATCACGATGCCCCGGTCAAACACAAGAGGATCATCTGCGAACCGCTTCTCTCCGCGATAGACCTTACCCCGTGGCTCGACAGCCGGATCGGGCAGGTGGTCGCGGGCGGCGAGTCGGGCATCGAGGCGCGCCCATGCGAATATGAATGGATAGTGGCATTGCGGCAGCAATGCGCAGACCGCAACATAGCTTTCTGGTTCAAGCAGACGGGAACATACTTCATCAAAGACGGCATCCGTTACCGGATCGCCCGCCAACACCAACACTCCCAGGCACGAAAATCAGGACTTACCTTCCCGTAGGAGGAGCGCCGAAAACCGACGGCCACATCATCCCGAACTCACATTAAAAAACAGGGGGCCCTCGCAAAAGGCCCCCTGTTTTTCCGTTCCATGGCTCCCTATTTTTCGGGGTCCATTATAAGTTTGATAAGGTTTTTGTCCTTGAGTATCTTTTTTGCGATTTCCTGGACTTTCTTACCGTCCATCGACTGGAGGATCGCGTCATATTGGTCGTACCAGTCCTCGCCCCACGTATAGTAAGTTGCGAGATAGTTGAGCCACGTGGCGTTCTGTTTGAGCGATTCGGGGCGCGATTTCTTCCAGTTCTCGATGGTCTTGTTCATGTCCTCTTCGAGCGGGCCGTTTTCCGCGATCTTACGGATTTCGTCCTCGACGATAGCGAGCAGTTCATCGACCATATTGGGATCTGTATCGAAGTTGACCTGAAGCGTATATGTCTCCTTCGGCTGCCTCGATAAACCGCCCCGTACGCCCACGCCGTAGGTACCGCCTTTTTCCTCGCGGATCGACTGCAGATAGCGGTTATCCAGACAGCTATTCAGAAGGCTCATTGCCATGCTGTTTTCCTGCGTGTATTCCATATCGCCGGTATATACGTACACCACTGTGGTCTTGGGCGCTTCCATCTTGGTTTCGAAGCGGTTGGCTATCTCCCCGCGTTTGACCCGGAGGCCGTCGTCCTTCCATGCGAGTTTACCGCCTCCCGTGGGAAGTCCGCCGAGATATTTCTCGACGAGCGGTTTGATCTGCTCCAGGTCGAAGTCGCCGATGAAGTAGAAAGTATAGTTGGCGGCCATACCTTTGAAGAACTTGTCGTATATGCCGGCCATCTTCTCGAACTTGATCCTGTCCAATGTTTCGAGGGTCAGGTTCTGCGCCCTGAACGCGTCGCCGTACATAGTTTTGGTAGCCTCCTGCTGGAACTTGAATTCGGGCGTACCTTCCTGATGGCGCATGCTCTCGCGGATATTGTCCATCAGGCGGTCGAAGTCGTCCTTGCTCAGGCGCGGTTCGGTGAAGTAAAGGTACGTGAGTTCGAGCATCGTCTCGATGTCTTTCTTGGACGAGGAGCCTCCGATCCCCGACGAGAAGTTGCCGAGCGAAGGCTCTGCGCCGGCTGTCTTGCCCGTAAGTATTTTTCTCAGTTCGGTGTTCGAGAACTTACCGAGGCCCGACATCCCGATCACCTGCATAAGCGCCTGTGCCGAGTTGAAGTCATCGTCGCCGAGGGTCGAGATACCACCGTCGGCACGCGCGCTCATCGAAACCTGCTCCTTGCGCAGATCGGTAGGTTTGAGTATCACCCGCACTCCGTTGCTGAGCGTCCAGATCGTCGATTCGAACATGCCTTCTTCGGTCTTGGTCACTTTGCCGGGGGTGATCTCGTGTGAGATCAGCGGCTCGTCGATCACCGTATCTGCGTACGGCTCGATTTCCGCCCCGCGCACCTCGTACATAAGCGCGAGCATCTCCTCCTTGGTCGGGACCGAGACGCCCTCCTTTTCGGGAGCGGTGACGATCAGCACATTGTTATTCGGGGTTATGAGCTGCGAAATAATGTTGTTTACGATCTCCGTCGTAAGCGACTGGATCAACAAGCTGTCGATGGTCCATGCGGTTTCGGCATCCGGCATCGGGGAGTTGTTCGAGAAGTTGCCGATATATGTCCAGATGAAGTCGCCGTTGCGGCGGTCTTCGCGCCTGAGGTATGCCTGCTTCGAACGCTCCATTGCATTAACCTTGTAACGCTCGAGTTCCGATTCGCCGAATCCATATCGGCGCACCCTTTCGACTTCGGTATAGAAGGCTTCGAATGCGCGTGTCATCTCGCCGTCGCGCGCCGAAACGGAACCGGTCAGGGCATCGTTGCTGGCCGACATCGAGCCGTTGCGTAAACTTGCTCCGAGGAACGGCGCGTCGGGTTGCTGCGTGATCTCGCTCAATCGCTGGTTGGTCATCGAAGTGGCGGCGGAGATTGCGAGGTTGTTGAAAAGTACCGGTATCGCACTGTTCAGCTCTTTCGGGAAAGCCTGCCTCTTGATGTAAAGTGCCGCACCGGTTCCTGTGATCTCGGGATCGGTCTCGACAGCCACCAGCGGCTCTTCGTTGTCGGGTATGGGATAATACTGTTTGGGTTCCGGGTTCTCCACGGCGGGAATATCGGCCATCACCTTCTTCAGTTTTGCCTCCATCATATCGACGTCGAAGTCGCCCACGATCACTATCGCCTGAAGGTCGGGACGGTACCAGCGATGGTAGAAGTCGCGGATCTCCTGATATGAGAATTTGCGCAAGTGCTCTTCATTGCCGATGATATTACGGTAAGAGTATTTATTTCCGTTGAAAAGCACGGGCATCGTCCTCTCCCGAATGCGGAAACCGGCGTCGTTGCCCTGGCGGAGCTCCTCGACGATCACGCCGCGCTCCTTGTCGATCTCCTCTTCTTCGAGCGCGATGAAATGCGACCAGTCGTGGAGGATCAGCAGTGCGGAGTCGATTATGGATTCGCGTTTGAGCGGCACCTGCGACATGTTGTACATCGTCATTTCCACGCCCGTCGCGGCGTTGAGGTTCGAGCCGAACTTAACCCCGACGGTCTCCAGCCAGTCGATCAGCTGTTTGTCTGGCAGGTTTTCGGTGCCGTTGAAGGCCATGTGTTCGAGGAAGTGCGCGAGGCCCACCTGCGAATCCTCCTCCTGAATAGCGCCCACATCGTGGTAGATATAGAATTCCGCCAATCCGGCAGGCTTCTCATTGTGGCGCAAATAGTAGGTCATGCCGTTTTCGAGCCTGCCCACGCGGACCTCCGGATCGGGGGGAACTACCTGTACCTGCTGTCCCGTCTGCGCGGAAACAGAGGTGGCAGCCAGCATCAGCGCCAGCGCCCCGAAAAGAAAACTTCTGATTTTCATAAACAATTGATTATTTTTAAGGTGTATTTCGTCGATCTGTATATTTCCAAAAACGAAGCGAAAATCCGATTATTATGCACCGCATACGAAAATAAAAATAAAAGTATAATTTTTTTCATCGCCTGCAAAATTTTTCACATCATAAAGTGTGTCAATATCAATCCTCAGCGCCGCCGCTCAAGCGTTAACTGATTAACAGCATATTATGGACACTTTTAAGAATTAGGTTGTATCTTTGCCGCGTTTTTCAGACCAGTCTTCCGAGATACGTATCTTAATACATATAGTTCATGACCGATTCCGCCCTGTTCCTCGTTGTTCTGACCGTCGCCGTGGTACTCGTGGGGGCCGCGCTACTGATCGCACTGTGGATGGCGCCGCGCTCGACCAACCCGCTCAAGGGCGACGTCTACGAATGCGGCATCCCGACCCGCGGCACGTCGTGGATGCAGTTCCGCGTGGGCTACTACCTCTTCGCGATCCTCTACCTCGTCTTCGACGTCGAGACGGTGCTGCTGTTCCCGTGGGCCGTGACGATGCGCGACCTCGGGCCGGCGGGGCTTGTCAGCATATCTTTCTTTCTGGTCGTCCTCGCGCTGGGCCTCGCCTACGCATGGAGAAAAGGCGCACTCAAATGGAAATAGGCACGCGTGCCCTTTCCAGCCGGGACCTTATCCCTCGCTGGAAACTTATGGCAGGATGCAGAGTTAATATCTCGCTATGGAGTTAAACAAGAAAACGCGCATCAAAAATATGCGCTACGAGGACTTCAACGACAACGAATACCTCGAAAAATATGTAGAAGAACTGCGGCGCAACGGCACGAACGTCGTTGTCGGCACGCTGAACGATATTATAAACTGGGGCCGCAGCAACTCGGTGTGGCCGCTGACGTTCGCCACGAGCTGTTGCGGGATCGAATTTATGGGGATGAGCGCGGCGCGCTACGACTTCGCCCGCTTCGGCTGGGAGGTCTACCGCAACAGCCCGCGCCAGGCCGACGTGATGATGGTCTTCGG
>QMCD01007965.1_pt1 | contig 10237 bp, 14 predicted proteins | sample 1821841 | NCBI WGS metagenome assembly QMCD01 (sample SAMN01991225, study PRJNA193472) | Termite gut metagenome, whole genome shotgun sequencing project. | isolation source: worker | host: Macrotermes natalensis
ATCTTCACAGCGTTCCCCGCGGAGTATTAGCGGGGGCTTTATTTCTTTTGGGGGAATCCGAATGTTAATCACACTCACTGAATTTATCGCCCGCTTGGAAGAACAAGCCGCCAACGGCGCTATCTATGTTTGGGGCGGCTGCGGGCAGATGTTCCCGGCGCTGACCGAGGCGTGGATTCGCTTGCGGGAGCGCGGTACAGGCGGTTATAAGGGCGGCCCATCCTACGCTGACGCGGCGGTGGCGCTTTGGAAAAAGCGGTGCGCCGCCGGTTTAGCACATGTGCTTCGCGCATTTGACTGCTCCGGCCTCGGAACCTTCTGTTTGGGAAAAGCGAAGGCGAAGGCCAATATGATGAAGGGCTGGACGAAAAGAATATCGCGTGCGGAACTGCGGCGCGGCGATTGGGTTTTTCGCGTAGACGCCTCCGATCACGCTACGCACATCGGCTATGTTGTCGATACGGATTTGAACGTGATCGAAGCCAAAGGCAGAGACAGCGGCGTGGTCAAGCGCCCGCTCGACGCATCGGGGCCTGACTATTGGAACGCTTACGGTCGCCCCAAGATGTTCGCGCATGAAATCGAGGGCAACGCGCCGCAAAAGAAATTCGTGCTGGTCACGGGCGGGAGCGTCCATGTGCGCGATATGCCCAGCAAAAGAGGCAATGTCGTTCGCGTCGTCCTTAAAGGGCAAAGGCTTCCGCTGATCGCGGTCGATCCCGCCGGGTGGTATCAAGTGGGGCCTGCGGAGTTTATCAGCAACAAGGACGGTTTGACCCGGATTGTTCAGGAGGATATATGACGATAGAGCTTAATCTCTTGGCCGAATTGTTCGGCCTCGCCGCCGTATTAGGCGGTTTCGTTTTTTGGTTGCACAAGATCGTCGCCCGTTTTGAAAAGCTGGAAGTGCAGGCGGCGCGCCGTAGGACGGACTCTGAGATCATGCTCAAAGGTTTATACGCCTGCCTCGACGGTTTGCACCAACAGGGCGCGAACGGGCATGTCACCAAGACGCGCGAGGAATTGAATGATTACATCCTCCAAAACCGCTAAACCAAAGCGAAAACGAAAGCAGAAGACTTACAGCAAGCGCCTTACGACCATTACGATGGTCTTTTTTTGCGCCTTTGTGACCGCTTGCTTCATCGCTTGGCTGATACTGCGCGAAGTGCCGGACGGCCTTGTAATGGCGGTATCGGCGGCTTGCGGTGCGACAGCCGTGACCTACTTGGGGAAATCCGGCTATGAAAACGCGAAGCGTTTTGAACATTCTGAATACGAGGAAAACGAACAATGATCGATATTACCAAGCTTGTCGAAGCGGCCTTGACGCTCATCGCCGCGATTATCACGGTGCTGCTCGTTCCATACATTAAATCGAAGCTGGGCGACGCGAAGTTTTATACGCTGGAGCGCTGGGTGAAAACTGCCGTAAAAGCCGCCGAACAGATATATAAGGGTTCCGGCCGGGGCGAGGAAAAGCGGCAGTACGTGCTGACCTTCCTTGCGTCGAAGGGCTTGACGTTGGATATTGAAGTGGTCGAAGCTCTGCTGGAGGCGGCGGTATTCGGCTTGAAAGCCGTTTAGGGGTTTACCTATCGTTATGGGCGCGGTCGTGCTGGCTGCGTCCCTTTTTTTCTCTTTGCTGATTTTGTGACAAGATCGGCCACAATTCCTCATATATTGCAGGAGGAATTGAACATCGCGAGGAGGACATTTATGCCTCGGACACTCATTTCACAACAGAGCGATATCGCTGAACTAGTTGATATAGATAGCGTAACGATTGACACCAGCTTGCCTATAGAAGAGCGGGTGAAACATTACGTTGAACAAGTGAAGACTCCCTATCGTTTCCGGGCAGGAAATGTGATAGTCAACATAGAGCACAAAAACAATGGCTTGAAATTAGACAACGCGATAGCTGCCTATTTATCTAGCATTTCTTAAAATAATGTTTGCTTTATCTTCCATAACATGCTACTCTCCCCAGCGTGATAATGGAGGGAAGGAGGAATAATGCGTCAGTTTGATTCTGGTAAATCAATAGTTTGGAATGTTGCTTTATACTTGCGTTTGTCCAAAGATGATGGGCAGGACGAATCAACCAGCGTTACAAATCAACGTAAGATTTTGATGGAATACGTTGAAGAGTTCTTTGACGAGCCTCATGTGATCGTCGATGAATATACGGACGACGGCGAAACGGGAACGGATATCGCCAGGCCGGGCTTCCAGCGCATGATGGCCGATGTTGAAGCGGGGAAAATCAATTGCATCATAGTGAAAGACTTGAAGCGCTTCATGAGAAACCACGCATACCAGGGCTTTTATCTCGAACAGGTGTTCCCCGAATACGGGATACGTTTTATAACGCTGGATGATCCGAGACTGGATACTTACCGAAATCCCAACGCCGTTTACGGATTCGACGTGCCGATGCACGGCATTATGAATGACCGCTTTGCACAGGGCACGTCGGAGGCGGTTAAGAGGACGTTCGCGACAAAGTGGCGGCGGGGCGAGTTCGCGGGCGCGTTTTGCGCTTTCGGTTATGCAAAGGACCCGGCCAACAAAAACAAGCTGATTATTGATGAAGAAGCCGCCGAAGTCGTCCGTGATATCTTCAAGTGGTTCCTGTCGGGAATGAGCAAGGGTGCAATCGCAAGGCGCTTGAACGAGTTCAAGATTCCAAACCCGGCAAGGTATAAGCGTCTGCATGGAGTGAATTACCATAGCCCCACCACAAAGATGAATGACGGGCTTTGGTCAAGGGAAACGATTGCCGTGATTCTAGCGAATGAAGCTTATATCGGCGTCATGGTTCAAGGCAAGCAGCGGGTCGTGAGCTACAAAATTCATGAAAAGGTTCCCGCTCCAAAAGAGAAGTGGGTTAGAGTGCCGGGCGCCATGCCAGCAATTATTGAAAAGGATGTTTTTGATTCTGTGCAAGCTCTTTTATCAAGAGATACGAAGGTTCAGAATAAATCGGATAAAGTCGCTCTTTTTGCGGGCTTCATCCGATGCTATGACTGCAACAAAGCGATGCGCAGGAATCAATCAAAGCAGAATTATTATTATCTTTGCAGGACTTACAGGGACAAAGGCGGCTGCTTCTCACACACCATCCGGGCGGACGATTTAGAAAAGGCGGTATTCTCGGCGGTTAAGGCCCAAATTGGTTTCGCGCAAAAGCTTCATGATACCATTGGCGAACTTCATCAAAAGCCAGTCATGGATGTACAGCTAAAGCGCTTGGAATCAATGCTTGATAGCAAGAGAGGCGAACTGGCGAAAATGCGTATTGTCAACGATGATCTTTATATCGATCTCAAGACGGGCGTAATCGCAAAAGATGCTTACTACCGGCTTAAAGAACGTACCGAAAGATTGGCGATGCTATTGAGAAGATAGCGCAAGAAATTGAGGCTTGCAACGCGAAAACGGGATCGCATCCTGTGCTTGAGAATTTCTTGAAGTATGCCAACATTCAAAAGCTGGATCGCGAGGTTCTTGCCGCCTTAGTAGACAACATCTACGTCCACGCGAACAAGGAGATCACAATTGTGTTTCGTCATGATGATAGCCTTGCGCTTGTGGAGCAGTTTATCGCGGATCACCAGGACGCCGCCATGCTCGCATAAATTTTTTTATTTTTTAGTTGGCATCTGAGAATGAAGCCTCCGCGCCCGTAGGGCCTTGCGGGCCTATAGCGCCGTCGGCTTCTTACTCATCAGCACAACCTAAGAAACCCGCATAAACTCTAGGTTATTCAAAAATACTATATGACATAACCTCCATTATCACAGCGTTTATGCGATATAAAAGAACGAAAGAGGCGGTTCAGTCGTTGACCGCCTTTTTTGTTTCGGTTCTATTCAAACGAAGTAGGCAAGCCTAGCGTACATGCTCCATGTATATCCGATAATTGAAGCCGCTCCGTTCACCGTCAGGTTCGGCAACACGCTCAAACTCGTTAAAACCGAATTTCTCATACAGCCGCATAGCGGCGGCATTCGTATCGGCAACCTCCAGCACCAGCCGCCTGTAAGGCGCGGTATCCAAGATATGCTTGGTTATCGCGGACGCCACGCCTTTGCCTTGAGCGGATTTCGCCGTGCCGACAAACTCGATGTAAGCGCTGTCCGGCCCAAAGTCGAGCGGCTTCTCAAACTCGCTTTGCATTATTCCGCTGGCTATCTATCCAAGCTCCTGACCCAAAGCGCGGCACATCTGCTCCAGGTTGATCGCTATTGCCCTTTTTCCGGGCGGGCTACACGCTGCAACGCCTACTGCGGTATCGCCGTCATACGCGATATAAAAGTATTCTGAGCGATACGCGCCCGTCATGGCCTCAAGCATTTTCGTTTTGTCGTTTGAGAGCATGGATATTTGATCCCAGTAAGCGTCCAAGACGATCTCCGCGATTTGGCTTTGCAATTGCTGCGATTTTTCGCAGTTGTTCTTAATAACAATGTTCATCGATCATTTACGCATCCTTTCTTCCGTTCGGCCCCGCCAATCGTTCAGCCAGCCGCGTATTCCTCGCCTTGACCTTATCGTTATCCACCGCAACATATACCGCCTTCGCCTCGCCCACTAGCACGACCGCCTTTTTCGCGCGCGTGATGCCGGTGAGGATGAGGTTCCACGTTGAAATTTGGAGAGCCAACTCCTAAATAACGCCTAGCGCGGTAAATCTATTGAAGTATTTAGAATTGTCGTTGTAGGCATAAAGTGAACGGTATTCAATAGGCGGAGAGCAGTTTTATGTGTCCCTCTGCTTTTTATAACAATTCAGCCAGCACCTCGCCCGCATCTTGATCAATGCAAACCGATTGCCGCTGAATCTCCCTCGGACAAACCGCCTCGCCCAAATTGACGCAAGCATAAATCGCGTCACGGTTCGCAGTCGTCATCTGCCAGAACGGGTATTTTATGATGACCGGCGTATTACCGCCGACGCCGAGTTCGAGATATAAGACTTTGCCCTTCATGTGCTGGCGGAGATAATCCTCATACCGCTTCGCCGCCTGATGCCAGCCGTCGTCCTGTACGAACGTATGATCGATGCGCAGATTCATGCTCATGGGCTTCCCGCATTTCGGGCAGCGCGGCACAAGCATCGAGGGGATGCGCAAATTGCTTTGCTTTTCGAGCATTTGTTTTACGGCGGCCTCGTTGTCGTATGTCTGCTTGTGGCAGGGAACGGAGCATTGCCATAGCCCGTAGTCGCCCTGCGTATAAAATAACCGTTGCTTATCGAAGCCCACTTTTTGAAACTGGTGGTCAACATTCGTGGTGATTACGAAATAGTCCTTTCCCCGCATGATTTCAAGCAGCTTGCTGTACGGCTCGCCCACAGGATGGGCGTAGCGGTTTATATAGATATGGCGGCTCATGTACGCCCAATATTCCTCAGGATAAAACGTCGCGGAATACATGTCCGCGAAGCGATATTTGGCGATGAAGTCCGCGAAATGCTTATTGAACCGTTCGCCGGAATAGGTCAAACCCGCCGCCGCAGACATGCCCGCGCCAGCGCCGATTACCACGGCGTCCGCTTCGTCGATTGCCGTTTTGAGCCTGTTAATTTGTTCCGAGGTATCGGGCGTAGATTTCATAATCGGTTTCCTTAAATACGTTGAAGATCACTTTGAGCGAGCTTTGTCTTTCGGCTACGAACCGAGTTACGGTTTCGATAGCGATTTGCGCGGCTTCTTCATTGGGGAAATGGAACTCGCCCGTCGAGATACAGCAGAACGCGACGGAAGCGATTCGCTTTTGCTCCGCCATTTCCAAGCATGAACGGTAGCACGACGCGAGCAGGCCGCAATCCTCTTGAGTCAGCTTGCCGCTAATAATGGGGCCTACCGTATGCAAAATATATTCGCTAGGCAGATTGTACGCCGCCGTGATCTTCGCCGTTCCTGTTTGTTCGGGATGCCCCTGCTTTCGCATAATCCCGGCGCATTCCAAACGAAGCTGAACGCCCGCGAAGGTGTGAATGGCGTTGTCGATGCAGGCGTGATTAGGCACGAAGCAGCCGAGCATGGCGCTATTTGCGGCGTTGACGATTGCGCCCGTTTTCAGCGTCGTAATATCGCCGCGCCAGAGATAGAGGTGATCCCGAACGTGCGATAAATCCTCTATATCCGTAACGCCTTTCTCCGCGATGAGCGATTGCAATAGAGCGTCTTGTGCCGCCATAAATTCGTCGCTCACCGGCTTTGGCTCCCGCACGTTGACGAGCGCGCGGAATAAACGCCATTTCTCATCGAAAGAAAGAGGGATTGGTTCGGCGTATCCTCCTTCATCGAGAAGATATCGCAGGAGAAAATCTATCTGCTGATTCTTATTCACAATCCGCGCCCCTGTTCATTTTTCATTCTTAAAAGTAAAAGACGACACGTAGGAAACTTCGACATAGAGCAGTTCAAAAACCGAGTTGTCGGGCGTTTTGTAGATCGCCTTGATGCCGGGATTCTCGTCCAGCGCCCGCTTCTTGCCGTTCGGATCATCGATGAAAACCGCCGTGCCGCACACGCTGACGGATTCCATCGTCGTGGGGTTCAGCGCGGTGAACGACACCTTCGGATTCGCTATCATCTGCGCGTATACCGGCTTGTGGTTGCCCGTGCAGAAAAAGAGTCTGTCGCCGTCCACCCATAGTATTTGGAACGTCCTGGTTCTCGCTTCGCCGCCGTCCACCGTTCCCATAACGCCGTTGGGATTCGCTTGAAAAAATGTTTGATAATCCTGCATTTTTATATTCTCCACCTTGTCTATAATACAGCCGATTCTATTTATACATCAAGCGTCAGGTGCCGCCCCAGCGCCATTCCAAGCGTTTGCGCGACGCTAATGCTCTGACCCGGAACCGACGTCGTATACGCCGTGCCGAACCTCCCTCCACTGCAATTCCCGGTGGCGTATAGGCCGGGAACCGGCTCGAACGAGTCGCCTAATACCCGCTGGTTTTCATCGATCATCAGCCCGCTGACCGTAACGAGCAGCTTCAGCGATTGCCCGCCGGGCTTGCGGCTGTCCTTCATTTGCCCGCACGCGTAGAACGGCGGCTTATAGACGGGGAACAGCAAATGCGGCTCTTTGCCGAAATCCGCGTCACACTCCGCGCCGCACAGCTCATTATACCGCTTCACGGTTGCGAGAAACCGCTCGCGGCTCTGATCGTCGTCAAACATAGAAGCAGCGAGTTGCTCCAGCGTATCCGCGCTATAGAGCGGACGCTGCCCGCTCGTCAAAATGCCATCATTCCCGGCGTTTCGCGCTTGCGACAATGCGAGGCTTAAATGTTCCACCCTCTTGGGATCGGTATAATCAAAGACCGCGTGGCAGGGGGCTTGGTATTCGAGCTGTTCCATGATGCCGCTATCGAATACGCCCCACAGCATACCGTTCGGCTGCTTGGCTCCGGCAGTCGCGGCAAGGATATGCGTTCCGAAGCCTTCGTTGGAGTAACGTTCGCCGTATTGATTGACCCTAAGAACGGCAGCGGAACCAATGAGGTCGAAGCCGGGGTAGGAATAGTTACCGCCCATCGCGGCGTGAGAGCGCGGCTCCAATCTGCCGCCCGCCCATACGCCCATGCGGATGCCCGCGCCGTCCCAGCCGTGGCCGCTGAAATCCGCGCCCGGTTCAATGAGGTCGGCGGCTTCCGTAAGCAAGTCCTCGCACATCGGAGGGTTCCTGCTGTAGTCGCCCGCCGCGAGGACGACTCCCTTATCGGCAAAAAACTTATGATACGCGCCGTTTTTTTCTTTTGCGATCACGCCGGATACGCGTCCTTGATCTTTAATCAATTGAATGGCGGTCGTTGCAAAGAAGAACCGCGCGCCATAATCGATCGCAATCGCCTGATTGCCCTTCAACGCTTTGTTTTGCAGCTCGACGCCCATGTTGGCCGTGCCGCTCCATGCGCGAAAACCGTTGAGCGATTCGGGGAAATGTACGCTATGCGGCGTGAGCATCGGATGAATGGCGCCTCGTTCCTGCGCTGTCAGCGGTTCGATAAACCAATCGAAGCACTCTCCGCACAGCTCCGCGTATTTGCGGATCAGCCGATAGTTCGAGCGGTTGCCGGTGCGAAGCTGCCAGTCGTTCACGAAGGTAGCGACATCCACTTTCGGAACGCCGCGCCGCTCCTGCCATTGTGAGTTGATATGGCCGATTTCCCCGACGCCCAAGACCCATTGCTTTTTATCGGGTTGCTGCTCCAATACGATGACGGATGAGCCCGCCTCGGACGCCGCGCGGGCGGCGCAGGTTCCGGCATGGCCCGCGCCTATGATGACGATATCCGCGCGCTCACTGTGCGCGATGGCTTCTTCTGGGATCGGCTCCGGCGCTTGCGCCCAGCAATACGGCAATCTCATAGCGAGCTCCTGTTTTACAGCGCGCCGGACGCGGGCAGGCGCACCAGCGAACGCAAATGATTTCCCGCTTTCTTATACAGCCACCATGTTACAAACGAGGTCACAGAAAGCTTTACAATATTGAAAGGCAGAATCCCCAAGAGCATCAAGGTCGGCAGATTGGTGATGAGCGGATTGACGGAAGCGCCCATACCCACTATCGCCTCCAGCGGCATACCGAACACGGCGGCGTACATCGGGAATCCGATATACAGATTCAGCGGTATCCAAGCGAGGCTGCAAGCAATAGTAGAGACGATTAGCGCAATACGCGCGCCCTTGATATCCCTGCGGTGTTTATATATGAACGACGCCGGGAGCGTGAATATCATACTGCCCAATACGTTCATGAGTTCGCCGACGTACATCGTTTCCGATCCCTGCAAAAACAGCTTTAATAGGTTTTTTAGCACGATTACGACCGCGCCCGCGCCGGGGCCGAGGAAGAAACCGGCGAACAGGCCGGGAAATTCCGCGATGTCAAATTTCAAGAACGTCGGCGCGAACGGCAACGGGAAATTGACCGCCATCAATACGGCGGACAGCGCGCTCAAAACGGCGATTAAGGTCAGTGTGCGGGCGTTTACGGTGCGTTTCATTATGATGTCTCCTCCTAAATGCGAGGCGTTAAAAACGGCCCTGAAGCACAATGCTCCGAGCCGTGCCTCTTCTTTCATCCAGACTGTAACTGTCGGTATCGGAGTTTCACCGATTCGTGCCTTTCGGCTCGCGGACTATACCGCCGGTAGGGATTTTCGCCCTGCCCTGAAGATTTGTTGTCTTGGGTTTCGATTGCTTACAGCGCGTATTCCTTCGGCGGGTTGCCGGAGAAATCGGCGATAACGGCCTTCGCTTCCGCCAGATAGAACACCTCGAATATGGGGTTATCGGCTCTCTGATACTGGCCCTTGACGATGGGGTTCTGCAAGCAGCCTTCCTTTACGGGCATATTGTTCTCGAACGCAGCTTTTCCGCACAGGCGAATCCAAGCGTATTCCGGGCTGGATACGGTGATTTCGATGTTTGGATTGGCTTGCATCTCCTTATAAACGTCCTTCTTGTTGTTGGTGCAGAACCAGAGCTTGCCGTCCTGTTCAAGACAGAACATGAACGGGCGGGCCTTGGCCTTTCCGTCAAGACCGACGGTGGCGAGATACTGAACCGGGTTTGCCTGCAAAAATTGTACGACTTCCTTCATTGTGATTGCCTCCAAGAAATTATTTCAGGGCTTGAAAATTTAGCCTAAGAACAGTATATTTACCTTAGTAACTATTGTAAATCAGGCACTTCAAAGTGCCGTAGTTACTTTTGAGTAACTATTGGAATATAGCGGATTTGGAGGGCGTTTGACATGCTGAAACGACTGGATTTGCCCGCATGCCCCGTTGAAACGGCGCTAACCCTTATGGGCGATAGGTGGAAGGTGTTGATCGTGCGCGACTTGCTGACAGGTACCAAACGCTTTGGCGAGTTGAAAAAAGCGCTCGTCGGCATTTCGCAAAAGGTACTTACGCAACACTTGCGCATCATGGAGGAGAACGGGCTTGTCCACCGCCAGATATTCGCAGAGGTACCGCCGAGGGTTGAGTATTCGCTGACGGAACTGGGGCGCAGCTTGAAACTGATCCATGACGCTATGTGGCAGTGGGGCGAAGAATATAAGGCGAAGATGGAATGATTCCTTAAATACCATTATCATAGCATTTTAACGTTGCATTTATGTTGGGTATTTACACATTGCTTCTTCCAATGGCTCCCGCCAATCGTTCAGCCAGCCGGGTATTCCTCGCCTTGACCTTATC
>QMCD01002481.1_pt1 | contig 10235 bp, 6 predicted proteins | sample 1821841 | NCBI WGS metagenome assembly QMCD01 (sample SAMN01991225, study PRJNA193472) | Termite gut metagenome, whole genome shotgun sequencing project. | isolation source: worker | host: Macrotermes natalensis
ATCCGGCAGACAGTCTGAAGCTGAAAGCCGCCCGGTTTCTAATCGAAAATATGGATGTCCATTCTTCATACATTTCGTCCCAATTACATGCCTATTACAATGTATTGGATTCTATTTTTTCTTTGAACGGGCGCCACGAAGGCATCACGCAGGAGCAGGAGGAATTGCTTGCCCGGCTACGGCAAAACACGCCTGCGTATCAGTCAATTCCCGACCTTCAGTCCGTAACAGCCGGATTTTTGACCGACAACATCGACCGGGCATTTGAAGCGTGGAAGCAGCCTTACGCCAACGAGTTGGATTTCGATGATTTTTGTGAATACCTTTTGCCTTATAAATCAGGAGAGAAAGAGTATCCGGATTTTTGGCGTTCGACTTACCGGGAAGCTTTTTATCCATATACAAAAACGGGATTAGACATATCCTGCCGGTTAGACAGCGGCGTAATCTTACACTATCCGTCCATTACGCTGAACGGCGAAGATTACTTTTTTATTTCCGAAGATTTTGATACCATTCCCGAATTTACGGTAAGCTGCCTGGTTAATCCGTCCGAACACAGGCGCTGGACTCGCGTGTTCGACTTTGGTAAAGACCCGGAAAACTATGTCTGTTTTGTTCCTTATAATCAGGACGGGGTTGCCCTGTTTCAATTAGTCTCCTCGCCCAATGTTTGGGAAGATATAAAAGAAAACGCTCCTTTACCGCTTCATCGGTTTACACACGTAGCTATGAGTTACTCCCGGAATTTCATCTCTTTTTACGTCAACGGCATTTTGAAAAAAAGGATAAGGACAACCCTGACGCACAGGGATATGACCCGTAATTGTATCGGAAGACCGGGGAAATCAGGTCAATCGCCCCCTGTTCCCGGTTTTGGTTCCGGTTCCGATACCTATTTTAAAGGGATAATAGAAAATTTCCGCATTTACAACCGTGAATTGAATTATGCTGAAATTCGCAGTCTTGCCGGAAAAACAGATTTACTTGAACACAGACAGCGATTGCAAATTACGGCGGGACAAATCAGCCGTTTATCTGATATAAATATTGTTTACCATCCGCTACCGGGTGGATACCGCGTGACTCAACTAATCAACATAAAACAGGGTGCATGTGATGATTATGCAGTTTGGGGTGTGGCTGTTTTCCGGTCTCTGGGTATCCCTTCGGCAATTGATTTCGTTCCGCAATGGGCAAACCGCAGCATGGGACACGCATGGAACGCGCTTTATACCGGCGACGACCGGATGGAGTATTATTCGTTCGGTACGAGCGCACTGTTGGATACGGTCGGGTATCACCGGATAGAAAACGAAGAGAATCACAGGATCGCTTCCAAAGTTTTCAGGCAAACGTATGCCAAACAAAAGGAAACTCCTGCTGTTCAAAAGAAAGAAAAATACCTGCCGCCTCTCTTCCGAAATCCCTGTATCAAAGACGTAACCGAAACCTATCTGGATTGCGCGGATATTACCGTCTCCCTGACGCAACAGCCCGCAAGAAAAAGGGAATACGCCTACTTGTGTAATTTTAACAATCAGGACTGGATTCCGGTGCATTGGAGTGAAATTAAGGAGGAGAAGGCGGTTTTTACGAAAATGGGAAAAGAGGTTGTCTATTTACCGGTTTACTATCATTGGAACGGCATTCAACCAGCAGCCGAGCCTTTTATTCTGACCAAAGAAGGGGAGATAAAAAAACTTATTCCTGATCATTCTAAAAAACAAACGCTGATTTTGACACGAAAATACAGACCGGGCAACCTGTTTCAAAAAGGCGAATTATTACTCGGTGGCAGATTTCAGGTAGCCAACAAAGCCGATTTCAGCGATTCGCTAACGGTATTTACAGTTAATGAAACGCCGGAAATACGCTACAATTCCGTGCCTGTCTCATTAAACAAGCCCTACCGCTATTTCCGCTTTCTGGCAGCAGAGGGTTCAAGAGGCGATATTGCGGAGATAGAGATTTATCCGGCAAACACAGGAGTGAAATTATCCGGGGAAGTAATTGGAAATAAGAGTTGCCCGCAGGGTTGGGAAGCAGCAAACGCATTCGACAGTGATCCTCTGACCGCCTATCAAAGTGAATGGAATGTGCAAGGTTGCATCGGGTTGGATTTTGGCAAGCCGGCGAATATCGCTTATTTCCGCTTCCTGCCCCGCAACGATGATAATTTTATCAAAGAAGGAGAAGAATATGAGCTTTTTTACTGGGATAATAATCAGTGGAACTCGCTGGGAACCCAGACCGGAACTTCTAAACAGTATTTAGAATATGCGGATGTGCCGTCTAATGCCCTGTTTTGGCTCAGAAACCTGACTAAAGGACGGGAGGAACGGATTTTTACGTATGAAAACGGAAAGCAGGTTTGGTGGTAAATCGTTGCTCGGCATAGTATCTTGGGGCTGTCTTAAAAGCCCGTCATTAAACGCTTATCAACCATATTTCCAAAAAATTTAAAGCCAATGAATTTGTAAACACAAAGGTACAAAGAACACGAAGTTGTATTTATTTTTTATATTCTTTGTGAGCTTCGTGGCTTTGTGTTTACTTTTTCTCATTAGGAGATAATATTGCAGATAAGCATATTTAGTGTTATCAAGCCGAAACGTAATCAGGCTTTGCCGGGAAAGTAACCTACCGTCCCGCTTCCCTGATCATCGTTTTTATTTCCCGGTTAAAATCTTCCTGTTTCAGCAGTTCTTCCAACGTGATGTGCATCCGGTATTTCCATTGATTATCGGGGTTGGACGGATCGTTGATTCGTTCGCTGAAAGTTTCTTCCCATCTTAAATTTCCATTCATTGCAATCCAGTCCTGAAACGGCAGTATTATCCACATTGCGGGCGAGTACAGGTGTTTTTCTACAATTTCGCGGCAAATCCATGGTTCGCAGAAGAGAGGCGCCGCACCGTATTCGAGCAGCACATTGTTGAAGTAGCGTTGCGTGCGCTGTGCGTCTTCTTCCCACCAGCCGCGTATTGTATTCATATCATGCGTAGAGGAAGCGCAAACCGATAAATACGGGATATTTTCCAGCGCTTCAAATTCAACGTCCGGCTGTTTCGGCATTCGCTGAATTTCAAGGCTTAGTATTTCAAGTTGCGCCATTACATCGGGTACGCCTTGAGGAATCATTCCCAAATCTTCGCCGCAAACCAGCATACTGGTCGAATAAATCAGCGGAGGAAGTTTTTGCAACGCTTGCTCTTTCCAGAAATCGGTGTGGCGCGAGTAGTAATAATAGACGTAAAGGTTGTTGAGCGCCTTTTGGTCAGCCGCGTCCAGCAATTGGAATGTCAAACTGCGCTGTACGGCAATTCGCGGATGATATTTCGCCTTTTCTTTTATATCCGGAATAAATAATACTTCGCAGACCAGCGACATTAGTCCGTCCCGGATTGCAATATCCTCTTGATTGACGGCGCCGGCGAAAAGCTGTTTTATTTTTTTCTGCGTGTTTACCTCTTTTTTTAATTGAAAGCGGTTGTTCTCAAGCGGTTTCAGGTATTTTTTCTTGACGCTGTTTTTACATTCGCCGAATAATTCGTCTAAGTGGTTTTCGGTAATATATGGCTGACAGAAATCTTTTTCGTTGAAATCAATACCGAAATTTTTTATCTCATCGACCGAAAGCGGAAGGGCAGGAGAGAATTGCCCCAACAGTCCCCAAACCTGCTCGGACGGAATGCGGAAAATACGGAAAAAGCCCAGAATATGGTCAATCCGGTAAGCATCAAAATATTGAGCCATATTTTGAAATCGCTGCGTCCACCATTTATAGTTGTCTTTTGCCATTTCGTCCCAGTTGTAGGTCGGGAATCCCCAGTTTTGACCGATTTGGGAGAAATCGTCCGGAGGTGCGCCGGTTTGTCCCGTGCGGTCAAAGAATTGCGGCTTCGTCCACGTCTCCACACTTTGGCGGTTTACGCCGATTGGGATGTCGCCTTTCAGCGCAACTCCCTTTTCGTGGGCGTAAGCGGTTACTTCCGACAGCTGTTTATGCAGGTGAAACTGTACAAAAAAGTGAATGGCAACAGAGTTGTATTCCTTGCTTTTGGGGTCGCAATACGCTGAGACTCTTTCGGGTTGAAAAGTCGCATCTTCTTCCCATTGCGAGAAATCGGCAGTTTGATATTTATCCCGCAGAAAGCAGAAAACGGAGTATGGTTCAAGCCAGTTTTTGTTTTCTTCGTAGAAGTGTTGGTATGCCTTATTCTTGAATATTTTATTTTTTTCTTTCTTAAACAGTTCTGCGATAAATTCCCATTTATATTGATTTACAGCTTCGTAGTCGACAAATTTGGATGCGTTAAGTTCTTTTTGCAACGCCTCGTATTTTGATTTATCGGCAATTTTCCCCGCTTTTTCAAGATTTAGAAACATTGGGTGCAAAGCAAATACCGAGATGGCATTGTATGGATACGAATCTTTCCATCCGCGCAACGTGGTGGTGTCGGTAATCGGCAGTGTTTGAATCATTTTTTGTCCGGTTTTCACCGCCCAGTCAACCATCAGCTTTAAATCATCAAATTCTCCGACGCCAAATCCGTTTTTAGAACGTAGGGAAAAAACAGGAATGGCAACACCCGCACCTTTAAACGGTGGAATGTCAAACTCCGGCATATTGTCGTTTATGATAATCAAGTCGGTCGAGAGGGAGCCTGCCGGGTTGAGATACCTGTTGCGCCCCTCTTCCCATCGAATAACGGTTTCGTTTTTTTTATCCAAAATAACATATTTGTACTCTAAGGGGAAAAACAGCTTGTTGGCATCGCAAACGAGATGGAATTTTGGAAATTCGCCTGCGTCCATTTCCTGCATATCGGCTTCTGTCCATTTTCCCAGAAAAGTGTCGCTGCCGCTGATAGCCAACACGTGTTTGCTGCTGACTTGCGGATAGGAAGTATTGAAAATTATCGGAATCTTAACCTCTTTTAACTCTTCTTTTATGTATGCGTGCGCCATGATGCTTTTGGAAAAAACGGCAGAGAGCATCGCCTTTGAAACCGGATTTTTTTCTGTGAAATGGTCGTAAATCCGTATCTTATTGTACTTTGGTAAAATTGCGAAAGAGTGGGAGAGAAGCTCTTCTTTTCGCGTAACCATTCCCTCTTTTTTGACAAGGTAGGAATATTCAAACTTGTTTGCTCGCGTTTGAATGGTTATTTCCCAGCCGTTATTCGTGTATGTTAAGGGGACAGCGCGCTCTTCGGTTAATCCTAATTCGGGAATGTTTCCGCAGATAAATAACTCTTCTCCGAAAGTAGATTCGTATGAAAGTGAAAATGAGATGGAAGCCATAGCTGTATTTTTCAATTAATTTCCTCAAAAATAGGGAAAAATAATTAATATTTGATGACATTTGTGTTGAAATACTCGCAATGAGGTGCGGTAGGGACAGTCCGCAAAAGATATTTATCCGCGAATTGCACGAATTAACACGAAATTAATAGTCAATTATCTGTAATTTGGATTTGCAAATATGCTTCAACCATATTCACAAAGTAAGTACCTCAGCAAAATTAGTTTATACTATTGATTTCTGAATTTCCCACAAAGACACAAAGTCCACAAAAAACTTAGTGGTCTTTGTGTCTTTGTGGGAAACATCTATCTTTTTTCTGAAATATAAACTAATTAAGAAGACATACTTACACAAAAATAAACATAACCTCGTGCTCTTTGTGCCTTTGTGTTTATAAAATTCATTGCCTTTAACATTGTGGGTAATATTGCCGTACCGGAAAAAACAAAAGCCGCTTTTCCGGAAAAAGAAAAACGGCTTTAAATGTTCGTTAAGATGTTGTTTGTTTATATCATTCAGGGTGATGTTCAATTATTAGAAGCGAATACCGGCAGTAAACCCAATCCAGGCGTCTAATTTTACCTCTTTTTCAGTTACATTCCAAATGCTGTATGGGGCTTTGAAATCGAAATTTTTATCCGTTATTAACAGGTTCAGCGTAGGACCGGCATATATCTTGAAGTGCTCGGCAAATTTGTAATTGATTGTAGGTCTGAGTTGCGTTAAACCGGCGTAGTCATAATCATCCCATTCAAAATCGTCTTCGTGCGAATCTCTCCATTCATCAAAATCCTTGTTGTATAAATTATAATGAATGCCTTCAAGGTTAAGTCTCCATCTGTTTTTTAGCGTAATTTCGGTTCCTAAACCAAATCCGGTTGCAAAAACCTTATCCGAAAAATTATATCCGGCAGTGATGATGCTGTATAGCTTTTGCGTTCCCGACCGGAAAGAAAGCATTGCGTGCAGTATTTCGCTTCCGCCGGCTTCCACTTCCATCAATCCGCCTTTTTTGACAATATTTATTACCCCAAGGGAAATCCCGTCTGCCGTATCGCGCACGTTTACAACTCCCAACTGAAAATTTCCTTTGCGGGTAACATTGATTGTTGACAGCTGGAAAGAAGAAGCGTTCGTTACGTTTATGACGCCGCTGATTTGAACTTGCGCCGTATCGGCAGTGTTGATAACTCCGGCTATTTGAGCATTACTTCTTTTTCCTCTATTGATAACCCCTGCAATTTGCACCTGTGCGGTATCGGCAATGTTGCTAACCCCGGCGATTTGCGTTGGCGCTTTTTCTGCCCGGTTTATTACCCCGCCGAATTGTGTTGAAACGCCGTTTAGCGTGAAATTGTAAACTCCGGCGATTTGTACATTCCGGCTCTGTTCGTTGTTTCCGGACGTTCCCGTGTGGTTCATTACTCCGGCAATTTGTGCTCCTTCCGAACTGTATTTGTTGATGTTGAAAATGCAACCCAGTTCAAATCCGGTTACTTTCCCGGTTCTTCCTCCGATAATATTAAATGAAGTATTGTATTCATTATCGGCGGTGTTTACTCCATCTGTTCCGATTGGATATACAAATGTTACCTGAGCAGCTCTTTTTTCTTTGATGTCTGTCTCAACCGTTGTTTTTGTTTCTTCTTTTTTCTGGTTTCCTGTTTGACCGTTTTGTGCCGCTACCTGACTGCCGGCAATTGTTGCGCTCAGCGCTAATAATGCTAATTTTTTATTCATTTCTTTTTCATTTATTGATGTTATGACTCTATGACAACTGTCAAAGTTTATGCCATTACTCAAAGATGAATTTTTTAAATAAAAAAATACTTCGGTGCTGTCTATCAGGCGAATATCGTCTGTGGTATTTCTGATAAAAGAAGAATCCCCCGGCTGGTTTTGAACGTTTGCCGGGATGTTTGCGGAAAGATGCTGTTTTTTTTTCGGTTCGGGTACGGAAAGTATGATGTATTTGCCCACCTGTTTGAAAGAGACGGATGCAGGCAGGATAAGTGGAAGCGCCTTGTCCAGTTCGCGGTTTTCTACGTGGACGGATATTTTCCGGTTTACATTTATCTGCTGCGAGTTGTATGAAAATCGGATGCCTGTCTGTTGGGTAATTAATGTAAACGCATCGGATAGCGATTTTTGATGAAGATTCAGCGAAATCGTTTGTTTCAATTCGGTCTGTTGCGCGCAAAGTAATTGAGATAGTGAAAGGAAAATCAGAAAAAACAGGCTGCGCATTTTGGGCGGGTGTGCTGTAGTAGAGACGTTGCATGCAACGTCTCTACTGCGGAGGTGGGCATTTATCGTTAACATTGTGTTATTAATAAGAAAAGACAAACGTTCCGTCCGCATTTTTTGTTACGCGCATTGACAAGGTTTCGGATATGATTGTGAGAATATTCTCAATACTTTCGTTCGGGTCGAAGCTGACGCTTATTTGCAAGCTGTTCAACGAATCGGCGCTTGTTTTTATGTCTGCGCCATACTGATTGGAAAGGACGAGGATAACTTCCGATAACGGAGTTGCGTCAAATTCAATCGCTTTTATTTCGGCAAACGGAGCGATGTGTTCAAAGTGATTTTTGCCGGAGTGGAAAATTCCTTTTTCGGACTGCTTGATGCGTATGCCTTCGTCATTTTGGGTATAAAAATGCACTTCACCTTCGGTTACATTTACTGTGACGGATTTTTCGGGATTGTAGGCGATAACCGTAAACTCGGTACCAATATCTTTGATAAACGTTTCGCCTGCCCGAACCAATAGCTGTCCGTTTCCGGAAGAGTTTATATCAAACGTGGCTCCTCCTTTTTTTAGAACAACTTCCTGTTTGTTTTCGGGGTTGTAGGCGATTTCGGTTCCCGGCGCGAGGGTAACGAGAATGCCTTTAAACAGTTCTTGCCGTACTTCTGTCTTATCTGCCGTGAGGTAAATCTGATTATCCGCTTTTTTAAAAAAGAAGAGCGCCGCGCCGAATATCAGCAAAATGGAGGCGGCAACGGAAAAGTAAGGAACCAGTTTCCGGATTGTTATCTTGGGGAGAGAGGCTTTTCCGGGGATGCTTTTGGATAATGGTTTTTCCTCATTTTTCATATATTTTTTGAATGCGGCAAGGGCTTTTTCCGTGTCGGGTTCCGGCATTGGCTTGATGAAGCCCGCGTGCTGGAAGATGATGCTCATCTCCTCGAAATATGCCTCGTTTTCAGGCGACTCTGCAAGCCACCTGTCCAGCGAATGAAGCTCCTCTCCGGTAGCCTCTCCGCTGAAATAACGGGATAACAGTATGTCTGTTTTTTCGTCCATAATCCTGCCGTTTAAAGTGTAAATAATAAAATAACCAGCGCTGTCAGATAATCCTTCAATCCTGTTCGCAACGCGCGAAGCGCTTTTACGATCTGCGTCTCTACCGTGTTGGTGGTTATTTCGAGCGCTTTTGCTATTTCGCTGTAAGATCGTTGTTCCCGGCGGCTCATTTTAAAAACTTCGCGGCATCGAGGGGGCAGGTTTTCGACTATTTTTTCGATTTGCTGCTCCAATTCGGTTGCTATTACCGTATTTTCTACTTCGTTGCTTTCTGTCTCTTTGGTATAAGCGTAATGCTCATTGTGCCCGGCGCGTATGCCGTATTGCTTGATTTTATTCATACAATCGTTATGAATCATACGGTATAAATATGATTTTACGGATGTATGTATCTCAATGCGCTCGCGTTGATCCCAAAGCTTACAGAAGAGTTTTTGCACCGTGTCTTCCGCCTCGTCCGAGTCGCGCAGTATGCTGTAAGCATAGTTGCACAACGGAGCGTAAAACTGCCTGAAAAGCGCTTCGTGCACTTTGTGAACTCCTGATTTTAAATCGCTTATGTTTATGTTTGTGTCCAATATGCTGTTTTTACCAAACACAAAGATACGACATCTTTGCTAATATGACAAATGAAACAGGAGATACCAGTATCGGGAAAACGACTTATTTTATTGATTTGTGAATCGGGGCGGAAAACAAGCTTTTGGAATAACAAAAGTTCCTGTCAGGGACGAAATGTTGGCGGAAAGATTGTATATTTGTAAGGTGAAAATCAAAAAATTAAGGGTATGGTGATGGTAACTCCTTTTTGACCTTGCTATTCAAGGGAAAGCAAAGTATTTAGTTTCTGGCGACAAAAAAGTTTTAGAAACCCCAGTGAAAAGCAAAATATTGAAAATTAATACATTAAAAGTGTTTAAAGAAGATTTGAAAACAGCTTCTGAAAATCTTGATAATCCTGAAAATCTTATGAAAATCACGGTTCAAAACAATTTACATCAATAGTAAATCCAAAGCAACACCGGTTTTTTACTGTTTTTCAATTTTGTATCAAGATAAGTCATTGTATCATCGTCTGTAACCGGGCAGCCGAAACTCCATCCCATCGGCAGATGAGCGGGATATATCTCGGTCGCAGGAACAGGCGTATGCGAATGAAGTACAATGATGCGCTTAAAGGCATTGTTGTTAGTTGGTTCCAGTCCGTGCATTTTGTAGTGCACATGGATACCATATTGGCTGTAAGAACGAATACCTGTTTTATATTTTCCGAGCGATGTTAAGAGGCTGCCCTCTTCATTTCCGAAAAGAGGTTGGTCGCCCGTACTCATTTTATCGCCTCTTCCGCAACCGTGAGCGCACAAGGCTTTCCTTTCTACTTTTTTTTCGTTGAAATCATAAATAAACATACGATATTTTCCCGAATGTATTTTCATATCTATCAAAATGCAAAAGTCGGTGTTGTATTCGTTGGCTTTACAAAATGATAATGCTTCGCCGGCTTTTTCATTTATTTGTGTCGAATTTTGCGAATAGGCAGTCAACACGTTGATTAAAAGGAGAAATTGTATGAGTAATGTTTTATTCATTTTAATTAAATTTTAAACGGCT
>QMCD01002482.1_pt1 | contig 10234 bp, 10 predicted proteins | sample 1821841 | NCBI WGS metagenome assembly QMCD01 (sample SAMN01991225, study PRJNA193472) | Termite gut metagenome, whole genome shotgun sequencing project. | isolation source: worker | host: Macrotermes natalensis
ACTGCCGCCCGCCGCCATACTGCGGCCCTGCGCGGTTTGTTGCGGCCCTCGTGCCTGTGCCGCTCGATCATCCGCCACATTCCCTCCTCGTCGAAGACCGTCTGCTCGCGGGCCATAGTCCCGACTTCGTGCAGCGCCTTGCGCAGCTCGCCGAGGTCGTCTTCCTGCCATATCTTATTCCACTCCGGATCGCCCGGCCCTATCCGCCCTTCCAAGGCTGCCCTCAGCCACTCCTTCGCATCTTTCGCGCTCATAGTTCAGATATTTTTTTATCCCTGCAAATCTACTCGTGTCACATTATATATGCAAGATGCGGGCACGAAAAGGGTGATATCGCGCGCATATTTTTGCAGTATATTTGAACCTTCCGTCTGCAACGGCAGACGCAAAAGAAATCGAAAATGGGCTGCCCACAGTTCGGAGCAACCCATTCTCTCAAAAATTCGGAGAACCGATCAGGGCGGGTTGTGTAAACACGTCCTACCAGACCTCGTAATCTCCAGTATATGTGACGCTCCAGGTAGTGCCGTTATCATCGACCGCCGTGAGCGTAATCGAGACGTTGTCGGTGTTGCCGGTAATGACAATCGTACATTCGTCGAAGGCTCCATCGTATTCGTAAACATCGCTATCCCAATATACGGCCCAACCATACCCCGATATCAAATACGGAGCATTCATGTAGCCATCTTCGGTTGCTTCCAAATGATATGTACCTTCAGGAATAGCTGCTCGATCGGACACCGGGGAAGAAAAGACACGAGACATATCAAGCGTCCAATCATTTGTATACATAGACAACCTCCATTCGTCTACCGAATCATACTCATCCTGATAATACACCTCGATATAATCGGCTTCCACCACCAACGCACCGGACTGTATGACCGAGACCATTTTGGGTGTGCCGAAGCCGTTGTCTACCTCGATGGCGCCATTTCTGCTATCCAACCCTTCATACGGGTCGACGATGACGTTGAAGCCTGTCTCCGTTTCTTCGATCGTGATCCAATCTTCTTCGCTGTCCACAGTCCAATCCGGCTGGCTGGTCACTTCAACCTCCTGAAGATTCTCCGAACCTCCGACAAATGTGAACGTTAGAGACGAAGCAGAGAGCGTGAGCGAGGGGTCTACGCCATCCTGGGTAACGGTGAGGGTCTTGGAGTCGGATGAATTCGAAACGATTATGGAACCTGACCTGGGATCGGCATCGGGATTTTCGGTGACGGTCACGGTAAACTGGCCATCCTCCTGCTCGAACGAGATCCAGTCGTTGTCCGTATCGAGAGACCAGTTCCTGCCTTCTTCTACGAGTACGGTCTTGGTTTCGGTAGCATATCCGAACTGAAGGGATGTGGGATACATGCCAATCTTGCCGTCCGAGTCCTTTTTGTCACAAGCGACGATGCATGTGGCGAAAATTCCTGCAAAAGTGATGAGTAATAATTTCTTCATACGAGTGAGTGTTTGATTTAAGTAAAAAATTGCTTTTATAATATATATGCAAGATGATATCACCAAAAGGGTGAGAAGACATAAATATTTTTCGTAATTGTCCCTTTCCCTAATCAGAACACACAGACAGTATGTCCTCACGGAAAGAGAATGGAAAGCAGAAATGCCTTTGCCGCCGGGTTGTCCTTGATCTTTTTATAGGCGGTCTTTATCTGGGTTTTCACCGTGTTGACCGATATGTCGAGTTTCTCGGCGATCTCCTTGTAGCTCATCCCGTCGACGCACCCCATTATGAATATCTCGCGGCACTTCGGGGGCAGGCTGTCCATGAGTGATTGCAGGCGGGCATAGAGTTCTTCCTGCTCGCTGTCGTCGTGGCCGACCGTTCCATCCGCTGCGATCGTTTGGCGGTAGCGCTCCTCTACTTTATCGTGAAGTTTCCAATTTATGCCGGCGTTTTTCACGGCACGGATCAGATAGGAGTTCAGGGAATCCCGGGCCGGGATCTTATCGCGGTTCGTCCACAGCCAGACGAAGACCTCTTGTACGATGTCCTTTGCCGCCTCGCCATTCTTTACAATACCGAGCGAATAGTGGAACAACGACTCCGAATAACGCTTAAAGATCGCATTGAAGGCATTCCAGTCACCTTCCTGCATCTTTATGAATAACTCGCGTTCTGTCATCGTTTTACCTGAACAGCAGCGTAGACCGGCTGTGCCGAGATCTCCATGCGCCTGTATATGAACGGCTAAAATACTAAAATATTAATAAACAAGATAACGATCATGCAAAAAGTTTTATCGCACCCGGTTCGCCGCGTGACAAAATTATACCTATCTTTACGCCCGAAAAATCACCGTTATGGAAAGATTGCGCAACCTCAGGACTGTCGTTTGGATAATAGCCGGGATCGTGGCGCTCGAACTCGCGATGCTGGTAGCGATGCTGCGTCCCTCGTCGTTCTTCCTGTGGGCCACGCTCGGTGTGCTTGCCCTGATGTGCGTCTATCTGGTGCGCATCTGCCTGGTGCTGATCAAAGAATCGGAAAAAAAGGAACAAAACAAATAACCCATTCATGAAAAAGATAATGATTGTTGGGGCCGGCGGTCAGATCGGCTCCGAACTGACGACGAAGCTCCGCGGGATCTATGGCAACCAGAATGTCGTGGCCTGCGACCTGAAGTACAACGAAACGCTCGCTGCCGACGGCCCGTTCGAATCGCTCGACGCGCTCGACGCAAAAGGGTTCGCGGCATTGGTGGCGCGGTATAATATCGACACGATCTATAACCTCGTGGCGCTGCTTTCGGCCACGGGCGAGAAGGATCCGCAGTTGGCATGGAAGATAAATATGGGCGCTCTGATGAACTCGCTCGAAATAGCGCGCGAATACAAATGCGCGGTCTTCACGCCGAGTTCGATAGGCGCATTCGGCCCGACGACACCCAAGGATAATACCCCGCAGGACACCGTGATGCAGCCCACGACGATATACGGCGTGTGTAAGGTGACGGGCGAGCTTTTGGGTAATTACTACCACCAGCGTTTCGGCGTTGACACGCGCAGCGTGCGCTTTCCGGGCATCATCTCGAACGTCACCCTCCCCGGCGGCGGGACTACCGACTATGCGGTGGAGATATATTATGAAGCTATTCGCAGCAAGCGTTTTACCTGTCCGATCCCCGCGGATATGTTTATGGATATGCTCTACATGCCCGATGCGCTCGATGCGTGCGTCGACCTGATGGAGGCCGACCCCGCGAAACTTATCCACCGCAACAGCTTCAACGTCACCGCGATGGCGTTCTCGCCCGAGATCATCGCCGCCGAAATACGCAAGCACATACCAGATTTCACGATGACCTACGACGTCGATCCGCTCAAGGAGAAGATCGCCGCCTCGTGGCCGAACAGCATCGACGATACGTGCGCCCGCGAGGAATGGGGCTGGAAGCCGAAATGGGACCTTGCTTCGATGACGCGCGATATGCTTGAGGTGATCGGGAAGAAATTGTAAAAAACCGGAGATTATGGTGAGAGGGTCGGCATGTATTGTCGGCCCCTTTACTTTATATATACTGCTTGTCATCTCTCGCTCCACGCTTCGAGATGACAAAACATGGATCGGCCTTCGGCCTTCCTCCGTGCGGCCCACCTGCCGGACACCCGAGTGCAGCTCGCCTCCACGGCTCGCCGCCCCCGCTGCTATATTTCGACTTTTTTATGCTATTTATGCAATCAGTCATTGCACCGTATATATTTAATGGGTATATTTGCTCCTCTCACAACCTATTGTTGTACATATTTTGAAACACATATATCCGGAAGATTTGGGCTTCCGGTAGGGTATGTGTGTTTCAAAATCCGTACGCTAAAGGTTGTGAGAGATTTTTAGTGGCCGGAAGTCCTTTTTATTATCTAACCCGACTTTCGACTATGCGCAAGGCGTTGATCTTCGCCTTTTTACAGTTACTGCTGTCCGCGGCCGCGGCGGCGCAGGACAACTATGAATATTTCTATAACAATTCCTCTCCCGATGAACAATCGCGCGAACTCGGGTCGGATATGTCGCTGTTCCTAAGGCCGATAGGCGACCGCAGCGCACTTTTTCGGTCGATCTCCGAGTTCAATTTCTCGGCTGTGAAGTACAGCCGCCGAGGTTACGAGCAGGGCCTGACCCGCGATCTATGGGGTGAGGTCGATTTTTCGGGATTGGTTTCGCGTTCGACCGATTTCGGGTTCCTGAGTATTCTGAGGCGATCGGATTTTGTGCAGACGGAAGAGCCTGGTTTCGCCCTGAATACCGCGGCGAATGAGTACCCGTCGCTGATGCGGTCGATCGTGCAACCGGGCACGAGGGCCTCGATTTTCGCATATAACCGCCGCGGGCGGCTCGGAGGGCGGTTTTCTATTGCAGGTGAGAGCGATAAGGTTTATTACGGCGTTGCGGGCGGTCATCGCTGGGGACGCGACCCGAATGTGGGCGGCGTGTTCACGCAGGAGCCTTGGGCTTTCATTGGATCTGATGTGCAAGTAGTTGACGATCACCGTGTTTCGCTGCTATTTGGTGTGACTGCGACGAGTAACGGAATGCGCTCATATGCCACCCGCGAGGTGTTCGATCTGACGGGCGAGCACCTATACAACCCCTCATGGGGTTGGTATGGCGGTGGCGAACGGTCGGCGAAAACGATCGAGACGCTCAGGGCCTACCCCATGCTCACATATTCGGGCCGATTGACGGATGCGACAAATCTCACGGTGTCAGTTTATTATGGATTGGGAGAGCAACGGCGCGGCGGCCTTGCATGGTTCAATGCCCAGACGCCGTGGCCCGATTACTACCGCTATATGCCCGGTTACGAGGCGTCGAATCCCCGGCAGGGATGGCTCGACAATGACCCACGCGTCACGCAGATATATTGGGAACAGCTTGTGGAGCAGAACCTTAACCGTCCAGAGCAGGCGGCCTATGTCATAGCCGACCGCGTGGAACGGAATGCGAACTTTCAAGTGGCGGCGACGTCTGAGACGGTTCTGGACAAAAATTGGACGCTCACCTATGGCGTGCGCCACAACGATGATAGTCGCGAGTATTACCGCGAGCTACGTAACCTGTTGGGCGCCAATCCGATGCCCGACATCGACCAATACCTTCTGGACGACGACGTTTTCGGCGACTACCACCTGAACGACGTGCGCAACCCTGCGCGGCGGGTGGGCGAGGGTGACAGGTTCGGGTACAGTTACCGCCTCCGCGCGGTCAAAACCGACGTTTTTGCGGCGATGATCTATGACAGCGGACGTTTTCGCGGTACGGCAGAGTTGGAAGCGGGGCAGGGGACTTTACAGCGCGAGGGCCTCTATGAAAAGGAAATATTCCCTGGTAGCGGATCTTTCGGACTGTCCAAGAAGCTAAGTTTCAATCCGTTCGCGGCGAAAATATCTGCCGGGTATGCCCTCTCGCCGCGCCATTTTGTCGGATTCTCGGCGATGGCCGCGGAGATGATGCCCTATGCCGGAAGCGTGTTCCTGAACCCCGACTATGCGAATTATACGATCTCGAAACCGCAGACTGTGCACATACTATCGGCCGATGCCGATTATATGCTGACCCTCGACCGGTTCGCGCTGAATATTTCGGTATTTGCGACCAGTACTAGCGGAGAATCAGCCGTTTACCGTTATTGGGACGACATCGGGTCCACATTCGCCGACATGTCGCTGACGGGCGTGGACAAACTATATTACGGGGCCGAACTCGCCGTCCGGGTCGACCTTACGCCGCGGCTGGCGTTCAATTTCGCAGCCTCGGCAGGCCGTTATACTTACGATTCCGACCCGCAGGCGACGATCACGAGCGATGCGACGCGCCAAACGATGCTCGCCGGTTCACGAAGCCATCTTGATGGCTATAACCTCGCCACCGCGCCGCAGAGGGCCGTCACGGGTGAACTGCGCTACTCGCCGTGGGGTTGGATAGCCTCATTGACAGCGAGTTACATGGGCGGGAGATATGTCGACGTTTCGCCGCTGCGGCGTATGGAACGCGCATACTGGCTTGCCGAATCGCCCGAAAAACACCGCGTATTCGTCGATCAGGAACGGCTCGACGATGCGTTTGTCGTGAACCTTTTCCTGCTACGTTCGTTCTCCCTGCGCCGCGGCATCCTCACCGTGCTTGCGTCGGTGGATAACCTGCTGGGAAACACGGAGATAGTCTATAACGGTTACGAGCAAATGCGCATTGTGAAGAATGGCACAGCGCCGAATTACAACTGGAAACCGTTCCCCTCGAAATATCTCTATGGATATGGACGAACGTGGTATGTATCATTGAGTTACAGTTTTTAGATATGAAGTTCGCAAGTTATATTTTTCTGGCGGCCGTTCTATGCGGCGGATGCGGCTACAACGATTTCGGCGAGCTGAAAGTTCCGGAGTACGAGGTGGTAATGCCGAATACGACCATCGGGTTCGTTACGTCGCACTATGATGGCAAGCCGCTGAATATCAACGATGATATGATTATTGCCGGGCACGTGACAGCCAATGACCGGAGCAATAACTTCTATCGCACGTTTGTCATACAGGATCAGACTGGCGCCGTGGAGGTGAAGGCGGGGATGTTCGACCTCCACAACATTTTCCCTTATGGCCGTCAGGTGGCAGTCAAAGCGCGCGGATTGGTGCTGGATAGCTACAATGGCATTCCGCAACTTGCTCTGAACGAGGTGGATGGTATGACCGGATATATCTCGAACAGATATTACCCCGGTGGTTATTTTTGGCCGCAGGAGGGCCGCGAAAATGTGGCCCCGGCGGTGACGGCGATCGCGGAACTGACCGACGTTAAGTGCGGAATGTTGGTACGGATCGACGGCCTTACGTTCATGCCGGGCGAGTCGGAAGGACAATATACGACGTGGGCCGAAGCAGGGATGACAAGCTACCGGCTGTTCCGCGACGCCGCCGGAGCGGAGATAACTGTTAACACGAGCGGGTTCGCCGATTTTGCCGACCGGGAGGTTCCGCACGGGCCTGTGTCGCTCGTCGGAATACTTATGAAGGGTAATACGGACAGGGCGCGGGGTGTGTGGATGATAAAACTCAGGGATAGTGAAGATGTGTTGGAGTAGGGTATTGCCGATCTTCGCGGCCGCGTTGCTTGTCGGCGGGTGCGGCTCGAAACGGCATGGACCGGAGTACAGGGAGAGCGGTGTGACGATCGCATGGCTGCGCTCGATGTATGGGCGTCAGCCGGTCACGGTGGAGGGCGATGTGTATATCACGGGCCGCGTGGTTAGCACCGACGAGCATGGGAACTTCTATAAAACGCTTGTCGTGGAGGACGAGACGGGTGGGATCGCTGTGCGCATCGACCTCGAAGATTCTTACATGACATATTTCTATGGAATGCAGTTGCGGATTGCCTGCAACTCGCTGGTACTTAGTAGTTACGGCGGTACGCTGCAACTCGGAGCCTACTCATGGGACGAGGGTACGGGTGACTTGGGTCTTATCCCGTTCGACCGCCTGCCCGCCGTGATAGCTATCGACGAGGGTGGGGATACGCTGCCTGTGCCGACCGTGGTGACCATTCCGGAACTTGCGCCAGGGCATATCAGCCGGTTTGTGGAGATCCGCGACGTGCAGTTCGTCGAAGGAGAGGGTGGGGTGACGTGGAGCGAACCGGATGCCGATACCGACCGCATGATCGTCGACCGCGCGGGTAACACCATGGTGGTGCGCACGAGCCGCTATGCCGATTTTGCAGGGCGGGCATTGCCCACGGGGAGCGGGCGTATCGCGGGAGTGGTCTCCTATTTCAATGGCACTTACCAACTTGCGGTGCATTCCGACGTGCTGTCCGTATTTATGGGTTCGCCGCGGTTTTAAAAACGTCGTATGCAAAAAACTGCCGCCGTCCGGCCTGCCGTGTTGTGAGTGTGGAAAGAAAGTTATAACTTTGTTCGTTCATAAACGAAAAACGAGATGGGAAGAGCATTTGAATACCGCAAGGCGACAAAAATGAAAAGATGGGGCAACATGGCCCGCGTCTTCACTAAGATAGGCAAGGCGATCGAGATGTCGGTCAAGGAGAGTGGGCCGGACCCGGCTAATAACGTACGGTTGCGCATGTTGATCCAGAACGCCAAGGCGGAAAATATGCCCAAGGACAACATCGAACGTGCAATCAAACGCGCAACGTCGAAGGATACGGCCGACTACAAGGAGATGGTGTATGAGGGTTACGCGCCCTTCGGAATAGCGGTTTTGGTCGAGACAGCTACGGATAACACCACACGTACGGTGGCCAACGTGCGCAGTTATTTCAACAAACTGGGCGGTTCGCTCGGAACTTCTGGCAGCGTGGCGTTCATGTTCGACCACAAGTGCGTCTTCAAGGTCGACGTGCCGGAGAACGTAGACATTGACGAGATGGAGCTCGAACTAATCGACTTTGGGGTGGACGAACTGCTTCAGGACGATGAGGGGCATCTGATACTTTACGGTGGGTTCGAATCCTTCGGCGCAATCCAAAAGTATCTGGAGGACAAGGGTATCGCGATCGTCAGCGGCGAGTTCGTGCGAATCCCGACCGATACCAAGGAAGTGACTCCTGAACAGCGTGAAACGATCGAAAAGCTGATCGAAAAACTGGAAGAGGACGATGATGTGACGAATGTCTTCACCACCATGCGGGAAGAATAATGCCTGTTATATTATGGATCGACTTATAGCCTGTTGCGGCCTCGACTGTGAAAAATGCGAAGCGCGCATAGCCACCCTCGCCGATGACGATACCCTGCGCCAAGAGACCGCACGTAAATGGAGCGAATTGAACAACACGCCGGAGATCACCGCCGAGACGATCAACTGTCTGGGCTGCCGTACCGAGGGTGAGAAGTTCGCTTACTGCGAAATGTGTGGGATTCGCTCCTGTGCCGTGGAGAAGGGCTTTGCGACCTGCGGCGAGTGTGTGGAGCTCGATACATGTCCCACGGTCGCTCCCGTTCTGGAGAATGCCCCTGAAGCAAGGGGTAATCTCACACTGTAATCGAAAGCACGGATCGGACAGACTAAAATACGACAGGCGTGCCGATGGTGCGCCTGTTTTTTAATAGCTATGAGAAAATTATTGTTCATGACCGCAGTCGCGCTCGTTGCGGTGGGCTGCGTAAGGATACAGCAGAGTGATTTCATGCGCGGAAGGATCGAAAATGGGGTATACCGCAACGACTTTTTCGCGGTCACGATGGAGGTGCCCGAGGGAATGTACGTAATGCCGCGCGCAGTGATGGACAGTGTTGCGGCGGCGACAGGGGCCGGTATGGGTAGCGAGGTGGCCGGACATTCCGACCTGCTACTATTCATATCTGCCAGAGAGCCGTCAGCGGCAGATTCGTTGTTCAACTACAACATCACCGTTACAAGCGAGAAATTGCCGGAGGGGGCGGAGGTGAAAAACAACGCGCAATATATGTCGACCGTTATCAAATTGTTGGAGAGCAAGTTGGAGGAAGAACATAAGGTGAATGGCCTGCATGTCGATTTCGTCGAGCGCGAAATAGTGAAAATGTCCATTCTCAGAGGCACCGTTTCGCAGGATATATACACCTACCTGCATGACGGCTACGCGCTGGTGGTCGTAGCGAGTTACGACGGCCCGGAGCAACAGGCGGCGGTGGAGCTTATACTCGGTACGGTGGCTTTTGGTGAGGGGTGATTCCATGTCGGCACAGGGGCGGCGGATTAGGTGTTTTTTACGGTTTATGTTTGGAGAATGATTAAAAATGATTTACATTTGCAGACCGGAAACGGAAAAGGCAAATGGCGCCTGGTGAGATGGGTGAGTGGCTGAAACCACCAGTTTGCTAAACTGACGTACTGGCAACGGTACCGGGGGTTCGAATCCCCCTCTCACCGCCGGAAAACACTGAATAAGAAAGCAAAGCCCTGTAAATATGATGTTTACAGGGCTTTGTGTTTTCAGCCGACAGGCACAAAAACGCGAAAAAACGCACTTCCGAGATGTCCAAATCGGTGTCCTGTTTTTGGGGACGATTTTGGACACCGAACCGACGACAAGCCGAGTGCCATAAAGCTTGCTTATATGGCCGAGGCGCGAAGGAGGAAGGCGCAGCCAATAAGCGGTAATGCGTTTGTTTGCAGATTGGAGTTCCTAACTTAGCCCGCGTAAAGAGTTAAGATAAATCAATAAATCTTAACTTTGAAAAATGGGAACAACAGTAAGTAAAAAGAGTTATGATCG
>QMCD01002483.1_pt1 | contig 10234 bp, 2 predicted proteins | sample 1821841 | NCBI WGS metagenome assembly QMCD01 (sample SAMN01991225, study PRJNA193472) | Termite gut metagenome, whole genome shotgun sequencing project. | isolation source: worker | host: Macrotermes natalensis
ATCCGGGACGTGGGCCTGCCCTGCATCATCCGGCCGGCCTTCACGCTGGGCGGCACGGGCGGCGGCATGGCCTACAACATGGACGAATACGTCCGGACGGTTCGGACGGGGCTCGCCGCCAGCATGGTCGGGGAGATTCTGGTCGAGGAATCGGTCGCCGGATGGAAAGAGCTGGAGATCGAGATGATGGCCGATTCCTCGGGGAACGGCATCGTCATCTGCACGGTGGAGAATCTCGATCCGATGGGCGTCCACACGGGGGATTCGATCACCGTCGCCCCGGCCCAGACCCTGACCGACGCCGAGATTCAGGACATGCGGGACAAATCGTTCGCCATCATGCGCTCGATTGGCCTGAAGACCTCTGGCTGCAACATCCAGTTCGCGCAGAGCCCCGAGACCGGCCGGATGGTCGCGATCGAACTCAATCCGCGGGTCTCCCGGTCGTCGGCCCTCGCGTCGAAGGCGACAGGCTTCCCCATCGCCAAAATCGCGGCCAAGGTGGCTGTCGGGTATCAATTGACCGAGCTCCGGAACGACATCGTGCCCGAACGCTCCGCCCTGGGCGAACCCGCGATTGACTATGTGGTGGTGAAGATCCCCCGCTTCGCGTTTGAGAAATTCCCCGGATCGGACGAGACGATCAGCATCCAGATGAAGTCTGTCGGCGAAGTCATGGCCATCGGCCGCACGTTCAAGGAAGCGCTCCAGAAGGGCATGCGCTCCATGGAAAACGGCCGTTCGGGCTTCGGCGGCGACGGCAGGGATCCGGACATCGATTCTCTGGACGAGACGATGATCCGTGAAAAGCTGGTGACGCCGAACCGCGACCGCCTGTACGCCATCCGCTATGCCCTCATGCGCGGGATGACGCCGGAGCGGATATATGAGCTTTCCGGCATCGACCCCTGGTGGACGCGCCAGATGCGGGAGATTCTCCTTGAGGAAGACCGGATGCGCGGCCTCTCGCTCGGCGACATGGACAGACACGAAATGATCCGCGCGAAGCGGTTCGGCTTTTCCGATATGCAGCTCGCGGACATTCTCAAAAGCTCGGAGCATGCTGTCCGCGAGGCGCGCCGGAACATGGGCGTCCGCGCAGGGTATCATCTTGTGGACACATGCGCCGGAACGGCCCATGCGGCGAATCCGTATTATTACGGAACCTACGGCGAAGAGGACGAGTCCCGCGCCGGCGCGGGCAGGGAGAAAATCCTCATCCTGGGCGGCGGCCCGAACCGGATAGGCCAGGGCATCGAGTTCGACTACTGCTGCTGCCACGCCTCGTTCGCCGCGCGGTCATTGGGGTACGAGTCGCTTATCATCAATTGCAACCCGGAGACCGTCTCCACCGATTTCGACACGTCGGACAGACTGTATTTCGAGCCGCTCACTGTCGAGGACGTTCTTGAGGTGGTGCACCGCGAACAGCCGAAGGGGGTGATTGTCCAGTTCGGCGGGCAGACGCCTCTCAACATCAGCCGCGCGCTTGTCGAGGCGGGGGTGCCGATTCTGGGGACGTCTGTCGAATCGATAGACAGGGCGTCGGACAGGGGACGGTTCGCGGATCTCCTCCGGAAGCTGGGCCTTCGGCAGACGCACAACGGCGTCGCGCACACGCTTGATCTGGCTCTGACTGCGGCGGAGGGGATAGGCTATCCTGTTCTGATGCGGCCGTCGTTCGTGCTGGGCGGCGCGAAGATGGAGATCGTGAACGACGCGGCGATGCTCCGGAAATACTGGGAAGAGCTTCTCGTGTACTGCACCAAGGCGGACGTGACGATAAGCGAAAGCCGTCCGGTTCTCATCGACGGCTTTCTCGAAAACGCCACCGAGGTTGACGTGGACGCGATTTGCGACGGCAGGACGGTGTATATCGCGGGCATTATGGAGCATATCGAGCAGGCGGGCATCCATTCGGGCGATTCCGCGTGCTCATTGCCGCCGTTCAGTTTGTCGGACGCGATCCGGAGTGAACTCGAATCCGCGACCGCGCGCCTTGCTCTGGAACTGGGGGTGTGCGGGTTGATGAACGTGCAGTACGCGGTGAAGGGGCGGGACGTGTATGTTCTCGAAGTCAATCCCCGCGCGAGCCGGACGGTGCCGTTTGTGAGCAAGGTGACGGGCGTGTCTGTCGCGCGGTGCGCGACGATGGTGATGCTGGGAAAGACGCTTGCGGAACTGGGCCTTGCGGAAAAGAAGCCGGATCCGGACTTTTACGGGGTGAAGGAGGCTGTGTTCCCGTTCACGCGGTTCCTGTTGCCGCAGCGGGTGGTGTCGGAGTCGGGCATTCCGCTCCCGACGGTGGACGCGGTGCTGGGGCCGGAGATGAAGTCGACGGGCGAGGTGATGGGGATTGACAGGGATTTGGATTTGGCGTTCGCGAAGAGCCAGCTTGGGGCGGGGTCGAAGGTGCCTTTGGGGGGGACGGCGTTTTTGTCTGTTCGGACGGCGGATCACGATCAGTTGGAGCCGATAGCGAGGACGCTGTGCGATTTGGGGTTTACGCTGGTGGCGACTCGGGGGACGGCGGTGTCGATTCAGCAATGGGATCTTCCCGTGGGGGTGATCAAGAAGGTGTCCGAGGGCCGTCCGCATGTTGTCGACATGATGGTTGACGGTCGTGTTCATCTGGTTATCAACACGCCGAGCGGCAAGACGCCCCGCCGTGACGAGACGGCTATCCGGACGAGCGCGTTGTCGCGTGGGATACCGCTGATAACGACGATAGAGGGGGCGCGCGCGTTTGTGAACGCGATGAAGAAGCTGAAGCATGAAGGCGGGCTGTCGGTTCATGCGCTGCAGGACTATCATAAGGGATAAGAAGCGTGTATACTGAAAATAGAGGACGAACTGATGGCGATTTTGTCGTTTGGCGACAGGCGGACGTCCGCGCTTTTCCAACGCGGCGGCTCTCCTGATTTCCCTGCCGCCCTCGGCAAGGTCGCCAAGCGCAAACTGGACATGATTCATACTGCCCGTGCTCTGGACGCGCTCCGTGTGCCGCCGGGCAACAGGCTGGAACGCCTGAAGGGAGATCTGACCGGCTGGCACAGTATTCGTATAAACAGGCAGTGGCGGATTGTTTTTCAATGGGCAGACGGGGCTGAAGGCGTTCAGGTGGTGGACTATCATGATTAATGCATTGAAGCTGGGCAAAGAGCGATTGCCTGTTCCGGAACCGGAATTCCGGACGCACCCGGGCGAGTTCCTGAAATGCGAATTTTTGGACGAGTTGCACATGTCTCCGGAAGCGTTTGCGGAACATATAGGCGTTGCGCCCCAGGTTGTGCTTGACCTGATTCACGAACGCGCCCCTGTCACGGCGGAACTGGCTCTCCGGCTTGAACGTGCTCTCCGCATGCCGTCTCAATTCTGGCTTGACGCCCAGCACCTTTACGACGACGCAGTGGAAATGAAGCGGCTCCGCGCCACAGGCGGCATCAAGGCGATAGAGGCGGTGACCGCGCTTATTTCGTGACTGCGCGGAAATCTGTAAAAATCATGGGAAACGGCGTCCCCTTTCGGGTCGCCGTTTTTGTATTTGGAGATGTTTTACAATAAACATCCTTCGTATCGCCCTGCGGTGAATGGGGCCGATAACTCATTTCTTTTCAAGATGTTCCCGTGAACAACGAGTTCATTCCGGCAAAAATCCGCAATCAAATCCACGGAATTCGAATAAATCACTGGATGACCGATAACAGGCAGGCCGATAAAGCGGATAGGCGCTTTCGTCAACCGTATCCGGATTTTGGGATAGGGGATCTGGCGATGAGGGGGCGCATGTTTGATGACGGTCGTATTCCTTGGAGGAGGGTGTGCGTATGTCGTTGTGCGGATTGGAAAAACAGGCCCGGCGAGTCGGCGCGGGCGGACTATTCATATTGAGCGGATTGTTATCTGACGGATCGATAAGCAGGGGGAACAGGGCGATGAAAAGGGACTGGATAGGAAGACTGGGTGTGGGGGCGTTGTTGGCTGTATTCATCATGCTCGCGCAGTTGAGTATGTCTGTTGTGTTGGCTGGCGAGAATTCCGTTTGGCATGGTAATGTTGGCCCAGACTGGAATACGACTGATAAGAACTTCCAGAAAGATGGCGCTGGCCAGGCCACCAACTTTCAGAATGGCAACAATGCCGTGTTTGGAGCAAGCAAATCCGGCTCCACAATTGAGGTCGATGCTGCGAATGTAAAAGTTTCAGGGATGTCTGTCGATGGAGATTACACCTTCAACGGCAAATCAATAGAATCATACGCCAATAATGCCAAACTCTCCATTACAGGCGGGGGAATGGTGCGTTTCAATAACGGCGTCAATTTCACGCACCAGAATGCCACGCTCGACGTGAGTGGTGACGGAACAATAGTGGTATTTGCCAAAACGTTTTCGTTTACCGGCCCCATTTCCATTGCCGAAGCATCTGAAATCCGCATAACGTATAACAATAGCAATAATAATTACAACACGTATTCGGGAAAGGGAACGCTGTCAATCGGCACCACATCGGCTTCCAATATCAATTACTATATGGCAAGTGGAAACAATAATTTCGAAGGCACTGTGAAAGTGGTGAACAACGGCAATCTTCATTTTGTTGAAAATGCTTCCATGGGAAAAGCCGTTGTCGACCTCGGCACAAACGGGACACTGTCTCTGGGAACAATCACCGGCGCTCAGGCTGCTGTCAAAACAGTCATTGGAGGCGGCACAATCAATCTCGGCAATAGCGACGGAAAGAGTCTCGTTCTCTACAATACTTCCAGAAACAGCGATCTCTTTACCGGAACAATCACCGGCAACGGCAATCTGATCATCGGCGACAGCGCTACCGCCGGCAATGTTGTGCTTGAAAGTTCAGGCAATGATTATACTGGTCTCACCACCATTGCGAACGGCACGCTTGCATTGAAGGATGGCGGGACAATTGCCGATTCAAAAGGCGTTACGATTGCTTCTACGGGGACGTTTGATATTTCCGGAGTGACGCCGGGAAATGACGCGAATCTTAAATCCCTGAACGGCAGCGGCAAAGTCAATCTTGGCGACGAGACATTGACCATAGTCAATGCCTCTGCGGGTGATTCATTGGGCGCGTATTCCGGAAACATTGAAGGGGGAACGACAGGCGGGTTGACTCTGAATGCGAAAGCCGACAGCGACGTCTTTACCCTGAGCGGCACGAACAATTACGGAGGCGCGACCACGATCGCCAAGGGCACGCTCAAGCTGGGCGCGGGCGGCTCCCTTGAGAAATCCAGCGGGGTTGCCATTACTGCGACAGGGAGCGCATTCGATATTTCCTCCGTGGGACAAGACGTCACGCTGAAAGACCTGTCCGGCAGCGGCAAGGTTCTTCTCGGCAATGATGATCTCATTATCAAAAATGCGACGGGCTCTTCGTCCTATACAGGCAGCTATGCGGGCAATATCCAGGGCAACGGCGGGTTTGAACTTCAGTTGCAGGATACCGGCGACAAGTTTGACCTCACGGGGAAAAACGATTTCACCGGCGAAACAACAATAAGCAACGGCATTCTTCGCCTAAGCCATGCCGATGCCATTGCGGCATCCAGCGGAGTGAACCTTGCTTCTGCGGCTTCGCAGTTGACTGTGAATACGAATATCAATGCCAAAATTAATGATTTGAACGGCGCAGCCGGCACGGTCGCTCTTGGTTCGAACAGCGTCCTCACCGTAAAGGGAGGAGGTGATTTTTCAGGCGCAATCGCCGATAACACCCCCGGTAGCAGCAAGGGAAAGCTGGTTCTTGATTCCAACGAAACATTGACGTTGCGGGGTGAAAACACCTACACCGGCGCAACGACAATCAAGAATGACTCCACTCTCGCTTTGACCGGAGCCGGCAGCATTGATGATTCCAGCGGAATCGTTTTGCAGAACTCCGCCGCGCTCAATATGGAAGATGTCGATGGCGACAGGAAAATCAAGAAACTTGACGGCGATGCCGATACCGAAGTGATTCTGGGAGCCGCGGGCACGACGCTGACGGTGGGCGATGCCGGCAACGCCGGCAATAATACCGGCGCGGGCTCATTCGCCGGCGTCATCTCGGGAAACGGAAATCTTGCGATCAATACGCACGCAAATGGCGGCCTTGCCCTGTCCGGGGCGAATTCGTATACCGGCGCAACCACGGTTCAATCCGGCAAACTTGTTCTCTCCGGAGAGGGAAGCATTGCGAACAGCTCCGATCTCACCCTTAACACTAAAACAGCCCTCGTCCTGTCGGGCGTGAGCGCGGATGTTCAGAAGCTGAACAGCGGCGCAACGGACAGCTGGGTGAACATCAACAGCGCGGGCGAAACGCTGACTCTCAAAGGCGACAACAATGGCGCTGCCAGTTCCATGGGCGAATACAAAGGGCAAATTATCGGCGCTGGAAATCTGAAGCTGGATGCGTTTGACAGAGACGATATCTTCACATTGGGGAAGACCACCGATCATGCGGGCACAACCGAAATCCTCAGCGGCGTGTTGCGGCTGGAAAACAATGTGAACCTCAATAAGTCCAGTGCAATCATACTGGGCGGAGACGGCGTTCTTGATCTGTCAGCGCAGTCATCGAGTCATGACATCATAAAATCGTTGACCACAGTCGCAGGCGAACAGGGGACGATTCGCCTTGGAACAGGAGGCCTGACCCTGTCAAATGTCGGCACGAATTTTACGGGAAGCATCAAGAAGGGCGATATACCCGCCTCTCCCGGCGCTCTCACCATTACCGCTGCAAGCGGCACACAGGCTGGCAACGGCCCCAAGGTGACTCTGGTGGGCGATAATGAGGCCGGCGCAGTCACTGTAAAAGAGGGCGGCGTGCTCATGCTGTCGGAATCAGATTCCGTTTTGACAACCTCCGGCGGCGTGACAGTGAGCGCACGGGGAACATTCACCACAAACGGAACCGTTACCGGCAATATATCGGTAGGCGGAGTCAATGGAAGGCTGAACGCTTCGGGAACCATCAACGGCGACGTGACAATAGGCAATCTGGGCACATTCGCCAATGACTATGGAGACGCCCTTACGGTGAACGGCGCGTTTACCGCCAACACCGGTTCGAACCTCAACTTGACGATGAGCCAGAGCGCGGACGGGATTTATGTGAGCGGCGCGATTGATCTTAATACCGCAATCACCCTTTCCAACGTGTCGACCGGCGAATACAGGCTCTTCACAACCGGATCGGATACGCTGGACTATCTCGATACTCTCAACATCACCGGAGGCGGCTACAACCACAAATTGATCAAAAGCGAGGACGGGAAAGTCCTGTCCGTGCTGATCCGCGAAGGCAATCAAACGTCATTGACATGGAACGGCACGAACGGCGCGAAATGGGATACGACTACGCCGAACTGGATCGACAAGTGGGACGAGACCACGGATATTGAAGAGATATGGAACAACAACGGCGGCATTGCCGCGTCATTTGTCGACGACGATGCGCTTGAAAAGAACATCGAAGTCGACAGGACAGGCAACACGAAATTCGATTCCATGAATTTCCAGGGAGACGGCTACAGGATTTATGGCGATTCTTTGGAACTGGCGGCAGCTACGGGAAATACGCCGACCATCACCGTGCAGGGCGACAGAACCGCCACAATTGAATCGCAACTGGTTGGGAGCGGCGGGCTGCTCGTCAACGGCGGCGGCACACTGATCCTTACCGGAAACAATACGTATGCCGGTGGCGCCACAATCAGCGACAGCGTGACGTTGCGGCTCAACCATGCAAACGCGGCCGGAAACAACAGCGGCGATATTACCTTTGACGATGCCGCCAACGGCGCGGCGGTGGAATTGAATTTCAGCGATACTACCTTTGATCGCGGCATCACCGATTCCGGCGGCGAGAGCGCAAAGACGAACACCGTCCGTATCATGGACGGGAAAACGATCACCTTCACAGATTCCTACAGCTACAATGCGAACACCGAGATCGGTTTGGGCGCGACGCTCACCGCCGGCGCGTCAGGAAATCTGAGCGCCAATTCCCGGCATGATCTGCGGGGCGGTTCGCTTATTCTGAGTAGCGGAAATGAAAAAATCGGCGGCTTGACAGGCACGGGAACTGTCGCGCTCAATGGAAACAGGCTGACTGTCAACCAGCAATCCTCCGGAGCGAATGAAGTGTACGAGGGCGCGTTGACCGGAACCAGCAGTTCCAAATTCACCAAAGACGGAGCGGACGACAGCGAGTTGACGATTGTCAATCTCAATACCGACGACTACCAGGGATCATTCTCGGTTGACGGAGGGACATTGACTCTGGACAGCGCCGGCGGCGACATGGAGCTCCGCCTCGGCAGCAGCGGCGGCAACAACGACGGCGTCATCAATGTCTATGGCGATGAGCGCATCGTCGTCAGCAGCAGCTATTCGACCAACAGCTTTTCAGGAACGCTCAATGTGGAAAGCGGCAGACTTGTTCTCGACAAGAATCCCAACGCGGCTCTTGCCGGCGCGACCCTGTCGCTTGGCGAGAATGTCTGGATGGATGTGAACAGGAATTACAATGTGGGGGCGCTTTCTCTGGACAACAACTATATTTGGTATAATGCCGATAATTCGGGCAATCCTGGCAAATTGAACGTGACGGGCGGCATCGCCGCAAGCGGCACAAATTACCTGATCGTCGATCCCGACGCTCTTGACATTCTCGGCGCAGGCAACTTTTTTGACGCCCTTGGAACCGTCGCCGGCCATACGTTTATCGCCGGCGACGCCAGCGGTATTTCCGACGGCGCTTTCATAGTCGCGGACAGCGACGGCAACAGCCTCACAGGGGATTTTGCGCGCGAAATCAAACAGGGCAACCAGCTTGTCGGGTATGCGGTGGGGAACGGGGAGGTGAGCGTCGATGGTACAGGCGTTCACTACAAACAGGCTCTGGAAGAGCTCCATTCGACGTCGGACGACCCCGGCTTCGAGATAAACAGCAGCGGCGCAACCAACCGGGACATGTCGGCCCGCCTCACCGGACGCAGTTTTGTCTTCAAGGGGAATGAGAACATAATCGTCAGCAATACCGAAAACGACTATTCCGGAAAGACCGTCATCGACATGGCAACGGCCGCCGACAGGGTCAACGCCGGCGCGGACAATGCGTTCGGCAACACGTCGCTTCTTGAAATGAAAAAGGGTGAAGTCCGCATTCGTGGATACGAACTCACCGTCGGCGGGATCAGCGACAGTTCCGCCGCCCAGGCCGCCGACACCAAAATCAATCTCGGTGGCATAGCAACGGCAGGCTCCCTCATCATCAACGGCAACGAGGACTATGAATACAAGGGCCTCCTTGATGGTTTTGGCGACATCACAAAAACAGGCGTAGGCTCGCAGACGTTCAGCAATACAAACAATGCCCTGACCGGCGACATCTCCGTCACAGAGGGCTCGCTCTTCTGGGGCGGAATACTGACCGGCGACATGACCGCCTCTGCCGGCGGCGTGGTCGGCGGCTCCGGCCGCAACAGCGGCATCATCGGGAACCTCACTGTCGGGAATGGCAGCGTATACACCATCACCGGCCATGGTGAAGCCGGGAACCAGGGTCTGAATCAAATGCACGTGACCGCCGGCGGAAAAGTCACTTTCGAGAACGGCAGTTCCCTTGCCTTCAGCAACGATGTCTTGAAAAAGATATACAATGATTACGATTTCGGCAAAGGTGCCAACATCATCACTGCGGGGAACAACAGCCTCTTCGAAGGCATCGGAGACTTCACGATCAACATGGGCGTTCTCGGCTCAGCGCATTTCGCTATAGACGACCGCCATCTCAAGTACGACGGCGTCACGGAATCGACAGGCCCGGACTACGGCATCACGTCCATGTGGGCCGGAAAGGGGATCCTCATAGGCGACGTCCTTACCCATTCCTCGCTTGGCGGCTCGATCAACAGCGTCGTCCGCGATTACATGACGAAAAGCCCTCCTCCTCCAGTCGGATCGGCTGCCGACGCCCGCTACGCAAACTCCATGGTCATGGGCATGGGGAACGGCGCCGGATTCTCCGGCAAGGCCATCCGCTCCATGTTCAACCATGACTCCGGCCTCAGCGCGACAGGGCCTGTCGACGCGGCCGCCGACATCACCCGCACCATGCTGACGCAGGGTCTCATGAACCGCGTGCACAGCCTCCGCGCGGCCAGAAGCATTCTGAACAACAGCCTCCCGTCCGGCCGCCCCTTCGGCCCCGAACC
>QMCD01002485.1_pt1 | contig 10232 bp, 10 predicted proteins | sample 1821841 | NCBI WGS metagenome assembly QMCD01 (sample SAMN01991225, study PRJNA193472) | Termite gut metagenome, whole genome shotgun sequencing project. | isolation source: worker | host: Macrotermes natalensis
GACAGCTGTTCCGCCGCCGCCGCGCGGAAAGTATCCGCCGCGGCCAAAAGTACACCGCGCCCCCGTTGGCTGTAATAATGAGCCAGCTTACCTATCGCCGTAGTCTTTCCGACGCCGTTCACGCCGACGATCATGATCGCGGCCGTTTGATTTTCCGCTAAAAACGCCGTTTCGGGGCGCATGCGCTCCGCCAGAATCGAACACAGCGCCTCACGCGCGGCGTCTTGGCTATCGTCCTTTTTAAGCGCGGCCTTCAGCTCTTCGATTATGCTTTCAGATGCAGCGATGCCGACGTCCGCCATAATAAGCGCCTCTTCCAGCTCTTCAAAAAAATCGTCGCCCAGCGGCCTCGAAAAGAGCGCGCCCAAGCGCGACGTTACGCGCGTTTTTTGAAGACCCGCCTTGAGCTTTGAAAATATGCTTTGTTTTTGTTCCATGTTCATTCCTGTCCTGTCATGTTATCTTCTATACTGCCTCGTCAACCAATTGTACGCTGATTAGCCGCGATACGCCTTTTTCTTCCATCGTAACGCCGTATAGCGAATCGCTTACGACCATGCTGCCCTTGCGGTGCGTGATGAGAATAAACTGCGTTTTATCGGCATAATCTCGCAAGAAACGCGCAAAGGTGTCCACGTTGGCTTCATCGAGCGACGATTCGATTTCGTCGAGCACGCAGAACGGCGTGGGCTTAAGCTTGAGCATAGCGAATAGCAAAGCTATGGCCGTAAGCGCGCGCTCCCCGCCGGATAAAAGCGAGAGCAATTGCAGCTTTTTGCCCGGCGGCTGCGCGTTTATTATAATGTTGCTGCCCAAAACGTCGTTTTCGTCGGAAAGCTTAAGCTCCGCCTTTCCACCGCCGAATAGGCTGGAGAACACCTCGGCGAAGTTCTTGTTGATCAAGGCGAATTGCTCTTTGAATACGACAGCGATCGTGTTCAAAAGCTCCGATATCAGGCGGCGGAGGTCGTCGCCAGCCTTGTTCAGATCGTCCCGCTGAACGAGTAACGAATCCAAGCGCGCCGTAAGGTTTTTATAGTCTTCTATCGCGCCGACATGTACGTCCCCAAGGTCGCGAATCTGTTGGCGCAATTGGGCGACGCGCTCCTGCGCGCCCGCAAGCTTGATCCCGTCGCGTTTATAGGCCAGCGCGCCTTCGTAGGTTAGCTCGTATTCCTCCCAAATATGCTTTTGCAATGCCGAGCGTTCGAGCTCGTGGCGGTTTTGCAGCAACTCCACGCGATGCTGTCGCTCCGTGATATCGAGAATAGCGGAGTTAATGCTTTCGCGCTGCCCTATAAGGGCCTCCGCCTCGCGGCGCAGCTCGCCGACTTCCGCTAAAAGAGCGTCGTGAGCAACCCTCTTGGCGGTTTCTTTTGCTCCATCCATCTCGATAAGCTTTATCAGCGCTTCGATTTGAACTCCCAAGGCAGCTTCGGCGTTTATCGCGTTTTCAAGTTCGCCGCGCCTGCGTAGCAGCAGAGCGCCAAGCCGCTCGCGTTCCGTCTCTTTTTTTACCAAGCCGCTTTTGTAGGCGCTGTGCTCTTTATTTAGCTCCGCCAGCGATACCTTTTGGGAAGTAATCGTTTCAAACAAGGCTTCGCGCCGCGATTTCAGCTCGGCAATCGCCTCTTGAATTTCGCCGACGTCGCGCGCTCCGGATAGCTTGTCCTCTTCAATGCCGCTTTGCAGCGCCGCGGCTTCTGAAAGGCGCTCCTCAATATCGCGCAGATTGTCGTTAAGCGCTTCGCTTTCTTCTTCAAAAGCGTCTGCTTTTGCCCCATTTTCGGAGATATACTTATCGATAATATCCAGCTTCTCGCGCTCGCGCGTCAGTGCGATATCTGCCGCGTGCTTTTCCATAGACAAGCGTTCGGCTTCGGACGAAAGCGTACTTAACCGCTCTAGCAGGCCGTTCCGCTTGGCTTCGAGCTCTCCGCGCTCGCTTTCGAGCGCTTTAACGCGCGCTTCGAGCTCGCTCAGCTCGCGCCCTCGCCCTAGGAGGCTGAATTCCTTTTTTGCCGCGCTTCCGCCGCTCATGGAGCCGCCGGGGCTTAGGATATCGCCTTGCAGCGTCGCGACGCGAAACGCCCATTTGTTTTGGCGCGAAAGCGCAATACCGGCGTCCATATCACGGACTATGACTGTACGCCCCAATAGATTGGATATAACTGGCGCAAGGGCTTTGTCGTAGCCTATTTGCTCCGAAGCTATTCCAATGACGCCGTTTGATTCGGAAAGCGAGGCCCTTTCGCGCGCGTTCAGCTCGCGCGGCTGCATTGAATTTAGCGGCAGGCACGTCGTGCGCCCATAGTTTTTCGCGCGCAGATGCTCTATTACGCGCTTGGCGTCGATATCGGTATGTGTAACGAGATGTTGCAGCGAAGTGCCCAGCGCCGTCTCTATCGCCGTTTCGTATTGCTTCGGGACGCGGATAAGCTCTGCGACGACGCCGACTATACCGTTCTTTAAGCCAGCGTCGTGTATCGCGTCGCGCAATAACAGCCGGACGCTTTGGTAGTAGCCCTCGTGGTTTTGTTTCATTTCGGCTAGCACCTGCGCCCGCGACGCGCACGCGCGCGCCTCGTTTTCAGCGCTGCGCAACGCTTCTGTAAGCTCGTTGGCGGACGACTGGAGCCCGGAACGCTTCCCGGCTGATTCCAGAACGAGCTTGTCCAGCCGCGCGCGCTCTTCTTCGAGCGATGTATTTATGGCTTGCGCAGCTTTGCGCTCGCTCAAAAGCGCCGCACGATCGCTATCGAGCTTAGCCGTTTCGGCCGCTATTTGGGCCGTCCGGTTGTGAATATTCTCCTTCATCGTTTCTAAGCGCGAAGAAAGGCTTTTCGTATCCGACATGCGATTTAGGGCATCGATGGTATCCTGCTTTTGACGTTCGAGCACGGCTTCCTTTTCGAATATATCCCCTGAAACTTCCGCCAGCTCGGCTTCTGTCGAGGCAAGAATTCCCGATTCACGCTCTATCGACGCTCTAAGCGCGTCTAAAAACGCGCCGTCGTCCTGTTCGCTTTCGAGCGCGCACAGCTGGGCCTCTGTATCGGAAATATCTACGCCAATGCGCTCGATTTCACGCCCTTGGTTTTCGCGGCGCTCCTGTAAAACGCGCTGTTCCGCGCCCGTATCGGCAAGCGAAGCGCGAATCGACTGCAGTTCGTGCGTCGAGCCCGTAAGCGCCGCTTCTTTTTCGCGAAGCGCATCTTCTCGCTCGCGATAGCTTTGGGCCAGCTTGGCCTCTTCGCCGCGCCGCTCTATAAGCTCGGTATTTAGCTGTGCAAGCGTAGCCTCGCTTTGGGCTGCGCGCGTTTTGGCTTGATCGTATTGCGCCAGAAACGAATTCAGCTCGAGCTCTTTTAAAGCGTCGCGCACGCGCAAGTATTCGCGCGCCTTCTCGCTCTGTTCGAGCAAGGGCTCCTTTTGAATCTCGAGCTCGCCGATAATATCGGACAAGCGGACGATATTTTCTTCCGTTTGCTTTAGCTTACGTTCCGCTTCTTCCTCGCGGGATTTGTATTTGACAACGCCGACGGCCTCTTCGAATACGGCGCGCCTGTCTTCGGATTTTTCGGAAAGGATCGCGTCGACGCGCCCTTGCCCGATGATGGAATAGCCCTCTTTGCCTATGCCCGTATCGCGCAGCAGCTCGACGATATCCTTAAGACGGCAAGGCGATTTATTTAAAAGATATTCGCTGTCGCCGGATCGATACACGCGGCGCTGGATTGTAACCTCGGAATAGTCTGTCGGCAGCATGCCGTCGGAATTGTCGAACGTTACGGCGACTTCGCAATACCCCAAGGAGCGTCTTTTTTCCGTTCCGGAAAATATGACGTCCTCCATGCGCGCGCCGCGCAGGCTCTTTGCGCTCTGTTCGCCCAAGACCCATCGTACGGCGTCCGCGATATTGCTTTTACCGCTGCCGTTTGGCCCTACTACCGCCGTTATGCCGGGATTAAAAAGAATATCTATCTTGGAGGCGAACGATTTAAACCCGTTTATTTCAAGCTTTTGCAAGCGCAATGCGGCAAACCTCCAACACCCCATCGGGTCGATTTCTTTGCAAGTTTACCACATTTAGTGCTTTATGACAATGCTATACGCAAAATATGCTAAAAAGAGATATGTAAATATTATTCGTAGGGGCGGGCTTCCATGCCCGCCCGCTCTATACAAAGCGTATTGAACGATCGCGGACGCCATATATGGCGTCCCTACACGCTTAGGCTTTCCAGCGCAACCCGCGCGGCCTCTTGCTCGCTCGTTTTGCGGCTTGAGCCATGCCCTTCGCCGACAACCCGGTTCCCTAAAAGCACCTGAGATTGAAACTGCTTATTGTGATCCGGCCCCTTGGTGGAAACCAGCCTATAGGAGAGCCTTTTCGGAGCTTTATCCGCCTGTACAAGCTCCTGCAGCGCGGACTTATAGTCTTTAAACACGCGCTTCTCGACGGGGCGGCGCAAAGCGTCCGGCAAAAACCGAAGCATAAACTTCTTTGCCTCTTCGTAGCCGCCGTCTAGGTAAATCGCGCCGAGTACCGCTTCCATAGCGTCCGCCAAAATCGAAGGCTTGCCGCGCCCTCCGCTCGATTCCTCCCCCTTGCCCAGTATCAGAAAGTCTCCGAGCTTTAGCGTTTCGGCAAACGTACAGAGCGACGGCTCGCACACTGCGCTCGCGCGTGTACTCGTCATAACGCCCTCGCTTAAGTCTTTGAATGAGGTATATAGGTACTCCGTCGCGATGAGTTCCAGCACGGCGTCGCCCAAAAATTCCAGGCGCTCGTTATGCGGCTCCCCCGCCGACGAATGCGTTAACGCCGTCTTCAGCAGTTCCTCGGATTTAAACATATAGCCCAAATCAAGAGCCGCAAATTCTTCCATGATTATCGCCCCTTGCCAAGCGCATATTGTAGGGGCAAACCTCGTGTTTGCCCTAGTATCTTTATAAGGGCAGAGACAAGCTCTGCCCCTACAAGATTAGAAAGCGTACCTTGCGTCGCGCATATTATAACCAGAAAACGCCTATGGCAACCGCCATAGGCTTTTTTCGCATGCAAGCGCAATCTACTTCTGATGCTCCTCGATATAGCTTACGATATCGCCGACCGTATTGATCTTTGGCAGCGCTTCGTCTGGTATTTCGAGGTCGAATTCTTGTTCGAGATCCATAATCAACTCTACAACATCGAGCGAGTCCGCCTTAAGGTCGTCAACGAGCTTGGATTCCAGCTTTACGTTTTCCGCTTCCACGTCGAGCTGACGGGCGATTATTTCGCAAACCTTATCAAACATTGCAATTCCCCTTTATATTATGTTTTATATGCTTCTTTTATTTTTTCAACCGTGCCGCTGAGCACGAATTCGCGCGCCTGGCGTATCGCGGCAAAAAATGCTTTTGCGTTTGAGCTGCCGTGTGCTTTGACGACGCCGCCGTTTACGCCTATGAGCAGCGCCCCGCCGTATTCCGCATAGTCGAGAGTCTTGCTAAGCCGTTTAAACGCGGGCTTTGCCAAAAGTGCGCCGAGCTTTTCGCGCGTACCGCTCATTAGCTCCTTCTTCATCAAGCTAAGAAGCGTACTGGCGACGCCTTCCATATGCTTGAGCACGATATTGCCCGCGAAGCCGTCGCATACAACGACATCGTAGTTGCCGGAGACGATATCGCGGCCTTCGCAATTGCCTACGAAGTTTATAGGAGCGTTTTCAAGCAGCGCGTACGCAGCTTTCGTGAGCTCGCAGCCCTTTTCGGCTTCCGCACCGTTATTGATTAATCCCACGCGCGGATTTTTTATACCAAGGTACGATTCGACGTACATGGAACCCATCACGGCGAATTGTTCGAGCCAAGACGGCTTGCAGTCCACATTCGCGCCGCAGTCTATAAGCAGCACGGGATTTTTGCCGCCTGTTGGAAGAAACGGCGCGAGCGCAGGCCTGGCTATTCCTTTGATGCGCCGCACTATTAGCGTCGCGCCCGCGAGCACGGCGCCGGTGCTCCCCGCGGAGACAAAAGCGCCGGCCTCGCCATTCGAGAGAGCCGTCAGCGCTTTTACCAGCGACGAATCTTTTTTTTGCTTGACGGCCTGAACAGGATGCTCGTGGTTAGTTATGACTTCAGGCGCATGTAAAATCTCTAAACGCGAGAAGTCAACATCGAGCTCGGCGAGCTTTTTGGCTATCACGTTCATATCGCCCGATATCAACAACGAAAGATCGTCAAAAGCGGCAAGCGCATTCGCGCAGCCGGTCAAAACTGCATCCGGGGCGTTATCGCCGCCGAAAGCGTCAACGACTATGCGCATTCGCTCCCCGCCTTCATACGATACATATGGGTATTATCCGCAAAAACTAAGCCTGCTTCTTCTCCTTGGAGGCCTTATCGGTTGTGAGCTCCACAGCCTTGCGGCCATGATAGTAACCGCACTTTTTGCATACCCTGTGCGCAAGCTTGGGTTCATGGCACTGCGGGCAAGCGACGATCCCCGGAACGGAAATCTTCCAATTTGCCCGGCGCGAATCCCGCCTCGCCTTTGATGTTTTTCTCTTTGGAACAGCCATCGTACATACACCTCCCGTCGCGTAAAACACGTTTGCCGGTCATTTTCTGTGGACGCAGCCGCCTTCGTTCAAGTTCGTGCCGCAGATTGGGCACAGCCCTTTGCAATCGGGGCCGCACAGGCTCTGGATCGGAAGCGCCAGCAAAACGTGATCTTTTATCATATCCGTAATATCCAGCGAATCGCCCTCGTAGAGATAGATTTCGTCGTCATCGCCGGCCGACTTATGGAACCGGACGTTGAATTCGGTTGCAATCGGCTCCTCCAAAGGCTTCAAACACCGGGCGCACTCGGTTTGAAACGCCGTTTTGAGCGTTCCGCGAACCGATATACCCTCGGCGTCGGCAACGATGCTGCCGCTAACGGAAACCGGCTTAATCAGAACGACTTCTTCAGCGCCAAGCACGAGCGGGCTGAGTCCGGAATTCTCGAATGAAAATCCGAAAGCCTGTCCGGGTGATTTGCGCGCCTCCATAACGGAAATCAGCAAATCTCTACCTCCGAGCGCTATACATTTTACAGGCAGCCCGCTTTTTTGTCAAGTAGGACTCAACTCCCCTGATCGCGCCCCTGATCGCGCCAGAATCAACGCCAGAATCAACCAGAATCAACGAATTAACGTCCTCATCACGCTAGAAATACGCTCTATACAGGGTGGCGCGGAAACCCCGGCAATTCTGCCGGCTCATTTTTTAAGCCGCTTGACAATCTCTTCAGTGTCTATGCTTACCCATTTTTCCGAGCCCATTGAAACAGCAAAGTTTACCCAAGCAACGGCTTCATTCGCCATACAAGTATCCCAATCCTCTCTTTCAAAAGCTTCCTGGTGAACGCTTTTAAATTGGACGCACGACGACGAGACAAACGCGTAATCATCTGTTATGCCTCCAAATCCATTCAACGCCCCAAAATAAATGAAACTCGCCGGAAGCCCTTTGTAGTCCATACACACATGGCATGAATATATCTCTATAGAATCCGGCTTCAATATTTTCTTCCGAAGGGTTTTAATACAATCTAGCGCAATGCTTTCTTCCTCGGAAAGCGGAATACAACCAAATGACGTAAATAACAGTGCGACTATGAGGATAACTATGCTGCCTCTTCTAATTAATGCCATTACTCTGCCTCCTACACAGTACAACGGCCCAACTTCTGTCAGGCCGCTGACTTTGCGTATTTTAGCATGCATGGAAATGATGGTCAATCATGAATTAGTAGTTATTATTTGTTATTAAATAACTATATAAGCCGTTTTTCTTCGTGTTATTTAATGAAAAGCTAGGCGCTCATCTCCATAATTATACACATATCGCCTTTACTGCTATTATTTTACATCAACAGCATCCGCGCCATCTCTTTTTGCAGACGCTTGATAATCCGCTTTTCAAGGCGCGATATGTAGCTCTGCGATATGCCTAGTATATCCGCAACCTGCTTTTGCGTTCGCTCGTTGCCTCCCGTCAGGCCAAACCTCAGCTGCATTATCCGCTGCTCCCTCTGCGAAAGCTTGCGCATAGCCAGCGCCAACAATTCTTTGTCGGTTTCGTCCTCTATGTAGCGCGATACGAGGTCGCTTTCGGTTCCCAATATATCCGAGAGCAAAAGCTCGTTGCCGTCCCAGTCTATGTTCAGCGGCTCGTCGAACGAAACCTCGCTTTTGAGCTTACAATTCCGCCGAAGATACATCAATATCTCGTTTTCAATGCAGCGCGAGGCATACGTGGCGAGTTTTATCTTCTTGCTCGTATCGAAGGTATTTACGGCTTTGATCAGCCCTATAGCGCCGATAGAGATCAAATCCTCCACATTTACGCCGGTGTTTTCGAATTTTCGCGCGATATATACGACGAGCCGAAGGTTACGCTCAATCAGTATCTCCTTTACGGACATATCGCCCGCGGCTAAACGAAGCATAACGTCGTTTTCTTCCTCACGCGATAGCGGGAGCGGGAGCGTTTCGCTGCCGCCGATGTAGTAAATGCCTTTTGCCCTGGCTATTTTAAGTACCAGCCAGTTCCTTATCCGCGCGAAGAACAACATAATCTTTCCCGCCTCCATTAATTAAAGCTTTGCCACCATGTTTCGCTAACGACAGCGTCCGTCTGTACGAGCGCCGCCGGCGCGACAGCTACGAACAGCACCGGAGCGTCGCGCCATCGGCCCTGTTCAAACGCCTCAATCTTTTGCGCCTTTACCGCAAACAAAAGCCCCTTCCCGGAAATGCTCGCGTACGGTACCGGCGTCGCCCCCGGCGTATGCTCGTGAATCGAAATGCCCTTGTCCGGCGATATCAGCATCACCGGCCTGCCGGAAAACGGCTCTACGAGCGCGGAGCCCGTATCCAGCAGCGCGTCCAGCTCTATGGCCGTGTCTTGCGCGCTTATACGCAGGCGCGCACTCTTTGCCGACTTTCGTCTGGCTAAAAACGCGCGAAGCCATCCGGGCAAAAAAGCCGCCAGCGCCGCGCCCAAAAGCAACGCGCGTACCGGCGCGCTAATGCCCAGAATGAAGCCGTTCGCGTACCCCCCCAGTAAAGAGACCAGTGCGTAGCACATGCCCCCTATAACGAACGTCGCCGCATAGAAACCAATTGCGGCCCGGCCAGCTTGACGCCAATCCTTCATACGAAACGCGACGAAAATCATCGCGCAAGACGTAAAAAGCTTGGCGGGCATACTAAGCCAGAATCCTCCGAGCGCCAGCGCTGCAAACGCATATGCGCTGCCGAGCGCCGAAGCCGCAGGAAAGCCGAAGCGGCGCTTCACTCCACCCGAAATCGCCTCCGCCGCCCTCAAAATTAAGGCGTTCATGAGCAAATTATCGGTAATGAACAATTCCAGCACAACCCGCATGTATCCGCGCCACCTTCATTTCCAATGAACGCGGTTAGTATAGCATACGAACATTTAAAATAATGTAGAACAAAGATATCGGGCAATGTGGGCTTGTGTCGAGACATGCCGCAAAAAAGAGAGCCCTTTTATATGAAGAAGCGCTATTTATTAAGCTTTTTTCAGCCTAAACGAATCGTCCAGTAAATAAATGAAATCAGCGAAACGGCTCCGAAGATGATCAGCGACTTTCTATAGCGATCCGTTTTGCGCTTGTGCCTGAATATATTGAAAACGAACCCGAACAGGCACAAAAGGAACGTTGCAAGGGATAAATAGCGCGCTACCCCGTAGTAGTAATAGTTCGGCGTAACAACCCTAGTCTCTCCCAGCAGATTCGACAGAGCCCAGCTTCCGCCGCCGCCTTGGGGCGTCGCAAACCCGACGGACACGAAGATCGCAATAATCGCTATCCATGAAATACCGGAGAGTATTTCGATTATCCTCGTAATCCAGTCCTTACCCCGTCTGCGCTCGGTCCAAACTCTTTCGCCCGTGGGAGGCCGATTTTGGTCGTCCATGCCAACCTCCTATACTATACCATCTTCTATCTTCTATAATATACCAGTTGACACGAGTGGTTTCAAGCCAATCATGACCACCACTTCAAGTGGTGGTATGATGAACCCTATAAGGGTTTAATACTTGCTGCGCCTAAAGGCGCGGTTTCGAAAGCCGTTGCTGCTTGCAGCCGCTTAAGCGGCTCTTTATTCCTTCTGGTCTTGTTCTTCCTGATCTTGGACATACTTGCGGATTTGCTCCTCGTTCTG
>QMCD01002823.1_pt1 | contig 10230 bp, 7 predicted proteins | sample 1821841 | NCBI WGS metagenome assembly QMCD01 (sample SAMN01991225, study PRJNA193472) | Termite gut metagenome, whole genome shotgun sequencing project. | isolation source: worker | host: Macrotermes natalensis
CTGTCGAAGGAGGAGACGGCGCGCGGCGTCGTCTGCGCGTCGGCGGGCAATCACGCGCAGGGCGTGGCGTTTGCGGCAAAGGAGCTCGGCATCGAGGCGAAGATTTTTATGCCGAAGCCGACGCCGAAACAGAAGATCAAGCAGGTCAACATGTTCGGCCGCGAGAACGTCGAGATCGTCCTCACCGGAGACACGTACGACGACTGCTGCCGCGAGGCGATGGCGTTCTGCGGAGAGCGGGGCGCGACATTCATCCATCCGTTCGACGACCCGGTCGTCATCGAGGGGCAGGGGACGGTTGGCCTCGACATCCTGAACGACACGAAGAAGCAGGTCGACTATCTCTTCCTGCCGGTCGGCGGCGGCGGACTCGCCTCGGGGGTGTCGAGCGTCTTTCGGGCCATCAGCCCGGAGACGAAGATCATCGGCGTCGAGGCGTCGGGCGCGGCGTCGATGAAGCGCTCGTTCGAGGCCGGGCATCGGGTGACGCTGGACGAGATCGACACGTTCGCGGACGGCATCGCGGTGGCAAGCCCGGGCGAGATCACGTTCCCCATCTGCATGGAACAGCTCGACGACATCGTCGTGGTGCCGGAGGGCAAGATCTGCACGACGATCCTCGAACTGTACAACGAGAGCGCCATCGTCGTGGAGCCGGCGGGCGCGGCGTCGATCGCGGCGCTGTCGCTGATGGCGGACGAGATTCGCGGCAAGAACGTCGTCTGCGTCGTGAGCGGCAGCAACAACGACATCACGCGGATGGAGGAGATCAAGGAGCGCTCGATGCTCTACGAGGGGACGAAGCACTACTTCATCGTCCGCTTCCCCCAGCGCGCGGGCGCGCTGCGCGAGTTTCTGGAGAACGTCCTGGGCCCGAACGACGACATCACGCTCTTCCAATACGCGAAAAAGAGCAGCCGCGAGAAGGGCCCCGCGTCGGCATCGAGGTGCGGCAGCAGGAGGACTTCGGCCCGCTGATCGAGCGCATGAAGGAGCGGAACATCCAGTACGAATACCTGAACGACAAGCCGGACCTGCTCCGGCTGATTTAAAGAGGGGCATCTGTCCGGAAGACATCGCGGCTCACACGCGATGATGCGAAAAAACGCCGCGAGAAGTCTCCGCAAGCCTTGACTTCGCGCGCGTTGCCCGATACAATTTTCGGGCAAACGCGGAAATAGCTCAGCTGGTAGAGCATTGGCTTCCCAAGCCAAGGGTCGCGGGTTCGAATCCCGTTTTCCGCTCCAGAGATACCAAGGGCTCAGGGGATTTCGACCTGGGTCTTTTTTGTTGCTTGTTCCATATTTGTTCCAGTGAAAGAATATCCAACGTCGTCAATTTTTTAACCATACATGTCCGATCTCATTGCTTGAGACGTGGAGAGAATGTGGATGTATCAGCAATTTTGATGTAGAATCATAAAGTCACAGGAAAAATTGGATTCTTTAAAGTAAAGAAGGTGAAAATTTCTATCGGTGTCGTGTGGCTGTTTTGCACGTGAGTTGAAACCAACTTGATGATAACAAGAGGTTGGGTATTTAGAGGGAGGGGGAACTCCCCCTCCTTTGTCGTTTTTACGGTTTTTCTACTACTTGATTTTTTTGCTGTAGGGATTCATTGTCGCTCATTTACAAAAATTCATCGTAAAAACCTAATTCCACGAGAGAGGAGTTGACGGATCTTTTTGTGAGAAATACAATTCTTGGTGAGGGAGTGAAGATTATTCCAACTTGATGAAAACAAAAAAATTTAAGAAGGGAGGTGCTGAAAAGTGATGGAAATTCGATTTAATATGCGAAGTCGCCTGCGTAGAGGGCAGGCGACAATCGAGTTGAAGCTGGTAATTGTTTGGTGTAGACCTTAGGCCGGATACATGCTTGGTTGAGGCGCAACTCAACCAAGCATGTCGTTACCAAACTCTTATTTATTATACGGTAAAATGAGGAAAACAAGCAAGCAATAAAAACGGTCTCTTCCTAACTGACGCATCAAATAGAATTCAACCTAAGTCATGGCAATCTTTTGCGTTTTTTATGAGTTTGCTCTGTTAATTTAGGAGGGATGAGTGTGGCATGTAAAAGTGGAGACGAGCATTACATAGCACATGTCCGTGAGAACGAGGATGGTTCTTTTAAAACACAATGTCTGTTGGAACATTTGACAAGCGTTGCGGATTTTGCAAAAGATTTTGCCGATTGTTTTGCCGCTGGTGATTGGGCGGAATTTATGGGAAGTATCCACGATTTAGGCAAGGCTGCGCCTGGCTGGCAGAAGGCGCTTCGCAAAGAGACCGGGTATGATCTTGATTCCTTCATCGAAACGGATGGAGGCAAGGGCAATCACAGTACATTGGGGGCTGTATTTGCGCAAAACAGCAAGCTGGCAGAATGGTATAAAAAAGCGATGGCTTATGTCGTAGCAGGACACCACGCGGGTTTGCCCGACTGGGAGCCGGGGGGAGAGGGGGCTTGCCTGCAAATCCGGATCTTCGGAGATGATGCCGCTACTGGAATTGACCGGCAACAGCTTGATTTGCTTAACGAGATTCAGCAAGTATGCGAAATTGAAGAGTTTCTCAATAATCTTTCCATGCCCCGCTCAAATCCCCTATCTTTGCTGAGAACGCTTGAAAAGCCTTCCTCTGAAGCCGTTCACTTGTGGATTCGCATGTTGTTTTCCTGCGTAGTGGACGCAGATTATCTTGATACCGAACGATTTATGAGCTCTGAAAAATTTGCGATGCGAGGGAATTATCCAAAAATTTCGGAGTTGAAAGGAAAGCTGGATCGTTGCATGCATGAAAAATCTCTCTCCGCAAAGCCCAGTGCCATAAATGATCTTCGTTGGGATGTACTACGCATGTGCAGAGAAAAAGCGCTCATGCAGCCAGGTTTTTTTACGCTCAGCGTGCCGACTGGTGCGGGAAAAACGTTGGCCTCCATGTCGTTTGCTTTGGACCACGCGATCAAATGGAATAAGCAACGTGTGATCGTCGGGATTCCGTATACCAGCATTATCGAGCAGACGGCAAAAGTCTACAAATACGGGACGGATCGGGATGATGAGATCGCAAATGGCGCGGTGCTTTTGGGGGAGCAAGGTGTTGTAGAGCACCACAGTAATCTTGATCCGGAAAAAGAAACGCAAAGCAGTAGACTTGCCACAGAAAATTGGGACGCGCCTGTCATCGTCACGACGAATGTGCAGCTTTTCGAGTCGCTAGCCGCCAGCAAGCCATCGGCTTGCCGGAAGCTTCACAACATCGCTAACAGCGTGATTATATTGGACGAAGCCCAATTACTTCCCACCCCCTACCTTCTCTCTATATTGGCGAACCTGAAACACCTTGTGGAATACTTTGGCGTTACCGTGCTCTTTTGTACCGCGACTCAACCGGCACTGGTTGGGGAAATTGGGAGTGGCAAGGCTGCTTTTCACGGAATTGAGTCGGCAACGGAAATCTACGATCATGACCGCGCTGGACTGTACGAGTCATTTAAACGAGTGACGTTTCATGTCCCTCGCAATGATGAGCGCCATGATGAATGGCAATCTCTGGCTGATGAGTTGAACACATTCGAGCGGGTGCTCTGTGTTGTAAACACGAGGCAGAGTGCCCGCGATTTACACGCGTTAATGCCCAAAGGGACGTTTCATCTGTCTGCTCTCATGTGCGCTGAAGATCGGAGCGATACGATTGCGGCAGTAAAAAGGTGTCTGCGCAACGAAGGACAAAGTGTGCGTCTGATCAGCACACAACTCGTCGAGGCTGGCGTGGACATTGACTTTCCAGTCGTCTACCGGGCTTTTGCGGGAATCGACTCCATCGTTCAGTCGGCTGGGCGTTGTAACCGAGAAGGCAAGATGCCGGTTTTGGGGAAGGTCGTCATCTTCAATCCTCCGATCTCTTCGCCGAGAGGACTGCTTGCAAAGGGTGAAGAAACAGCGCGGCTGATCCTTGATGGGCAGTCATCTTTCACATTATCGGACGAACTTTTCCGGCAGTATTTTCATGAGTTTTACAGGAAGCTCAATGAGTTTGACAAACCTTGCGCGAAAAAAATGATGTTGGATAACGGTCACTCCTGCGTATATCCATATCGCACATACGCAAAGCACTATCACTTGATCGATGATCAAGCGCAGCGTTCGATCATCGTCCCGTATCACAGCGAAGAAACGGGACGTGACAGCAATCCGCTTATTGAAGAACTGGAAAGGAGAGATGGCTATGACCTGATCAGGAAGTTACAACGTTTTACAGTAACCGTTCCCGAAAGGATTTTTCACAATATGTGGGAAAACGGCCTGTTGCGAACAGTAGGAGAAGGGCAGCATATCGTGCTCTCTAGCCCGAATTCCTACAAGCCGGGTATTGGCTTGATGTGCAAAGATGCGATATTTTGGGAGGCATTGATTATCTGAACCCTGTAGTTTGCCACAGGAGAGGAGGTGTTGCTTTTGGAGTATTACAACAAATCTTACTGTTTGGAGGTCGCCGGAGATTTGGCCTGCTTTTCGCGGCCAGAGATGAAGGTGGAGCGAGTCAGTTACGACGTGATCACGCCTTCTGCTGCGAGGGGTATTTTTCAGGCCGTTTTCTGGAAGCCAGCAATCCGATGGATCGTCCGCAAGATTGAAGTTATGAACGAAATTCGCTGGATATCCGTGCGCAGAAATGAACTGGGTACCGTGATGTCGAATAAGATAGGGATTTTCATTGAAGATAATAGGCAACAGCGGGCCGGTTTGTTGTTAAGGGATGTTTGTTATCGACTTCATGCGGAGCTGGAGTTTATCCACCCGGATCGAAGGCCGAAGGTCTCAAATCCTGTTTCTGAAACACTCGTCAGTGGCGAGGAGAAAAATGATCTCCGAAAGGACGAAAACCCGGGCAAGTATTACGGCATTTTCGAGCGCAGGATGAAAAAAGGACAGTGTTTCAATCAGCCGTATCTGGGGTGCCGTGAATTCAGCTGTTCTTCGCTCCGGCTGATCGATTCGCTTGACGAAGAGCCTGCTCCGATCGGAGAGAGTAAAGAGCTTGGCTTCATGCTTTACGATTTGGATTACAGCGACGAGCGGGCCCCCAAACCTGCGTTCTTTCGCGCCCGGATGAACCGTGGTGTTGTGGATGTGCCGGACTGGAGCAGCGAGGAGGTGCGCCGATGATCTTGCAGGCGCTCTGCGAATACTATGACCGAAAGATTGAAAAAGGGGAGATGGCCCCCGATGGGTTTATCGAAAAAAACATCGATTTTGTGATCTATCTTGAAAAAGACGGATCGTACAAAGGAATTGGAGACCTGAGGGAATCTCAGGGGAAGCGGCTGATTGGCAAAACATACTACGTGCCTGCCATTGGGAAACAGGCGCAGAAGCATGCAAACTCAGGTAAAGACGCCAATCTGCTCTGGGATAACAGCGCTTTTACACTCGGCGTTGGCAATAAAGGCGAGATAAAAATAAAATTTTTTATTGACACAATACGGACGTTTTATCCTTTTCCGCCCGATGATGTAAAGGCTCTTCTCCTGTTCTTGGAGAACGAAAGAGAGAGGAGTGCCGCCGTCGAATTGCTGCTCTCCAATGATACGTATGGGGAGGATTTGGGCACTGGATCGCCGGTGGTTTCTTTCCGCATTGGAGACGGGCTGCTCATTTTTGAACAGGCACATGTGGAGGATGCGATGTTGCGGAGAGGCAGCAGCAGTGAAAAGACTGGAGCTTGTCTCGTGTCGGGGCGGGAGAACGTACCGCTTGCGCTAACGCACTCCGTAATCAAAGGCATCACAGGCGGGCAGAGCAGCGGTTGCAATCTGGTCTCGTTCAATGCCGCGAGCTTTTGTTCATACAGGCTGGAGCAAAGTTTGAATGCGCCGACCGGTGAGGCGGCGGCGAATGCTTATGCCAAGGCATTGCAATCGTTGATCAATTCCGAGGAAAACAGGATTCGTCTTGTAGACGCTACCGTTGTTTTCTGGGCACAGAAGAGCGAAGAACCGGAAGCCCAAATGCTGGAGGATGGAATGGCCGCTACCTTTTCCGACCCGCCCAAGGACGAGCCTGATAAAGGGGTTGCGCAGGTTAAGGGTCTGCTTGAAGCGATCAAAAGTGGAAAGTATACCAAGCCGATGGGCGATTTTTATGTTCTCGGTCTCGCGCCAAACGCGGCGCGTCTGTCGGTGCGATACTGGGAAACAGGCTCAGTTGCTCTTTTTGCAAAACGAATTGAGGAGCACTTCGATGATTTTTCAATATGTCGTGCGCCTTACGATCCAGAATATCTTAGTTTGACGCAGATACTCCGTTCGACGGTTTTTGAACACAAAATTTCGAATGTACCGCCGAATATTGCGGGGGATGTCACGCGGAGCATCCTGAGTGGTACGGTTTATCCGTATACTCTGTTCAACATGACGATACGCCGGATTCGCGCTGAGCGAGAAGTAACTCGCGCACGTGCGGCAATCTTGAAGGCGTATATCAATCGCAAGATGCGTTTACAGAAAAAAGAACAAGAGGAGGCGTATGAGATCACTATGGGACTCGATAAAGGGAGAAAAGAGGTCTCTTATAGGCTTGGCAGACTCTTTGCCGTGCTGGAAAAAATTCAAGAAGAAGCGCATCCCGAACTGAACGCAACGATTCGGGACAGGTTTTATGGGGCTGCGTCCTCGACTCCTGTGACTGTTTTCTCAAGGTTGCTTGATTTGAAAAATCATCATATTGGAAACCTAAAAAAAGGACGCGCTGTTGAGTTCGAGAAAACAATCGGCGAGATCATGGACGAAATCTATGATTTTCCCACCCATTTGACAATGAATGAGCAAGGACTATTCGCAATTGGCTATTACCACCAGCGGCAGGCTTTTTTCCCGACAACAAAGGATAAGAAAGAGGAGGAGTAAACGATGACAATGCTGACAAAGCGTTATGATTTTGTTTTTTTCTTCGATGTGCAGGATGGAAATCCCAATGGTGATCCCGATGCAGGGAATCTGCCCCGTATTGATGCAGAAACGGGAATGGGTCTTGTGACCGATGTTTGTCTCAAGCGTAAGGTGCGAAATTATGTACAACTTACGCATGAAAAAGAAAATGGCTACGATATTTTCGTTAAGGAAAAGGCGATACTGAATCGTGCAATTGATGAAGCGTGGAAAGAGGCAAATGGTGAAAAAGAGGTAAAAGGCGACGAGAAGAGGAAGGCCGAAGATAATGCTCGGGCACTCATGTGCAAAAAGTTTTTCGACATCCGAACATTCGGCGCGGTTCTGTCCACTGGCGAAAAGGGTGCTGGTCAGGTTCGTGGCCCCATCCAACTGACTTTCGCCCGCTCTGTCGAACCCGTCGTCACGCTTGAACACAGCATTACGCGTATGGCCGTCACAAATGAGAAGGATATTGATAAAGAAAGGACAATGGGGCGTAAATTCACGATCCCTTACGGCCTATATCGGGCACACGGGTTTGTTTCTGCCAACTTGGCGGCGCAGACAGGGTTTTCTCAAGAAGACCTCGAACTGTTCTGGAAAGCCCTTCTTGAAATGTTTGAACACGACCACTCTGCGGCCCGTGGTCTGATGAGCGCGAGAAAGCTGGTCATCTTTGAACACGAGGCCGCACTGGGCAATGTCCCGGCTAGTGATTTATTCGCGCGGGTAGCAAGCCGTCGCGTGACGGAAGGTGTTGCCAGAAGTTTCTCAGACTACGAAGTACAGTTGGACGATCAAAAAATTGAGGGGATTAAAAAGATCGTTTCGGTCAAATGACGGAAACCGATACCATGATGTCGCAGATTCAAACCGATCAGCACGTCTTTGCGGTAAAACCCGGTTTTGGGGATGACGACCTTCTCCCCATCTCCGGGCTCCAACACTTGACCTTCTGCGAGCGGCAGTGGGCGCTCATCCACATGGAGATGGAGTGGGAGGAAAACGTGCGCACGGTCGAGGGGAAACAGTTGCACGAGTTCGTGCATGAGCAGGGTACGGACTCCCGCTCGGGTGTGCGTATGGCGCGGGGGTTGCGCTTGCGCTCTCTGGCGCTGGGGCTGTTCGGCGTGGCGGACCTCGTGGAATTTCATCCGCACGACAGCGGAGCGAAGCTCCCCGGGGTTTCCGGCCGGTGGATTCCCTATCCGGTGGAGTACAAGCGCGGACGAAAACGCCGCGACAGTGCCGACGAAATACAGCTCTGCGCCCAGGCCCTCTGTCTGGAAGAAATGCTGGGCGTCGCCGTTGAAAAAGGCGCAATCTACTATGGGCAGCCGCGCAGGCGCTCGGAAGTCGATCTGACGGCGGCATTGAGAGAGGAAGTGGCGCGATTGTGCACCCGCGCCAGAGAGCTTTACGGGTCCGGACAAATTCCGCCGCCCAGAGTGGGGAAGCACTGCGCCAACTGTTCGCTCGAGAGTATCTGTGAACCGAATGTCGCCGTCAAAGACAGGTCTGAAAAATACGTCGCGGACCTTCTACAGGAACTCACGTCGTGAGGAGGGTTACGGGATGAAGCGTCTGCTCAACACGCTGTTCATCTTCACGCAGGGAGCATGGCTGTCGCGGGAAGGGGAAAATATTGTGGTGAACCTGGACAAGGAGACCGCCAAGCAGTTCCCCGTACACCTTTTCGACTCCATCGCCTGCTTCGGGCGGGTGAGCGCAACGGCTCCGCTGATGGGGTTTTGCGCCCAGCGGGGCGTCCCGATCTCGTTTTTCTCCGAACACGGGCGTTTTCTCGCCCGCGTCGACGGCCCCGTGCGGGGGAATGTGTTGCTGCGCCGTCAACAGTATCGCCTTGCCGACGATGACGGCGCAACCGTGAAAATCGCGCGGAGCGTTCTGATCGGCAAAATCGCCAACAGCAGAGCGGTCTTGATGCGCTCGGCCCGGGAAGAGGGGCGAGCGGAAAATACGGCCCTTTCCTCCGCCATCCGCTATCTGGCGGACATCGTCCGGGGGCTTGACGGCGCTCCGTCTCTGAACACACTCCGGGGCATGGAGGGCGATGCCGCACGGACGTATTTCGATGTATTCGACCATTTGATTCTCAGTCAGAAAGAGCACTTTCGGTTTACGGACAGGAATCGGCGGCCGCCGATGGACAGGGTCAATGCGCTTCTTTCGTTCGTCTATTCGCTGCTTGCGCACGATGTCGCCTCCGCGCTGGAAGGGGTCGGTCTCGATCCGGCCGTCGGCTATCTGCACCGTGATCGTCCGGGACGCCCAAGCCTGGCCCTCGACATCATGGAGGAGTTTCGTTCCTGGCTGGCTGATCGGCTCGTCCTGTCGCTGATCAATCTCAAACAAATTCACGCCGAAGGTTTTTCGCAGAGCGAGAGTGGCGCGGTCGTCATGGACGAGGAGACGCGCAAAGCCGTTATCCGGGCATGGCAGGAGCGAAAGCAGGATGCGTTGACGCACCCCTACACGGGTGAAAAGATGGCGATCGGCCTGCTGCCGCATATGCAGGCCCGGTTGCTGGCGCGCCATATTCGGGGAGAGCTGGAGAGCTATCCTCCCTTTGTTTGGAAATGAGTGAGCCGAAATGATGGTGCTGGTCACGTATGACGTGAACACGGAGAGCGAGGGCGGCAAGCGCCGCCTGAGGCATGTTGCGAAAATCTGCCAGAATTTCGGGCAGCGTGTGCAGAATTCCGTCTTTGAATGCCTCGTCGACCCCGCCCAATGGGCGGACCTTCGCCGCAAGCTGGAGCAGGCGGCGGATGGGGAAAAGGACAGCCTGCGCTATTACTTTCTGGGGGCGAACTGGAAGCGTCGCGTGGAACACTTTGGCGCAAAGGAGGCCTATGACCCCGAAGGTTTGATCCTGCTTTGATAAAAAATGCTGCGCGAACCCCAAGCTCCCGCGCAGCCCCGCCCGCCGAAACGCCATGTGAACCGCTGGAGAATGAGCGATGACGGGGATCGAAAAGAGAATCGGGTTCGCGGGAGCGTGAAACGCTTGTTATCACCGCACCTTGACAACCGAAAAGCACGCCAAGAGAATGACGAAGCACGCGATCTTTGGGCTTTCGCGCAATGGACAGCGTAAAGCCATGCAAACACGATCACCATAAGCACCACAGTCGCGCCCTCACGGGCGCGTGAGTTGAAACTATGAGAAAATATTCACCGGCGACTCTCCGCGGATCAATGCTGCGCCTTGACGATTTCGCCGCCGGCGACGAGGCGTTCTTTGTCGTAGAGGGCGAGGTATTGTCCCGGC
>QMCD01002488.1_pt1 | contig 10223 bp, 8 predicted proteins | sample 1821841 | NCBI WGS metagenome assembly QMCD01 (sample SAMN01991225, study PRJNA193472) | Termite gut metagenome, whole genome shotgun sequencing project. | isolation source: worker | host: Macrotermes natalensis
GTTAGCAACTCTAAGATAAGCATTTTAGAGTGAACAAAAAAGACCGAAGTCCTTAAAAACTTCGGTCTGATTCGTTTGGGAGCTTTTGACACACCCCCCTACATGAGGATGAAAACAGCTTTATGAATTTTGATGTGTTTGCCCTAGTTGCTGGATAATTCTTCACTTTCACATCCTGTACGATTCGTTGAATAGGGTCCGGTTCAGTATCGAACGTCCGAGAGTGACCTCGTCGGCGTATTCTATTTCATCTCCGATGGAGATTCCCCTGGCTATCATGGATACCTTTACATCATAAGACACCAGTTTTTTATAGATGTAGAAGTTAGTGGTATCACCCTCCATTGTAGTGCTCAGGGCGAGGATGATCTCATTGATATTTCCCTGCGACACACGTTCCACCAGGCTTTCTATCTCCAGGTCGGCAGGGCCTATCCCGTCTATAGGGGAAATGATGCCGCCAAGTACGTGATACTGTCCTCTGAACTGCATGGTGTTTTCGATAGCCATTACCTCCTTTATGTTTTCCACCACACAGATTGTTGTGGCATCCCGAGACTTATCCTGACAAATAGGGCATACCTCAGCGTCACTGATATTATGACATACCTTGCAGTATTTTACTTCATGTTTCAGGGCGACCAGCGATTGTGCAAAACCATCTACCATCGCGTCATCTTGCCTCAGCAGATGCAGGATAAGGCGTAGCGCTGTTTTACGGCCTATACCGGGTAGGCGGGCAAATTCATTTACTGCATTCTCCAGCAGTATGGAAGGATATTTTTGATTCATAAATATTACTCAAAATAGAAGTTCAAAGATAGAAATATTTTGAGAGTTTTCATTTATCATATGTAGTAGCATGATAAAAGAAGCTCATCGCCGGAGGTTTAATATGTAACATTCCGGAGCTGTTTATTAACGAATACTTTTCTAACCATGATTTAATTAACCTATATTTGCATTATATTGTTAAAACCTGACAAACTTGACAGCTTTTACTATATTTTTCCATTTCAACTTTTTTAAATACATCATTTACTTTTAACTTTCTATTTTTTTTACATTTAGGTTTTAAGTATAAAACTTGACAAACTTGACACTTTTTTATATTTTTTCATAGGCATGTTTTTATTAGGGCGAATTTTCAAAGAATCAACGGCTTCTTCGGTATATAGATAAAATTTCGGAACAATCGTACTGACTATATTAAATAATTTCGTGCGTTTGCCCTAAAAGATCAGGATTACTACTTCTTTAATTTTTTATATCTTTAAACCTTCAATTAAACACATATGACACAGAAAGAATATAAAAATCTCTTCGATGAAGACGATGCCGTAGGGTGGTGGGAAATAGACAAAGCAATAGAAAAACTATATGGAGATGTTGAACCCCGTCATTATGCTCCGCAACTGCATTATATGGTTGGCGGAGAAGACCCTTTGGACGGAGTCAGTATTTTCGATTCCCGTAACCAGGAATTTCACCGCCATCTGGTGAGTTATGGCATGTCGGAACTTTATTATAATGAAGAGGCTGCGGGTGGTGAATTTAGTAAATGGGGTTTTGAATTTACTTTTCGCCTAAAGCCTTTCGAAGAAGACGGAGAAGACCCTACATGGGTTGTCAACCTGATGAATAACCTGGCACGCTATGTGATAAAAAGCGGCCGCTGGTTTGAAGAAAACCATGTAATCCCTGCCAACGGCCCTATACGGGTAGGCGGGAAAAAGGAAATCGACATAGTGGGAGTTGCTTTTACGCTTGATCCCGAAATGGGAAAAATACAGACTCCGCATGGAGAAGTGGCTTTCTTGCAGATGGTCGGACTTACCTCCGGAGAGATGGACAGGATAAAATCGAGTGGTTCGGCTTATGAAGAAGTAAAGAAAGTACTGGAGGAAATGAAGGCCAATAATCCCTTGATGGTAACAGATTTGGACCGGCGATAGTAAAGTGTGTTTTCAGAAATGGCGTAAAACAGTCAGAACGCCGGTTTGTATAAAACAGAAATGGCTGTCGAAAATGATCGGCAGCCATTTTTATTTTAACGTATTCCTTATTTTATAATTTTCAGTTCCTGAATCAGACGGGGGCATTTCATTACTTTATCTATTGTATAAAGTACATAGCGAATATCCACGCTGATAGTACGTTGCACTTCCGGCTCAAAAACAATATCCCCGCTCAGCGCTTCCCAGTTACCATCGAAAGCCAGACCGATAAGTTGAGCTTTTCCATCGAAAACAGGGCTACCAGAGTTGCCTCCGGTTATATCATTGTTAGATAAGAAGTTTACATGCATCTTACCGTCTGCGTCAGCATACTGACCGAAGTCACCTGCTTTCAGGTCGTTAAGGATATATTCCTGTACGGCAAACTCGGGATCATTCGGATTTTCTTTTTCCAGAACTCCTTTCGATGTAGAATAGTAATCGTATGTTACAGCATCGGCGGGCTTGTATCCGCCAATAGAACCATAGCTCAGACGTTGGGTGCAGTTGGCATCTGGAGAGAATACTTTATTCGGTTCCATTTCCATCAATCCCGCCATAAACAAGCGTCCGCCTTTATCTATTTGCGCATGATATGGGGCAGAGTCTTTCTGAAGCAATTTCAGGCAAGGCTCAAGGGCTTTTGCCAGCTCTATTGCAGGATCTTTTTCTATATCTTTAGCTTTACCGTTGGCAATAAGGGTTACTATTCCGTCCAGACTGGTCAGCTTCGTGTTTTTATAGAACCAGTCGGCGTATTTATCATAATCGCCTTTGAACTTCTTGTTGATAGTCTCATATATAGCCGGTTGGTATGCCGCAGGCACACGTTCCGCATATAATTTTAGCAATACAGGCATTACTTCACGGTCTAGAGACGGCTCGTAGTCCTTATAAACGTTAGTCATGCGGCTTCTCAATTCGTCACCTTTATCTCCTTCGTCCATTTTGCTGACAAACAAAGCTGTATTGGCAAAACGGGTTATTTCTATACCGTTATAGAATGTTTCGAACAGGTATGTCTGTATTTTTGCGGCATCCATTGTAGAAGTATAACCTTCTTTCAGCATCGGTAATACATCCCCGTATTTAGCTTGGTTGTTTGATGAAGATACCCATTGGGAAAATCTCGTTTCAAGGTCTTCTTTATCTTTTATTACATCCAGCTTTGCGATGGCTTCATTCATTCCCATTGCATTTTTCCAATAGTTGGAGCTACCTGCGTATTTATTTGCATATTTAATGCGTACAGCGTCACTTGCGTTCATCGCTTTTCTCCATATATCCTGTTTCGCCCCACGTACTTCGATACGTGGTTTGTGTTCCGATTCTACCATTTGGTTGATACCCCACGATGACATGTAGCGTTCGGTACTTCCCGGATAGCCGATGGTCATGGCATAATCCTTATCCTTGAATCCCTGTATGGATACAGGAACGGAATATTTAGGCTTGTAAGGGACATTGTCGGCGTTGTAGCGCGCAGCCTGATTGTCCTTGTTCGCGTATACGCGGAATACAGAGAAGTCACCTGTGTGGCGTGGCCACATCCAGTTGTCTGTTTCCCCTCCGAATTTACCTACGGATGAAGGAGGAGTGAAAACAAGCCTTACGTCGCGGAAGACATCGTATATAACCGCATAATATTTGTTGTTGGAATAGAACGGTACTACCTGCGCACGTATAAATTCATTTCCCTTGTATTTTTGCAGATATACTTCCGATAATGAATCTATCTTCTGGTCGCGCACATCTTCGCTGTCATCAGGCGACAGAGTAGAGGTCACGAAATCTGTAATGTCTTCTGTCTTTTGCAGGAAAGCAACCATTAATCCTTCTGCCGGTAATTCATCGGCAAATGCCTGGCTGACAAACCCGTCTTTCAGGTAATCGTGCTCTACCGAACTAAGTTTCTGAATGTTTCCGTAGCCGCAGTGATGATTTGTGAAGATCAATCCCAGGTCGGAAACGGCAACTCCGGTACATCCGCCACCGAAGATTACCACCGCATCTTTCAGCGATGGGTTTGTCTCACTGTAAATACTATCGGCCGGGAACGAAAAACCCAGTTCTTTCATACGAGCCAGACTTTGTTTGTTCAGCTCTTTCAGCAACCACATACCTTCGTCTGCCTTTACCAGCAGGGCCGAGAGGAAGAGGATTGAAAATAGAAATATCTTTCTCATTGATTTATAATTATTATTGATTAATTGATTGTTTTTTAGTTTATTTATTTCTCTTGAAATACCTGTTGATAATGGGTATTTCACTTAAAGGCAAATCCTTTTTTATCACAATCGCTGCAAAAGCGATGAGGAATAATGTACGGTATCCCATACGCAACAACTCATTATCTATTTGCGGATACATCGCAGCTATGTAAAATACGGTTGCCACGATGAAATAAAGGAATATACTCTTCAAGTCATACTTTATAGGGAAATACTTTTGTCCTATGAAGTACGATATGGCAGCGATTATCAGGTTGCAGGCGAATGTTGCCCATGCACTGGCTATATAGCCGTAAATAGGAACCAGAACGATATTCATTACTACCTGTATGACGCACCCCAGTATGGAAAAATATGCACCGTATTTGGTCTTGTCGGTCAGCTTATACCATACCGAAAGGTTGAAATAGATACCGAAAAATATTTCACCCATCATGGCGTATGGCAGAACGTCCAGCCCTATGGCATAATTACGGCCTATTCTATGCATAATATACTGGATAATATCTATGTAGAACATTACTACCAGAAATATCAGCAGCACAAATATGATGAAATACTTCATTGCGTCCGCATAAGACCTGGTATTGTCCTTCTCATCCTTGTTTTTCCCGAAGAAGAAAGGCTCATAAGCGTAACGGAAGGCCTGGATGAACATAGATATTATGACCGAGAATTTGACACAGGCGCTGTATATCCCCAACTGGCGGTCGGCTTCTTCGACACTGTCAAAAGGAAGATAAGGATACACCAGTTGCGCTACGGTCTGGCTGATAACTCCTGCCAGTCCCAGCATGAGCAGCGGAAAGGAGTATTTCAGCAGGCGGCCCAACAGGCTTTTGTCAAAGTCTATCTTCAATCCCTTCATTGTTGTTGGTATCAACAAGATTAATACTGCCAGCGTAGATATAAGATTGGCCAGGAATATATATCCTATACCTATATCTTGATGATAGAACTTATTGAGTATAAAATCGGGGTACGCCTCTTTTATCCATGGGCAAAATACTAAGAAGAACAGATTGAAAAATATATTGAAGAAAATAAAGGCGAGTTTCAGTGCGGCAAACCGTTTCGGCCTTTTTTGTTGTCTCAAATATGCGAAAGGAATGGTCATGAAAGCATCCAGGGCAACTACGATTGCCATAATCATTATATGTTCCCTGTGGTCCGTATATCTGAGCCATTCGGAAATGGGCGTAATGAAGCAGATACAGAACAATATAAAGAGCAGTGAGGTGCAGCCTATGGTTATCAATGAGGTAGAATATACCTTATCCGCGTTTTCTTCCTTTTTATTCATAAATCGGAAGAAACCTGTTTCCAGTCCGTAAGTCAGCAATACCAGAAACAGTGCCGTAAGTCCGTATATACGGCTGACTTTCCCATATTCGATAGTATTGGTGAAAATGCTGATGTGCAGTGGCATCAGAAACCAGTTGAGAACACGGCCGAGAATACTACTCAATCCGTAGATTGCAGTATCTTTCGCCAAACTCTTCATTCCACTACCTGCCATAGAAAATTATTTGGCTACAAAAGTAGTAAAATAAGTTATGAGTTATAAGCTATAGGTTATAACTTTTTGCCATACTCCCGAAAACAAGAGGGCAAACCGTTTATACATCTTTGTTTGATTGGCTTGACAATGGGTGTTTGTGCAACTATAAAAATTGCAATTACATAATATATTTTCCATATTTAAGACTACCTTTGTAGCAATTACGAATCAAAAAGAATTTCCATGAACTATTATCATTTATCTATTTTGGTGCATCGCCAAGCCATCAGATATGGGAAAAGAACAGCCCTGAAGTATAGGAACCCTTACGAGAAAAAATGGAAGAGTATTTCATGGAAGAAGTTTTCGGATAACGTAATGAAGACGGCATGGGCTATGGCTGAGATAGGTGTAAATGAAGGTGATAAGGTCGCGGTTTATTCCCAGAATATGCCTCAGTATCTTTTTGCCGATTTTGCTTCGTATGCCAATAGGTGCGTATCAGTGCCTATATATGCGACCTCTTCTCCTACACAGGTAGAATATATAGTCAATGATGCGAATGTCGAATTATTGTTTGCCGGAGAGCAGTTCCAGTATAATAATGCTTTTAAGGTACAGCAGAGCGGATCTTCGGTACTGAAAAGGATAATTGTATTCGATAACAAGGTAAAGTTCCATCCCGAAGATAAGACATCTATTTATTTCGATGATTTTATCGCTTCAGGAGAGAATTCCAATACGGAAGTTATTGTGCGTGTACGGATGAAATCGAGACAAGAAGACGATATTGCCTGCATAATATATACTTCGGGTACAACAGGCGAGCCTAAGGGTGTTGTAATACCTCATTCTTGTTTCTTGCAGGTATTTCGTATTCACGATATGCGGTTGACTATGACATCCAATAAAGATGTCTCAATGAATTTCCTCCCTCTGGCACATATCTTCGAGCGGGCATGGACGTGTTATGCACTTCATAAGGGTATGACTATTGCCATCAATCAGGATGCAAAAGAAATACAGAAATCTATACAGCAGGTTAAGCCAAGTATTATGTGCAGTGTTCCCCGCTTTTGGGAAAAGGTATACGCCGGGGTACATGAGAAGATTGCAGATTCGAAGGGAGTTATGAAGTGGTTGTATACTCATGCGATCAGAACAGGCAAGAGATATAACCTTGATTATAAGAATAATGGAATACGTGCGCCTTTTGGCTTGAGAATCAAATTCTTCTTATATAATAATACTGTATTTCGTGTATTGAAGATGGTTGTCGGCATTCAGAATGGTAATATATTTCCATGTGCCGGAGCACCACTGTCAGACTCTATAAACGAGTTCCTGCAATCGGTGAACATACCTATAATAATAGGTTACGGATTAACAGAGACCAGCGCGACCGTTAGTTTCTATCCGGAAAAAGGATTTAGAATAGGTTCCATCGGCACTATTATGCCGGAGGTGGATGTAAGGATAGATCCTGCAAACAACGAGATACTGGTGAAAGGAAAAACCGTTATGCGCGAATACTATAAAAAACCGGAAGAAACGGCTAAAGTATTTACCGAAGATGGCTATTTCCGCACAGGTGATGCCGGACGACTGGAGGGCAATGTCCTGTTCCTGACCGAGCGTATAAAAGACCTTTTTAAAACGGCTAACGGAAAATATATTGCTCCTCAGGCGATAGAAACAAAAGTGTCTGAAGATAAGTTTATCGACATGATAGCTGTTATAGCGGATGAACGCAAGTTTGTGAGCGCCCTGATTGTACCGGACTATAAAGCATTGGAAGAATATGCAGAGGCTCATAATATTCAATATGATAAACTGGAAGAATTGCTCTCGAATGTAGATATCCTGCGTATGCTCGATGGCCGTATTGAATTGTTACAGGCTAACTTTGCCCCTTACGAAAAGATTAAGAGATACTGGCTGTTGCCCGAACCATTCACAATGGAAGGCGGTGAACTCACCAATACATTGAAGGTTAAACGTAAGTTTGTGGCAGAAAAGTATAAAGATATCATCGACAAGATGTATAAAGAATGAATTCCGCTTTCTTATTGATGGCTGCTAACTGTTTACTGTTAACTGTTTACTGATTATGGCAGGCATTTATATACACGTTCCTTTCTGCAAGACAAGGTGCATTTATTGCGATTTTTACACCCGCACCGATATGTCCCCCAAGCATAACTATGTATCGGCTGTATGCAGGGAAATGGAATTGCGCAAACATTATATCTCAAATGAGATAGTGAAGACAATCTATTTCGGAGGAGGAACGCCTTCCCAATTATCATACGGGGACTTCCAAAGAATATTTGATACCATCCGGGCTAATTTTACGCTTGCCTCTGATGCTGAAATAACAATGGAGGCCAATCCGGACGACCTGGATACAAAATATTTGGAGACGCTCCGGGGATTACCTTTCAACCGCCTGAGTATTGGTATCCAGAGTTTCGATGACAATGAACTGAAATTCCTCAAGCGCAGGCATTCTGCCGAAAGGGCAATAGACGTGGTCAGCTTATGTAAGTCGTCAGGCTATAACAATATCAGCATCGATCTGATGTATGGCCTGCCAAATCAGACAATGGATATCTGGCAACGAAATCTGGAACAGGCTATAAATCTCGATGTGCAGCATATCTCATCTTATCACCTTATCTATGAACAGGGAACACGGCTGTACCGTTTGTTCAAATTGGGCGATGTAAAGCCTGTAGATGAAGATTTGAGCGTGCAGATGTTCTCTGCGATGATTGACAGCCTGAGCGCTGCCGGATTCCAACATTATGAGATATCGAACTTTGCCCGGAATGGTTTGTATTCGAAGCATAATAGTTCGTACTGGCTTGGCGAAAAGTATCTCGGATTAGGGCCTGCTGCACATTCTTTTGACGGGCACAACCGCGCATGGAACATACCCTCTATCTCTAAGTATGTGGAAGCCATAGGGCAGGCGAATCCGGCTATTGAAACGGAATGTCTGGATAAGAATACAAGTTATAATGATTTTATACTGACGGGTATGCGCACCATGTGGGGAGTAGATCTAGTTGTAATGGAAAGCCGCTTTGGTACATCAATGAAAGATTATTGCATGAAGAATGTACAGAAGTATATCAATCAGGGATTTGTAACCAATAACGATAATGTATTGAAACTAACGCGTGAAGGCATCTTTATCTCGGATGGTATTATGAGCGACCTGATGTGCGTAGAATGATCTACTGTTATTATACCGAATAAAAAAGCTCCGGATTTCCGGAGCTTTTTTTGTATGCTGTGATATTATCTTTCAATATATTATTCAGCACTTTTTTCTTCAGCCGGAGCTTCTGTTTCTGCAACTTCTTCAGCCGGGGCAACTTCTGCTTCAGCTTGTGCCTGAGCAGCATTTTCTTCAGCTTTCTTTTGTGCTACAGCGTCTGCTTTAGCTTTGTTTGCAGCTTTTTCAGCATCTAAACGGGCTTTTGCATCGGCTTTAGCTTTTGTTTCGTTTTTGTTGATGATAGCCTGGGTGCCTTTTTCTTTATCTGCTTTCCATGCTTCGAATTTTTTCTCTGCATCAGCTTCAGTAAATGCACCTTTAGCAACACCACCAAGAAGGTGTTTCTTTAACAATACTCCTTCTTCAGAAAGGATGTTACGAGTAGTGTCGGTAGGTTGAGCACCAACTTGTAACCAGTACAAAGCCCTGTCGAAATTTATAGATATTGTAGCAGGATTTGTGTTCGGGTTATATGAACCAACCTTTTCAATAAATTTTCCATCACGTGGAGCTCTGCTATCTGCAATGACGATGTGATAAAAAGGATAACCTTTACGTCCTCGTCTTTGTAAACGGATCTTTGTAGCCATTTTTCTTTCTTTTGTTAATTTTTAATTAATACATAATTGTTATTAGCGGGTGCAAAGATAAGAATAAGTTTTTGGAATACAATGAAATATTCCCTGTTTATTCTGCCGGATATAAATTTAAAAAAGGCCAAACTCCGTAGAGCTTAGCCTCTGTTTTATATTGACAGTTCTTATATTAGTATCTTATGCTAATGATTTGACGTGAGCAGCTAATTTAGATTTCAGGTTACCCGCTTTGTTTTTGTGGATAACGTTCTTTTTAGCCAGTCTGTCAAGCATAGAACATACCGAAGGGTACAATTTTTGTGCTTCAGCCTTATCAGTCAGCGTACGGAACTTTCTAACTGCATTACGGGTTGTTCTTGCTGAATATCTGTTTCTCAAGCGTCTTACTTCGGCTTGTCTGATTCTCTTTTCTGCTGATTTATGATTTGCCATGTTGACTAATCCTTATTTTTTAATTTTTTATTTTATTTTGTAGCCCATAGGGGAGTCGAACCCCTCTTTCAAGAATGAAAATCTTGCGTCCTAACCGATAGACGAATGGGCCATCTTGCGGAGTTATTGTTCTGTTTTTACAGCTGCTTTCTCCTTCGATTGCGGATGCAAAGGTAATTC
>QMCD01002489.1_pt1 | contig 10220 bp, 9 predicted proteins | sample 1821841 | NCBI WGS metagenome assembly QMCD01 (sample SAMN01991225, study PRJNA193472) | Termite gut metagenome, whole genome shotgun sequencing project. | isolation source: worker | host: Macrotermes natalensis
CGCATTGGAGCCAAAGCCGAATACTCGCTGACCAAAGTCTCCAAGAGCACCGCTGAATCCTACTTTATCGACGCTCCTTACCAGATTAACCGGGTGAATATGCTCGGCGGTAACGGGAGCCGGATACTTGCCATTGGACTTGAAATCGGTATCGTTTATTGCTTGTAATGAATGAGAATTAGGAAAAACTGTTGGCAATTTGGCAATTCTTGCTAATTTTGCGCAAATGAAAATGATTTAAAAAAGAAAAGATATTACAAGTCTTAAGAAGATGGGGCTGTCTCAAAAGTCCCGAATTACACGAATTAACACAAATTATTCAATTTGTATAATCGTAAATTACAGATAATTAAAGTTGTTAATTTTGTGCTAATTGGTGTAATTCGTGGATAAATATCTTTTCGGACAGCTTCGATAATACGGAAACATAAAATTAGAACAATAAGAATCGTAGAATAAACAACATGAAATTAAAATTCTTCATTTTAGCCTGCCTTTTCAGTTGCAGTGCTTTGGCGCAAATTGATTTCTCTGTCTCCGAATTTACTGTAATTAATCTTGGGGATGGAAAATTATTTTTCCGTGAAAAAGAAGATGGTAAGCCCCTCGAAGGCAAACACCGGATTATAGACGGATACACAACAGAATATATATCGGCACAATTCTCTAACGGATTGTATAACGGTAAATATGAGCGTTACAAACAAAATAAATTAATAGAAAAAGGAACTTATAAGACAGGACTCAAAGACGGTGTATTCACTGAATATTATCTTTCGGGAAAAGTTGAAAGCGAAACGCCTTTTACCGACGGAAAAATAAACGGAATTGCAACCACTTATTACGATAACGGAAAATTGCAAAGTAAAAGAAATTTTAAAAACGGTGTAAAAAACGGCGCTTTTCAAGAATGGCTCCGGGAAACCGGAGAACTGATAGAAGATTTGAATTATGTTGACGGAATACTTGAAGGAAAACAACTTACGTATTCGTTTGGCGGTAACAGTCATTATAAAACGGTGAGTTATTATGAAAAGGGGGTTCTGAACGGCGAGTTTCTGACCACAAGAAACGGATTGGTTACCAGAAAAGGAAAATATAAAAACGGCGAAAAGGAAGGCGTATGGAGTGAATACAGCAACGATGGAACTCCTCAAAAAATAGAAACTTATAAAAACGGCAAACTCAATGGAGAAAGCAAAATATTCTATAATGGCATCCTCGAAGAATCCGTAAATTATAAGGACGGGAAACGCGAAGGAGTAATAAAACACTTCTCTTTCAGAACCGGAAATTTGCAAACCGAATACAACTATGTAAATAACAAAAAAGAGGGCAAATACAAAGTATATTACGATGATGGAACGTTGCGCGAAGAGGGTAATTACATCGCTGGGGAGTTGCTGGATGGCGTATGGATAAAATATCACACAAATGGAAAACCCGAAGAAACCGCTACCTATAAAAACGGCGAATTCGACGGCGAACACAAAAGGCTTTTTGAAGACGGAACCGCCCGGGAGATCTCAAATTACAGAAATGGGAAACGCGAAGGCGTAGAAAAAGAATTCTCGCAAAAAACCGGAAAATTAACGGCTGAATATCATTATGTCAACGGAAATGTGGATGGAAATTACAAAACATATTACGACGACGGAACGTTGCGCGAGGAAGGACGTTATGAAAAAGGCGAGCTGGTTTACAGCAAGGAATATTATAAAAACGGAAATTTAAGAAGGGTAGAAGAGCGAAATTCGCGCGGAATGATGGAAACAATCGAAAGATATAACGAAGACGGAACAAAAAGATAAAAATGATACATTTTGATGATTTAGCATACGCAACAGAGGTCAAGGCTGAAACCCTGATTGCTCGGATGGACATAAAAGAAAATTTTCACGTCCGGATGGGTGGTATTTTCTCCCGTAACTACTCGGAAGACTTGATTTGTGTTGAAGAAAAAGATGATCAACCCGTTTTTACGCTCTCTCGCGACGGTATGTTTCATCTCTTGCCCGAAGGCTTGTTTTTTGAAGAAAACAAGATAAAGAAATTCCCTAAAAATGACTTTGAAGAAAAGTACAGGCAGTTCAAAGAGGAGAAAGAAAGAATTGAATTCTTTTTTCAACAGTTTGACACCGAGCTGTTTAAGCTGAGTGTCAAACTGGATGAAAAACTCAACGAAATTCTCGAACGGAAAAGCGATATTTTTATAAGCACTTTTTCGGATGTTCCGGAGACGGAAACAGATAATAAATATATTTCCGGAATAAAAGCAATGCTTCCTTTTGTGAATGATTTAAAGGGAAACTTTGCGTTGTTAGCGGATATATTGAAAAATGTCCTTTCTGCGGAAAAAGTAGAAATCAGGGAAACACAACCTTTTCACCGGCAATTCGTGATTCATAAAAGCGGATTGACCAAAGATGAGTTTGTGAAAATGGATGAAGAGCTGGTGGACTTCTTTGATTTTTTTCACCAATGGTTTCTTCCTGTCGAAATGGAATACAGCTATCGAATTAAAGACTATAAAACTCCGTTTATATTGGGAACTACATTATTATTAGATTATAATACGCTTTTGTAAATCATGGGAAAATACAATAAAATACACTGGAAAAAAGGGTTGGAGGTTACACCTGAAATTCTGACCGAAACCGACAATTATCACATTTCGGAACGTAACCTGTTGGGGCATTTCTGGACTTCGCGACTGTGGGGACTTTCTCCTGACGGGAAATTTCATATCGAAAAGGATATTGACAACGACCGGTTATCCATTAAAAAGCTGGAATGTTTAGCCATTACCCGCAACGGGTATTTGATTAATATACCCCCAAATACCGGTTTTAGTAAGGAATTAAGTTTGAACAACGCGGAAGATACTGAACTTCATGTTGTTTTGACCGTAGATCCGTATGCAACTGCATCGGAGTATAATCTTGAATTGAAAAAAACAGGAGAAACAACCGGAGACGGAATCCCTGTCTTAAAAATATACCAGAACAGGCACTATTGGGAGATTGATGCGGATTATATTCCGCCTGCCGTTGCACTGTCTTCTTTCGACGCCTTAAAGCAACAGTATGCTGAAATTAAAGATACGCTCAATCGCATTGTAGCAAAGCTTCCGGAAGAAAATGCGTTTTATGCACAGGCAACGTTATTGAAGTTGGAATTGGATAATTACAGCCTGCTGGAATCGCCGCAAGAATTAACTCTGCTGCTGAAAAAGATTTGTTGGTGTTTGAAATTGTACTTGAAATCCATAAAAAAGGTAAAACAGTTATCCGGTGTAAAAGCATTTATTGAAGAGCAGTACAACCATAATGAGATCCGGGAAATATTACATTTGGGAATTCAAAATTTAATAGATATTGATCAGAGAATAGATGAGCCGGAAGTGGATGAATATGAGTTGAAAATATAAAATAGAAGATTATGCACGGATTTAAAATACCTTTGAACTTCTCTCGCGGGAATTTTTACCAAACGAATTGTCCGGAAAGCGATGAGGAGAGCGCCAAAGACACAGAGAAATCAATCGCCGATTTTATTAAACTGTTGATAAATTCTCCTATCGGCAGCTTTAAACCCGATTCCCGGTTTGGGTTTTCGTTGAAAAATTGCCGTTTTGAAAACACAAACTCCAAAGATGAAATTCACGAAAAAAAAATCAAAGGGAAAAGCGATAATGTGAACTATGCCAGAGACCTGTTAAAGGCAATTGTTCAATTTGAACCCCGCTTGCAAGATCCGAAAGTTGATATAGACTTTAACAAAGAACATTCGAAAGGAACTATTTCCATCTCCGGAATATTAACACAGACAAAAAAAGAGTACAGGCAGATTATTGATTTTCATATCTGGCAAAATAATGATAAAATGCACAGACGGTAAAAAAATACGAATCCACATTTTTTTATTTAAAAAAAACAGTTAAATTTGTTGCCTAATTTTCATTGAATACTATACGAAATATAGTAATTATACCTCTACTTACGCTTATGAAACAGAATTATATCTTCTCTGATAATGTAAAAAACGCAATAAATATTGCCACTGCATACGCAAAAGAATCTATGAATGATGCCGTAATGCCGGCACACTTATTAAAAGCAGTCTTGCACAAAGATACCGGTTTGGTTCATTTCCTGGAAACAGAACTTCAAAAAGATTATTACTATCTTTTAGAATGGGCGGATGTCCGGATCAAGGATTTACCCAAACGCTCAAAGTCGGTATTCGAGGCTTCATCTTTTTCGGATGCTACCCTTGCGGTTTTGGAAGAGGCGGAGGATTTCCGTGCAAAATACGGTGCCGCTCAACTGGATCCGGTTTTCTTGCTGGCTGCATTAGTAACGCCGGGCGTTGGTTTTACGTTTGAACAGTTGAAATCGCTGCCCCTGTCGGCAGATGAGCTATTGGCAAGCATTGATAATAAATCGAATCCGACAGGAAAAAGCAAATCTTACTCGCAAGCAAACCCAAGCCAAGGCGGGAAAAATATAGCCCAGTATACCATCAATAAAAACGTTGAGGTACAAAACAACGCATCCGTCATCATCGGTTTCGAGAAGGAAATGCAAGCCGTTTTTGAGACACTCGGCAAAAAGACCAAATCAAATGTGCTGATTGTCGGCGAATCCGGCATCGGCAAGACCGCGCTGATTGACGCCTTTGTACAGCGTATCATTCGCGGCGAGGTGCCTGATTTCCTGAAAAATAATACCGTTTTTGAGTTGGATTTGTCAGCCATATCCTCCGAGGCAAACTACAAAGGAGAAATTGAAGACCGCGCCAAAAAAGTTTTGAAAGAAATAGAAGAGATCGAAAACGCGGTACTGGTTATTGAAGGCATTGACAAGATTTTCGATAAACAAAGTATGCTGCACGGCATTTCTACGCTGTTGAAAAAAGAGTTGAACAGAAGTACGATCCGCTTGATAGCCACCTCTTCGGTCGAAGGATTTACCAAGAACATCGAAACCGACACGGAATTTACCGGAAAAATAGAAAAACTGACTATCGAAGAGCCTTCTTTTGAGATGACTTCGCGCATTATCAAAGGAGCCAAGATACGTTACGAAGAGCACCACGGCTTGCAAGTTTCGGACGATGTCGTGTCCGAAGCCATTCGTCTGGCAAAACGCTACATGGGCGAACGCAGTCTTCCGGATTCGGCTTTTGACCTGATTGACAAAACATTATCGCATATTCATACTTTAAACGATATTTCGGAAAAGGAAATTGACTTGCTGAGCGAAAAATTAGACGCAATAAAAACGGCTGCCAACGAAAAAAGCGAAGAAAAAACGGCTTTCGACTTACAATGGCTGCACCACGAACTGTTTAACCGCTTGAGTTTCTTGCTGACTTCGCAATTGGACGATGAGGTAGATTTCACCGGATTGAAAAGCAATGACGAGAAGGCGAAGCATCTTGAATCGGTCTTAAACAAGTTAAGGCAATTAGCGCAAAACAAGCGAACGCTGGTTGAAACCTCTGACCTTTCGTTGATTATCGCGCAACAAACCGGTATCCCTATCGGAAAATTGCAAACCAAAGAGCGCGACAAGTTGGTGAATGCCGAATCCATCATCAAGGAACGGGTAGTGGGGCAAGACCACGCTATTAAAACGGTATTGGATGCAGTTTTCGAATCGCGCTCGGGGTTGAGCAAGAAAGGGCAACCAATTGCTTCCGTATTCTTCCTCGGACCAACCGGAACCGGAAAAACGGAGTTAACGAAGGCATTGGCAGAATTTTTGTTTCAAGACGAATCCGCTATCATCCGTTTCGATATGTCGGAATTTATGGAGTCGCACTCCGTTGCCACTATGACCGGTGCGCCTGCGGGGTATGTGGGTTATGAAGAGGGAGGCTTGCTGGTAAACAAGATTCGCCAGAAACCTTACTCTATCGTTCTGTTTGACGAGATTGAAAAAGCGCATCCCGATGTGTTCAATATCTTTCTGCAAATTATGGACGAAGGCAGGATTCACGACAAGCTGAACCGCACGGGCGATTTCTCCAATGCGTTAATCGTATTCACCTCCAACGTGGGTAGCGACTATATTTTCAAGTCGTTTGAAGCCGGAAACATCCCTTCGTCCAACGACTTAAAGCAGATTATGATAGAACGGAAATTCAAACCCGAATTTTTGGGACGCTTGACCGAAATTATTCCGTTCTCGCCGATTACCGAAGAGATTGTATTGATGATTTTCAATATCCATCTGAAAAATCTGATGAAAACGTTGACGGAATTGAATATCACCTTAACGCTGGACGACGAAACAAAAAGAGCGTTGGCAATGTCTGAATTTTCGCCGCAATTGGGAGCGCGTCCTATTTTAGGAATTATCCGCAACCACGTTCGGCGTCCGCTTTCCAAAATGATTATTTCCGGAGAAATTAAGGCGGGAAGTAATGTGGAATTGAAAATGAGAGAAGGAAAAACAGAATGGATTTATTGATTATTCAAACAAATATCCTATTTTTGTACTTTCCATACTTAAAAATTGACTGAATATAAAAAAAATTTAAGAACAAAATAAAACAAAAAGCAATGAGCAAGGAAAACTATTTATCAAAATTTGAAGAAGAAGATTCCTCGGCAGGGATAGAAGGATTGTCCCAGAATAAAGTTCTTTATGCCGATCAGTTTACCTCCGAAGTTACATACGATAACAAAGGATTGGCAATGGAAGAGATAGAAGTAGACGGACAAAAAAGAGGCGTATATCCCCGTTCTATGAAAGACGTATTTGCTTATTACAAGCCATCCGTGGAAATGGATTTCGTGAACGACGAAGGAACCGTTAAAGAGACCCTGTCCTTTAAAGAGGTAAAAGATTTCGACATCAACAACGGCAAAGGCAACCTGGTAAATAACAGTCCGTTTTTGAGCGGATTGAGAAGTAAAAGAGAAAATTGCGTAAACATGCAGAAGCAAATTGAGAAAAATGCCCGATTGCGTGATATTTTAAAGGACAAAGAAGCTAAAGATGAATTAAAACAGCTGTTGGAGTCAATATTGGAAGAGTTAAATAACGCCAAATAAATCATACATAGTAAATAATTTTATAATAAAATAATATGTCTGAAAGTAAATTGCAAGCAGAAGAAGCTTCTCAGTCACAAGAGCAGCAGCAGGTTAAAACATCGAAACCTGTATCCGAGTTATTGGCAAAATATGGCGGTTTCAAGACGCTTATGTCCTTTATGCCCAGCGCTGCCGATATGGATCCGACAGCCCGGGCTGCCAAAACGATGTTTTTGAACGAGAACCAGTTCAAAACCAAGCGCGACCGGTTGGAAAACGATATTAAAAACTGGCTGGAAATTTTAAATGAAGATAGAAACTCCGCTTCCGAATATGTGGCGTTGTGTGGAGAAAAGAGAGACAGATATCAGGAACTTTTGAAAGATAATCTTCAAGTTACGGTCGAAAAAATTCAAAAACTGGAAACAGCTTATCGTACGCTGGACTCCTTTTTCAAAAACGCCGGAATGGAGAAAATCCCCAATATCCGGTTGATGAACGTAGAAAAATACAACGAAAGCGGAGAAACCGATGAATTGACGGACAGCAGCGCCGAAAGTTTTATGGAAATCAGAAGCATGCTATACAATGCTTTCGAGCGGTTGAGTCTGAAAGACAATTACAGTCTTGTAGCCTTACCGGGACACATACTCAAGGATAAGCAAATCCGGGATATGTGGGCAAAAGTTGCATACGAGTACAAGGTAATGGTAGTTACCGACTCTTCCGACTGCCGCGATTACGATATTTTGCGCGAAATGACCGAAGATTATAAAGATGCCGATAAGGAGTTACAAAATGTGATTGTTACCGCCAACTGGGTAGTAGGACGACCTACCGAACTCATCGCAGGCGAAACCAATCCTCTATTTATTCCTCCTGCAGCCGCTTTAGCCGGAAAATTGTATAATCCGAATTTGCCTATGTCGCAAGGTGCTGCCGGGGAAAAATTTGGTACGTTAAGCGAAATTAAAGGTGTTCGCCTCGATATGATGAAAGAAGAGATAACCGGCTTGTGGGACAATCAGGTGATTCCGCTTGTTTTCTCCGAGGGACGTGTTATGGCTTATAACAATACTAACTTATATACCGGTACAAATACCGCCATGAGAGAGTATCCTATCGTCAGGGTATTCGACTGGATCAAAAAGAACCTGATGCACTATGTGCATAAAGTTGCCCTCGAAAATTGGGATCCGTATAACTCGCCCGACCAGTTGAAGAAAACCATACAAAATTTCTTGAATGGTTACAAGGGACACGGCAAGTTATTTAAGGATTACACCGTAGCCGATCCATTTCAGGATCCTGTAACAAAAGAGGTAAAAATAGACATTGATATTGTTCCTTATTTCGCAGCTAAGAACTTTACGATCAAGTTGTCGGCAGACCGAAATGGTAAAAAATGCGATACAACAGAATAAAAATAAATTTCAATAATCTTTATTATTAACTTAAAAAAAACAAAAAAAATGGCAACTACACCAGTATCATTAAAAGTTGATGGATTTGCAGACCGCGAAGTAGCGGCAGTAACTTACTCGTTTAACCAAACGATTGACAAGGAAAACCAACCGGCAGGAACTCCTCGCGGCGGTAAAATCGTTATCCGCGTAAAAGCGATGAACGATGGTAATGTAGATCTTTTGAATTGGATGACCAAACCGTCAATGGCGAAAAATGGTTCTATCGTTTTCATGAATTCTACGGATACCGAAAAGGAAATGAAATCGGTTAAGTTTGAAACAGCTTATTGCGTTGACTTCACAGAACATTGGGAAGACGTGCAGGCAGACCAGAAGGATGCTTCTTTGGCACACTGGGAAGAAATTGTTCTTTCGTGCAAGAAAATCGTAAACGGACCGATTACTTACGAAAACGACTGGAAATAAGACTAACTTAACAAAATAACTGAGTGATTGAATAACTGAAATTTTCGGTTATTCAATTATTCGGTTATTTTGGTTTATTGAACAATTTAGTATTTTAATTATTATGGCACATACAGCAAAATTAGAAATCGAATGTGAAGTGGGTAGCTATCAGGTAATCGAATGTAATTACGAATTGGTTAAACCCATTAAGGAAAACGGGCAGCCGGGATCCCGGGCAACAGGCGGGATTATTCATATTACAATGGTAACGCCGGACAATAATGAAACGTTTCTTCACGAATGGATAAATAATCCGGACCAGTACAGGGATGGCAGTATCACTTTTTCGGTCGTTAATGAAGGAAAGGCTTCGATCAAGACACTGCGTTTTGCACGGGCGTTTTGTATTCGTTTACAGGAACATTTTAACTCATACAGTGATAGTCAGATGCTCACTTCAATAACCGTCAGTGCTTCCGAAATGATATTTGGCGCAGGAGATGGAGAGGTGAAATTCGAATGGTAACAAATAAGCGTTCGCTTGGAACTAAAAATGTAAGGTAATGTCGCATACCGCATACTTAAGAATCAAAGATAAAGAATATCTGCTCATATCTTGTGATTATGAATTTGTTCAATCTATGGGATGGAATGGACAACCTGCCGGTCGTCCGACAAGTGGACTTATTCATTTGATTTTGGTATCTCCCGACAACGAAGATACCTTTTTTCATGACTGGCTACAGGACACCATGGAGAGCAAAGACGGCAGTATTGCTTTCACGGCAGATAAGGCAGGAATCCCTTTACCTAAAACCTTGTGCTTTAGGGATGCTTATTGCATTCATTTAGTCGAATATTTTGACGGAAGACTGCCAATGCAAATGGTAACAAAAATCACCATTAGCGCCGCCGAAATAGATTTTTGCAATAAAAATGTTTTTAAAAATATCCAACCAAAAAATTCTTCCTATGTGATTGCCGCTGGAGATAATCTGTCAACCATTGCAAAAAACCATGGCGTTAGTGTTAACCAGCTTGCAAAGTGGAATAACATTTCGGATGTCAATACAATTTATGCCGGAGACACGCTGAAAGTGAGGGAAAGTGATTCGTATTCCGAACGAGGGTCGGTTGGCATGGGAAAATTTGATGCCCGTCCGAAATGGGGAGTCGATAAATTCGATACTCGTCCAATTCTGCAATCAAGTAAAGAGAATTGGTATGACAGGAAAAAAGCGGCGAAATTTGACAATCGTAGTTATTTAGAACGAAATCCGGAAATGAAGAAATACGGA
>QMCD01005274.1_pt1 | contig 10213 bp, 7 predicted proteins | sample 1821841 | NCBI WGS metagenome assembly QMCD01 (sample SAMN01991225, study PRJNA193472) | Termite gut metagenome, whole genome shotgun sequencing project. | isolation source: worker | host: Macrotermes natalensis
GGAAGTCCGTTCGCTTCTCCCCTGGCTTCATCGCAAGGAGACCGTCACCTATCAACCGGTTTCCGTTCCGGTCGCGACACCGATCCATCCGAACCGGTTCAGTCGCCCCGCGCAGTATTCCACGCAGGGATCGAACGGGGCATTCCGTCCGATCGATCCGCAGACCAATCCGCCGGGCTCGAACGGAACGGCAAGCACGGTCGTCAATTGACGGCGGCAAGGACCATGTGAGGATTCCCCAAAGCCTGCGCGCGGACGGCGCACTCCCGGCTTCGGGAAATCTCAGTAGTCCTCAGCATGCCCACTTCAATCTACCACGGCGGCATTAACGGCGTCCGAAAAAACAGCTCCGCTGCTTCTTTTGTTTTTTGACCACCTTGACTGGACAAATGTTCGTCACGGTGACATTTCCGTCCGTATCCTCGAAAATCGACACGATGGCCATTCCACGAATCGGCGGGTTGGTCGAGGCGACGCTTTTGCAGTAAAACTTGTAATTGACTCCATTAATAACGACCTGTGATTTGAAGCACAAGGGCGTGTAGGTCACCCCGACCTGTTCGTTCATCGCCCTATCGAACACACCCAGTGCCGTCGCACAGGGTTTTTTCCAGCAGGACCACCCTCCGGGGTCGGGCTGGGCCTGGGCCGTGCTCGCAAAAACAAAGGCCGTCAAAACGAAAACCGATACGATTCCCGAGACAAATTTTTTTGAGTTTTTCATGATTGATACTCTCCATTCCCACCGCAATCGATCCGGTCTCCCGGTACGGAGCGTCCGCGACGTTTCCGAAGCCGGAAGTCGCAACCCTTCTCCGCCTGAAAATCCCGTCAATGCGGTGATTTCAAAGTTTAAGTTCAGAGTTCAAGAATTTGGTCTCCAGGTTGAAAATCGAACGTGAGGCGGTGCCCCCTCGTTTCGTTTTTTATCTGAAGATCATCACGAGACCACCACGGCGGAAATATTTTTCAGGCATCGTCGCAATCGGCATATTCCCTACAATCGGAAAGCTTTCACATGTCGGAATAATGTACCCATACCATAGGCGAGTGTCAATAGGCCCGCTCACAAAAATTCCAGCGAGAAAAAAGAAGGACGACCACGGCAGGTGACGGCGGTCAGTCGATGCGGTTGTTCACCTCGGAAAGAATGGAACCGTCCTTGAGCCACACGACCCGTTTCGCCCGGTTGCCGACGTCGTTTTCATGAGTTACGAGAATGATCGTCCGTCCTTCCTCGTTCAGGCGGTCGAGCAATTCGAGGATTTCCTGCGTCGTCACCGAATCGAGATTTCCCGTCGGTTCGTCCGCCAGGATAAAATACGGGTCGTTTACCAGGCTCCGCGCGATGGCGACCCGCTGCTGTTGTCCCCCCGAAAGCTGCGTCGGTCGATGGTTGAGCCGCTCCTGCAAGCCGACCATTTCCGCGAGTTCCTTGCAGCGTTTTCGGGATTTCGAAGTGATGTTCCGCTGGTAAAACAAGGGGACCTCGATGTTTTCCAGGACCGTGAGCTGTTGGATGAGATTGTACGACTGGAAGACGAAACCGATCCGCGAGGCCCGGATATGCGACAGGGCGTGGTCGTTCATTTCCGTTACGTTGTCGTTTCCGAGCCAAATCGTCCCGCTCGAAGGATGATCGAGACAACCGAGGAGGTTCAACATCGTGCTTTTGCCGCTCCCGGAAGCGCCCATGATGGCAAGATAATCCCCTTCCGGGATTTCGAGATCGACCCCGCGAAGCGCGCGGACCGTTTCTCCTTTGAGCTTGTATTCCTTGACGACCTTTTCCAGTTTTGCGGCAAACATGGGAGAAAGAAGTTAAGAGTTAAAAGTTAAACGGGGAGAGGGGAGAGGGGAGAGGTTGGTTTCGTCGCTATCGATTACATGTGCCCCAGGGAATAGAGCAAGGTGTTGATTCCCAACTTCATCGCGGATTCCCGGGTATATCCTTTGCAATCAAGCGAGTTTGTTTTTTCCAGTGCGCAACTGACATCGAGCGGGGAAAAAACGACTCCCCAGCGGTCGGCGACCTTGATTCCGAGCAATTCCGGGACCACTTCCTTGTCGACGACCCGCATTTTCCGGTTGGGCGATTGTTGCGGTACACGGACTTCCAGCCGTTCGATCGGGAAACCGCCGTACACGTCGCTCAACAACGGATCGTCCGGTTCGACGGCCGAGAGCGTCCATTCCTCCTCCGGGAAAATCGTCCGCATTTCCTCCTTGAAGGAATCGGTGAACGGTTTCGACGAACAGATGGCGTTTACGAACAGGGTTCCGCCCCGTTTGACGTACTCGGCAACCCGCGTGCGTTCCTCTTCCGTGAAGGTGAATGCGCCGCGACCGTGCATGAAAACGATCGGGAAATCGAAGACGGCATCGGTCCCGAAATGGACTTTGTCCGCCCGGACGTCGACCGGAATTCCGAGATGGACACCGGCCCATTGAAGCATGTTGGGCAGCGCGCGAGGCGCCGAGCCGGCACCCGATCCGGTTTCCAGCAGGCCCAGGTAAATCTGTCCCCTCCGCTGCTCGACGTCGGAAAGCACCTGGGCGGCCGCTTCAAGCATTTTGCGATCCTTGGTTTTCATTTCACGGTTGGTCGCATAGGTCAGCACGTTGATCCCGATCCCGAGACCGGCTTCGATTTGACGTTGAACGGCCTCCGGATACGGGTCGTCGCGTTCGACCGGTCGGGCGACTTCCCATAAACAGGAAAGCGACGGCCGGTTTCCCGTCCCGGTTTCTTTTTTGACGGGGCGACAATAAACGACGCCGGTCCGGCAGCCGTATTCGATGCCCTCGATCGGCCGCATCCGGTCCGGCTCGATCGTCACTTCCGCCTGCCAAATCGGATGCTCCGCTCCAAGCAATCGCAATTCATACCCTTCTTCCGGCAGGACTTGGCGCATCAGCTCGCGAAACCCCTTGTCGAACGACACGTCGTTCGGTTGCGCTTCGGCGAAAATGAAACCGCCGCCATCCAGATAGCCGCGCAATTTGGCCGCCCATGCCGCCGCCCGATCGGGATCGTTCGGGAGCGGCGATTTGGAACCGGAAAGATACAGGACCGGTGATTGCAGCAAAACCTCCACGCTTGCCGGTTCCATGGGCACGACCTGCCAGGTCAGGTCGATCTTCCACCGCGATTCCACGAACCGGGTCAAATGATCGACATCGTTCGGGTGCATGTTCCACGAATGATCGCCGGGAGTGCCGAACTCGATTTTCGAAAGCAGGACGGGCCTGCGTCCCCGTGAGAGGAACAGGAGCGCGAACGACGTTCCCGACAAGTCGCCGAGATTGTCGCTCCAATGCGTGTTCAATTCTCCTTTTCGTTTGAGCAAAAAGGCGGTTCCCTCGCGATACCAATCGTGCTTGCCGATGAACCGTTGGCCGCTCATCCGCCCGACACGCTCAAGGCCGTAGAGATAATACAGCAGGTACGTGCCTCCGTGGCCCTTGTTTTCCTCGACGCTGAAATTACGTTCCATCCAATCGAGTCCGCGCCGAATCCGTTCCTGCGACGGATTTTGTGCCGGCAGGCCGCACAGGATCTGATCCCCGCGCACCGCCGCTCCGTCCTGGGACGTCATGCCCGAGGAAATCATCAGGCTCGCGATGCCCGCACAGGTCATGCTTGCCCGGATTCCGGTACTTCCGTCCGATGTGGGCGTATAGCCCCAGGCCCCGTTGGCATTCTGGCAATTTTCCCAATAATTCCGGGCACGGGCCCAGGTCTCCTGTTTTGCCGACACCCCGACGCGCTCCGCTTCGTAGAGGGCGAGAATCGAAAACTGCGCGTTCGAATTGTCGCTCCCCCGTTGGCCGGCCTTGCGACCGGTATAGATGTAGGTCCACCCGCCGTTTGCCGGCGAATTCGGGCCCTCGAACGTCTGGTGCTCTTCGATCTGCCGGACGTTTTCGCGGATGAGCGGTCGATCACGTTCCGGATCGCAGAGGGCGAACGCCATGGTTTGCAGGGCAATCGAGTAGTTTTGATTGAAATCGGGCCCCACTCTGAACCGCCTCAGGTACTGCATCGCATTGACGATCGCCGGATCGTCCCTGGAAACACCGGCGCTGAGCATGGCAATCGTACAAAGCGCCGTCATCCCGACGGCATGACTCCCCTCGACCCAGTTTCCCTCTCGCTGCTGCTTGCTTTTAAGATAACGAACACCCTGCTCGATGGCCCGGCTCACGTCTTCCGGGTGAATATCCTGCGCCCGCAGAGTCGATACGCAACAGAAAAGCGGCAACAGCAATATACACCGGATATACCGAAACCGGTTGACTCCGCAGCCTGGTCGCATGGCATCCCTCATTCCCTTCCCGACGATGTCGTCAAATACGGATTGTTCCGGCTCTCGTCGCCGGCGGTGGTCTTCGGGCCATGACCGGGCAAGAAAACCGTATTTTCCGGCAAGGTCAACAGTTTTCCCTTGATCCCCTTGATAAGCAGATCGAAATCGCCGTCCGGAAAATCGGCTCTCCCGACGCTTCCCTGAAAAACGATATCGCCGACGAACGCCATTTTTCCGTCTTCACAAAGCAGCACGTAAGCAACCTGTCCCCGGCTGTGACCGGGAACGTGCAACACCCGGATGGGCATTGAGCAGATGTCGATGGTTTCCCCGTCGTCAAGCACGCGATCCGCGGGAGGAGCATGAAACGGGAAACCGAAATGCAACGACAGGTTTGTGTTCGGGTCCGTCAGTTTATCGGCATCTTCCCTTCCAATGTGGATCGGACATTCCCGCCATTCTTCACGAATCTCGGAAATTCCGGCGATATGATCGATATGTCCATGCGTGACCAGTATCGCCTCGGGAATCAAACCCCGTTTTTTGACGATATCGACGATACGATCGGCATCAAAACCCGGATCGACGATGAAACAGGCTTCCGAGTTGTCACAATGAACAATATACGCATTTTGACCAAAAGAAGGCGATTCAACCGTAATTACCTTTATTTCCGAAAAGAGCATCAAATTGGTCTCCACCGATTGGGGAAAAACTGCTAAAATGTCCGGACGCGCCGATTATTAGTGTCATTATACCGGGATTATGGGATTTTGCGAAGGTATAACGCCTGAAATTGCTGGAGGAATCCCGGCCGGGACAGCGATATACTGTACAAGCGACATACTGTACAACAGTCCGTGATACACGTTCCAACCGTGTCGTCAAGCCGGCGATCGATGACACGATGCGATCATGCCGAAACCCTTGGGGATTTCCCGAAGCCGACGATTGAGACGCCTGCCCGACGTCAACAACACCGCGCAGGTAAACAGGCGGGTTAAACGGGAGACTCGACCGGCTTCGATATACGAACATTAACCGCCCGCTTCCACCGCAACATCGGACGTTGCACGTCACTCCGAAGGAAAAAAAGATGAAGTCGATTTTCTCATGCCGTAATGCCTCTTTTTTCCGGCAAGGATCAGCCGCCATGACGTTGTTGCTCCTCATCGCCGCCACCTCGTATTCCGTAGCTCAACAGAACCCGATGGTCGCGACGCGGGACATTCCCGGCCGAACCGATCTTGTCGCCTCCAACGAACATCCGCTGATGCCGGTACTTCGCTGGGCCGAAAACGGGCGCCCGGAAGTCGCGAAAGTCAGGGATTACACGGCAACAGTCACGAAACAGGAAAACATCAACGGCGACCTCCAGCAGGCGCAAGTCATGGACATCAAAATCCGGCATGAACCGTTCAGCGTCTACCTGAAGTTCCGTTATCCCCAGAACCTCGCGGGCCAGGAGGCGATTTACGTCCAAGGTGCGAACGAGAACAAACTGATCGCCCACGGCGTCGGATTAAAAAAGACGTTCGGGACCCAATTCCTTGCCCCGGAAGGAATTTTGGCGATGCAAGGCAACAAGTACCCGATCACGAAAATGGGCATTCTCAACCTCGTCGACGAGCTCGTCATGGTCGGCCGGTTGGACGTCAAATACGGTGAATGCGACGTCAGGTATCACAAGGATGTCGAAATCGACAAACGACTCTGCACGCTGATCGAAGTGACGCACCCGATTCCGAGAACGAATTTCCGCTTCCACAAGGCGAGAATCTTCGTCGACAACGAGTTGAACATGCCGACCCGTTACGAGTCCTATGATTGGCCCAAAGCCGAGGGGGAAAAACCGGGACTCATCGAAGCGTACACCTACCAGAAACTCAAGATCAACGTCGGTCTTACCGACGCCGATTTCGACCATAAGAACGCCGGCTACGGGTATCGCGAATCGGGAAAATAACGGGGCCGCCACGGTGCTTCGCAAACATGCGATCCATCCGGGAATCCGGTTCCCGGCTCGTCGAATACGATTTCAGGGCTTTTTCGTCATTACCATTCTGCCAGTCGGCGAACGCTCTCGTCGAGAGCGGTTCCCCGGTCGCCTGACGTACAAATTCGGGCCACGCGAGCGATGCGCCGGGCTTGAATATGTTGTCGATCAGCGTTCGCCCGAGTTCCGGTCCCTCTTTTTCGCCGATCGTCTTACGTATCTGGGCGCCGAACAATTCCCCGAGCATGTAGTTGTGATAATAGACCGGGGCGACCGTGAAATGCGGTTTCGACGCCCAGTCGGCCTTGTTGCGTCGGGGCGGACGGCGGAGCATCTGGTATTTCTCGACCGTATCCCACCAGAGCGTTCGCAAATCGGCGTCGGGGTTTTCGTAAAGCGCTTTCTCGAAATGCAGCATCACGAGCGTCCACCGGCAGAAGATCAATTGTTCCCGGCGTCGCTGTTTTTTCAGGGCTTCCGCAACTGCTTCCGCCGTTTTCGGGTCGGCGCCGGCAAATCGGACCATCCAATCCGGTGTCCGGGCCTTTGCCCCGAAATACATCGCCACCCCTTCCGTGGTGAAAATATGGGCCGCGTCACGCAGATTGAACGGCAAGGACCGATCGCAGTGGTAGGAATAGAGCGAATGCCCCAGTTCGTGAAGCTGCGTATCCATCCATTCGACCGTCGGTTTTAAGTTGCAGAGAATCCGGGTGTCGCCCTGCGCGTCGATATCGATACTGAACGCGTGTTGACTCTTGCCGGGCTGTTCGAACAGGCTGCTTTTCTCCAGGATATCACGAATTTCCGGTAATCCGATACTTTCGTAATACGCGACCGAAATATCGCGGATATCCCGGCCGGTTTTGTCTTTGTAGAAATCGTTCGGATTGACCTCTTTCGAGGGCGGGGCCTGTTGGAAAAACGGGTTGTCGTAATGCCAGGGCATCAAGCGGTCGGCGGCAACGCCGAATTTCGCCGCAAGCTCGGCATCCATCTCCTTTTTCATCTCGGCGAAAAGAGGCCGCGTCGATGTTTCCAATTCCTCGAAAATCGCGAGCAATTCCTCCGCCTTGTATTCCTGGAAACGAACCGACATGAGCCAATAATTGTCGTAGCCCAATTGTTTCGCCGCCGCATTCCTGACCTTGGCCAGCGCGACCAGGCGGTCGTTGACCTCTTCGCCCACGACTTTGAGGGCTTCCCAGATTTTTTGGCGAACCGCCGAATCGGTTTCCCGCTCCAGCCATTCCAGCAAGTCGTTGTTCGTGTATTCCTGGCCGTCGATCACACAACGCTGGGTCTGGAAAATCTGCTCCAACTCGCTCGACATTTCCGTCATTTGCGCAAGAAGCGCCGGCGGCAACTGGTTGCGCTCATAAGCCAACTCGGCCAACTCGGCGGCCCTGGCATCGACCGACATCCCTTTCAGACGTTGTTCCGAATGGTAAGCATCTTCATTATCCGAGGTTAGGATTTGCCCCGGTTCGAGCGACGCGGCACGGAGTCTTTTAATCTCCGCGTATTGGACGGGATCGCTGTGATACGTCGAAATCGCGAGACTCGCCTCGGCGGCCGACTTGAAGGCGGCGTCGGTTCCGGTTGTGGACGCCTCCCACCAAGCGAGATTGGCCGTTTTCGCCAGCGCCGCGACCTCCGTTTGATATGTTTGCATAAACCGGGACAAGGCGGCATGATCCGCCTGACTGGACGTTTTCACTGGTACTCCTTTTTCAGAAATGTCAAGACCGCCGACACCGCCCACCACGTGACCGTCGATAACCTGGCCACTGACGACCTGGGCTTCAAGTGGCAACACGCACAAACAAACGATCGCGGAAACAAGAAACGGTGCAAAAGGTTTCATAAAAAAAATTCACTAAGGGTTGTTGCATAACCGTCATTCCCGTGCCCGATCAGTCGAGTCCGATCGATCGGAGGAACCGCTGCACGGGACGCCGGGCCGGAAGGAAGTCCATTATAAAGCGGAGCCATGAGGAAATAAAGGCTTTTCCATTACCGATCTGTGAATAAAATTGGAACGTATACCGCAAACGGCCTGCAACTACGGCCTGAAACGGTTCCCGCGTACAATCGCCTGCCGCCCGGACAATCCGTTTAAGTAATTTCCTGTAACGGAGTTGGGATGAGTGAGTGCGGCAGGCAGACTTGACCGGATGTTCGTTTTCATCGCGTTTCCGGTGTAGCGGCGCCGAAGGAAGCCGCGCTGTATTTCCACCATACGGCGTACAGGGACGGCTCGACCGACGGGTCAAAATTGATTCGCGGGTCAATAAAACCCCGTCATCGCAAAGATTTTGTCCATCTGTTGAACTGCCGGCAAAACCAACCTAAAAATCGACCTATTCTGCGCATTTTGTCGATAAGGTCATTTACCCACATGCCTCATAGGAGAATTTTTGAGCCGGAACGCGCCATCCATCGCAAGAGGCGCGTTAAATCTTGCGTATTTTCCGCCTCCTTTTTTACCGGCATTTTTTGCTTGATTATAACACTAACCCATTTGCAAAAAAGGGCTTTGGCGAACTCAAGAGAGGCGGCATTCACGGCCGATACAACATGTGACCCTGGGATAAAGGCGTGTCGGGGGGCATGTTCAGGGCAAGTGTCAGACCCGTGATCGTTCATCGGATCATTCGAATCCGACGGGGACTGGCGAAACCAACCAAGATGCCGTAATAAGGATGGTCCGACCACAATACGCTTCGAAAACGGGGCGTTGTCGGGTGGCCCGGCAAAAATCACGAAACGGCGAATTAGGAAAAAGGAGAGTCTACCCAATGAAGTCCAGAATTCTGATGGCGACTTTGGTCGTAACCCTGATGCTGGGCGTCCAATCCTTCGCAAACGATTGCGGAGCGTGTGACCCCTGCAATCCGTGCGACAACGTTTCGTGCGGAAAATCTTGTGACCTGTTTTCAGGTCTGAAAAATCTGCTCGCAAATCGGCCTTCATTCTCGCAGTGTGGTCCGTGCGACAGCGTCGTCGCTTGCGACCCGTGCGGAGAAAGCAATTGCGACCCGTGCGGCGAGGTGGGTTGTGATCCGTGCGATCCGTGCGGAAAAGGTTCGTTCCGTCCCTTCCGCGGCCTCTTCGCTTCGTGGAAAAGCAACGGTTGCGGTCCGTGCGACGCCATTTGCGGCGACAACGACTGCACCCCGTGCGACGACATTTGCGGTCCGTGCGACGGCGATTGCGGTCCGTGCGACGATCTCGGTTGTGATCCCTGCGGTCGCGAAGGATTCTCCCTCCGGAAATTCTTCAGCCGTGCCCGTGGATGCGACCCCTGCGACGCCATTTGCGGCGACAACGGTTGCGACCCCTGCGACGCCGTTTGCGGCGACAACGGTTGCGATCCCTGCGAATCCATTTGTGATCCCTGCGGCGACACCGGCTGCAAAAAGTACGGCTCGATCTTCGACAAACCGCGCCGGAGCATCAAGAAGTTCTTCGACGGTTTCGCTTGTGGAAGCTCCTGCGGTCCGTGCGACGCGACCTGCGGTCCGTGCGACATGAGCTGCGATCCCTGCGACGTCGCCGATTGCGGCAGCCCGATTCCGTGCAGCAACATCTGCCCGGCTTCGAACGACGCCTTACCCCCCGCCGGCAACTAGTGATCTCGAGCGCTGAGACCTCCGTTTGCTAGCGAACTGATTTCCTAAAATCTGGAGTCTCCCGTGGAGCGATCCGCGGGAGATTCTTTTTTTCTACCGAAGCCGGTTGAGTCGTTGGTAAGCACAGCCCGCTCGACCGCCTGTTTACTCTCCGGGACCCCATTTGCATCGGCAACCGCGTAGCCGGGAGCCTGCCGCCCGTCGCGGCTCGCGACCGGCTGCGGGAAATGTCAACGGTTTTCGGTATATCGGTCTTCAGACCGCACAATCGA
>QMCD01006362.1_pt1 | contig 10208 bp, 6 predicted proteins | sample 1821841 | NCBI WGS metagenome assembly QMCD01 (sample SAMN01991225, study PRJNA193472) | Termite gut metagenome, whole genome shotgun sequencing project. | isolation source: worker | host: Macrotermes natalensis
ATTCCATAATTAGTTGTCGGTATTTCCTTATCAATAAAGGGTTTTAGACGATTGTGAAGTTGTGTTTGCGTAATCATACATGCGCCACATTGAAACACCATGGCGTATGTTTCCCAATCGTTCGGAAGTGATGATAAGCCGGAAACAAAATCGAAATGCAAATCCTTTCCGGTTCGTTTTCTCAGTAAATTCGGGAGTTTCACACGGCCAATATCTTCACAAGAATGTTGATGCGTGCAGGATTCCAAAATTAAAATTTTATCTCCGTCTTGCAATTTGTCTATATATGGCGCACCTTTCAGATAGGTTTCAAATTCGCCTTTCTGACGTGCCAACAAAATACTGAAACTCGTCAATCGGCAATCTTTCGGAACTATTTTTTCGACTTCGGAAAAAACCTGACTATCGGTAATTACCAATGACGGCTTGCTTTTCAGCGAATCGAGAGTATGTTGCAGTTGTTCAACTTTACACGTCATTGCGATTGCATTTTCATCTAAAATCGCACGAATGGTTTGTACTTGCGGTAAAATCAAACGACCAACCGGGGCCTCGCTGTCAATGGGCGTTACCAAAATCACGACATCATTCGCAGAAATCAATCCGGAAACAATTGTTTTCGGAATATCTGTAGGGGCACAAAATCTTGTGCCCCTACAATAATTTTTAATTTCATCAAAAATTCGTTGAAAATTTGTTTTCAAAACCGTCGAAATATCAATAATATCGGTTGAATACAACGATTTTAATTCTGCATTCAAATCAGAATTCAATGGAATCAAATCGGATTTATTATGAAGAATGACAAATGGAATTTTATGATTTTGAAAATCCTCTACCCATGTTTTTTCGTAGGTTCCAAACTGATTTTCGCTGAAAACCAAAATCGCAAAATCAATCTGCTGCAACGTTTGTTTAGTTTTTTCAATACGTTGTTTGCCTAATTCCGTATCATCGTCAAATCCGGCTGTATCAATGATTACAGCCTTTCCTATATCAAGTAATTCGATGGATTTTTTGACCGGATCTGTCGTTGTTCCCGCAACATCGGAAACAATGGCTAAGTTCTGCTCCGTAAGTGCATTGATTAGCGAACTTTTTCCGACATTTCGTCGTCCGAAAATTCCAATGGAAACCATACCTATTTCGATTTTTTACCGAATAGCGAGAAATGCACGTAACGCTTGGGATTGGCTTTCATATCTTCCAAAAGTTTACTCAAATTTTCGGCAGATTTTGACAATTCGTCATACAATTTTTGATCGTTAACCAAACGTGCAGCCGTACCTTCGCCTTCGTTGATTTTTTTCATCACAACTTTGGTTTGAGCAAGCGTACTATCCAGTTTTTGCACGGTTTTTGAAAGATTAGCCTTGTCTAAGTCCGTACTTATTTTTGCAAAATTTCCGAGAATTTTTTCCAAATTTTCACGTTGCTCGCTCAGCACATTATTTGCCGAAGAAGTCAGATTTTTCACATTATTCAGCGACACACTCAAATCCCGAATACTGCCTTGCAATTGCTGTTGGGTCTGTTCGTTAAACATTCCATTCATGGCCATCACTAACGAATCGAGCGATATTGCCAAATGTTCGATTTTATCTTTCATCGGCATCAGTTGCGATGTTACCTCATCTATCATGCCAACTTCAATTTCGCCAATCAGTTCATCGCCACTCTTCAAAATGTCTTGCTCGGAACTATACTTCAACTCAATGATTTTCGTTCCTAACATATCTGCTGTAGTGATGCAGGCGATTGAGTTTTTGGGAATACTCAGGCGTTCGTTGACAACGAAAGTTACTTTAATTCGAGGATTTTGCGGATCAATAAATTCCAATTTGTCAACATGTCCCACTTTCATGCCCTTAAAAAATACGGAACTCGAAGCCGTCAGATTTTTTGCCTCATCATAATAGGCATAGTACGTTTTTTCAGGTTTCAGAAAATTCGAGCCTTTTAGGAAATTTGCAAGGATAACAAAGGCTACAATTGAAACAATTGAAACAATCGCAATTCGGATTTCTTTAGATATCTTCATAAAACTTATTTTTGTTCTTGTAAAATTTTCAATGCTTCGGCCGGCGTGATGCGTTCATTATCCTTAAAAACAACGACAAAGGCATCTCGATAACCTTGATTTTGCATTTTTCGCAAAATTACAGTCGCTTCTTCCATTGAATTGGCCTCGCCTGCTGTAAATTTATAAGTGCCTTGATGATAGTATTTTCCCGGATTTTCAATATTTCTAAATTCCGGATCAGTCAACGGTTTATCTTTTGAAGACGATGCAAATTGAACTTTATAAACGATTTTCGGAACAACTTTATAGACCATACTGTCTTCCGAAACAACCTGTTTTTCTGTATTTACAGGCCCTTCCGTAAACACAGAAACCGGATCGGTCGTTGTCATTGCTGCCGAATCTTCGATTGGCTTTTCAACACCGGGCTTTTCTTCCAATATCTCGTTTTGATTATTGAAGCCGTCAACAGCGTATTTGTACTCTTTGAAGGCATTGAACAACGCTGTTACAATTTTTTCCTGACCTTCGGCGGAAGCCATAAATTCTTCTTCTTCCGGATTATTGATAAATCCGATTTCAGTCAAAACACTGGGCATGGTTGCGCCGTGCAAAACCAAGAATCCCGCTTGTTTCACCCCTCTATCCAAAGACGGCACACGCTCGCGGTAATGTCCTTGCAAACGCGATGCAAAATTCAAACTTTGGTCTAAATACGCATTTTGAAACAACGAAAAAATAATGTATGCCTCCGGCGAACTCGGATTAAACCCTTCGTAAGTTTCGAGATAATCTTTTTCAGAGAAAATAGCCTCATTCTCTTTTTGGGCAACCGCAAGGTTTTCCGCACTTTTGTGCAATCCCATCACGAAGGTTTCAAAGCCTTTCGGAAGTGGTGCATTTTTTTTGAAATCACTGGAATTGCAATGAATGGAAATAAATAAGTCGGCCTTATATTTATTCGCTATTTTCGGGCGTTTCCAAACTTCCACATCTTCGTCTTTGGTTCGTGTATAATACACTTTCACATCTCCAAAATTGGATTCTATCATTTTTCCCAAAGCCAACGTAACCGCCAGCGTAATGTCTTTTTCCGCCGTAGATTTTCCAACCGCACCGGGCGCAGTTCCACCATGTCCGGCATCAAGGACGACTACCGTAAGTCTTGGTCCTGCAAAAAGCATGTTGCAAAGTCCTAAAAATAAGGCAAAAACAACTATTTTTCCAATAAATTTAATTTTATATTTTTCCATGTCGTAAAAAATGCTTATCTTTGTAGTTTTGTTTTAACCTTGCAAAGATACGAAATATTTTTGAATTTGTCGAGAAAAATTTTAATATCAATACTCTCAATCATTGTCCTGCTTTTGGGCAAAAGTTCGGTTATTCTGGCTCAGAACGACCGTTTGCCCATAATCCAAAGGGATAGCGCCGTTGTGATTTCAAACGACAGTGCTGCCCTAAACGACAGTTCTTTGGTTAAAACCGACACTGTCCCTCGTTCCAGATCGGCCATTGACTCCAAAATTGATTACAAAGCCCAAGATTCGCTCTTCTTTGATATGCGGAAAAATAAGGCTTATCTTTATGAAAAAGCGCAAATTAACTATAAAGAAATCGAACTTAAATCCGGCTTAATCGAGGTAGATTTCGTGAAACAAGAAGTGAGTGCATTTCCAAAAATAGATTCATTAGGACAAGAATATCAAGCTCCACATTTTAACGATCAACGGCAAGAGTTTGATGCTCAAGAGATGACCTATAATTTTCAATCCAAGAAAGCGCGTATTAAAAATGTGGTTACCAAGCAAGGCGACTTGTTTGTTCATGGCCAAGTGGTCAAAAAATTACCTGATGATCAATCTTTTATAAAAATGGCACGTTTCACGAACTGTGATTTGGAGCATCCGCATTTTTACATCGTTGCGCGACGTGCCAAACTCATTCCCGATGATAAAACCGTAACCGGTGGCGTTATGCTGTTTTTGATTTGAACGGCGTACCAACGCCTTTGGCATTGCCGTTTGCCATATTCCCGGATTCCGACAAGCATACGTCGGGCGTTATTATTCCGACTTACGGAGAAAGTCAAGCCCAAGGCTTTTATCTCCGAAACGGCGGATTTTATTGGAGTATCAACGATTATCTCGATTGGAGAATCACCGGAGATATTTACACACGTGGAGATTGGAGTTTGAATAACAACATTCAATATTCAAAACGCTACAAATTCAACGGCAATTTTAGTATGAACTATGGATTGGTGCAATATGGCGAAAAAGAAACCGAAGACTACAAGAAAACCAAGAGTATGCGCGTAACTTGGCAACATGCGCAAGATCCTAAAGCCAATCAAAACAGCTCTTTTTCTGCAAATGTGAATTATTTTAACACGGCTTCTCAACAATATAGTCCGTCTATTAACGACCACTTTAATAATCAATCTACCTCTAATATTGCTTACCAACTTCGCATCGCTAATCGCTACAATCTCTCTGTAACAGCGGGTTTGGACTACAACACCGGTTCACGTTTCATCAATGCCAACTTACCGACTATTTCGTTTTCAATGGATCCGATTTATCCATTCAAACGTAAAGTTCGCAAAGGTCAAGCGAAATGGTACGAGAGTTTCAAGATCAATTATTCGATGAATGCAACAAATCAAATGAGCGCTCCGGATAGCATTTTTTGGACGGCAGAGATGTTGAAAAATATGAAAAACGGAATTAGACATAACATTCCGTTATCCATGGATATTAAACTTTTCAAAGGAAAACTCAACTGGAACCATTCCGCCAACTATACGGAATATTGGTATTTTAACACCATTACAAAAGGTTTGGATAGCAACTATCAAAGTGCGATTATAGAGCGAAATCAAGGTTTTGCGACAACACGAAATTACAATTATTCAACCGGATTTAGCACAACATTATACGGTTTACTTCAATTCAAACGTGGGATTTTCCGCGCCTTTCGGCATGTGATGACACCCAGCGCAGGATTTTCTATCAGTCCGGATTTCTACACGTATGCCTCTGGATACCGCTATTATGAAGACACTTTAGGCTTCAGCCACCGCTATAATATTTTTGAAGGAAATCCATACGGAATGCCTTCGGGAGGAAAATCGGGAAGTTTGAATTTTAGTATCGGCAATTCGTTTGAAATGAAAGTCCGCAATCGAAAAGATACGGTTGAAGGAACACGCAAGATAAAACTATTGGAAAGTTTATCGCTCAGCACGTCTTACAATTTAGCCGCCGATTCATTGAATTGGGCGCCGATTACCTTATCTGCGCGAACCATGCTTTTTAACACGATTAGTATTAACTATCGCGCCCAATTTGATCTGTATGCCAAAGATTCTATGGGCAATCCGTACAACAAATTTCTTTGGGAAACCGACCGGAAATTGTTTCGTAGAGAATCCGACAATGCTACACTCAGCGTGAGTTGGTCGCCAACGTCAAAAAATTCATCAGATGAGAAAAAGCCGCCGTCTAAAAAAACAGCCGACCAATCTGAGATTTTTGAACAACCTGCCGCATTCAATATCCCATGGCGCTTTTCTGTTGGTTATACGATCTCTTATGGTAGCAATTATCGTCCGGGATATTACAAAACCAATATCTTCGGAAAAGAGATTTCAGAAGAAATTTTCCGAAAGTATAACAGCCGAATTTCTCAAACATTAACATTCAGCGGTGGTATTGATTTAACTCAAAATTGGAAAATTGATTTTTTCTCCGGATATGATTTTGAAACAAGAAAATTAGGGTTAACGCAATTCAATATTACCCGCGATTTGCATTGCTGGACGATGAGTTTTAACTGGACACCTTTCGGCTATCTCAAAGAATGGGGATTTAGCATCCGCCTCAAATCAGGCATGTTGAGCGATGCATTAAAATACGACAAGAGAAAATCATTTATGGACGGCGATTATAATTAACTTTAAACTGTTAAACTTTTTTAACTTTTCAACTATAGAACTTTTTAACTTTCTAACTTTTTTAACTTTCTAACTATAAAACCACAAACTATGAAAAAAATCATCAACACCCCCAATGCGCCAAAAGCCATCGGCCCTTACAGTCAAGCCATCGAGGCTAACGGAACCTTGTACATCTCCGGACAACTCCCCGTCAATCCTGCTACCGGACAAATTGTTGAAGGCGGTATTGCTGAACAAACCGAGCAAGTTTTGAAAAACATCGAAGCCATTTTGAAAGAAGCCGGCTACACGTTCGAAAACGTTGTAAAATCAACCTGTTTGTTGAGTACTATGGATAATTTTGCTGCAATGAATGAAGTTTACGGAAAATATTATTCGTCAAATCCACCCGCACGTGCAGCGTATGCGGTGCAAAAACTTCCTCTCGGAGTTTTGGTCGAAATAGAAACTATAGCCGTTAAATAAAAACGGTGAAAAGGTAAAAGGGTGAAAAGGTAAATGCTTTGCCTAATCGCTACACGCACCCGTCATTGCGGGCTTGGCCGCAATCCCCCTGCAACAAAGAGATCCCGCGTCAAGCGCGGGATGACGTCCCTAAACAGCACCCTTAACCCTTTAACCTTTTTACCCTTTAACCATTAATTATGATTCCCAAGGAAACAGCCCAAACCATCATCGAAACCGCCCGAATAGAGGACGTAGTAGGTGAGTTCGTATCGCTCAAACGACGCGGTGTGAACCTGATTGGGCTATGTCCGTTTCATAATGAAAAAACGCCATCGTTCAATGTAAATCCGGCCAAAAATATTTTCAAATGTTTCGGTTGTGGAAAAGGCGGTGACTCGGTAACGTTTCTAATGGAACACGAGCATTTTACCTATCCCGAAGCGCTACGCTATTTGGCGAAAAAGTACGGCATTCCTATTCAAGAGGAAGAACAAACACCGGAGATGATTCAACAAATGAATGAGCGTGAAGGGTTGTTCAATGTAACCGAATTTGCTAAAAATTATTTTGTAGATGTGCTGCATCACAATGATAATGGCCGTTCTATCGGATTATCGTATTTCAAAGAACGTGGTTTTTCGCCGGCAATCATCGAAAAATTTCAACTCGGCTATTGTTTGGACGAATGGGATACATTCTCAAAAGCAGCGATTACCAAAGGTTACAATGCTGATTATTTAGTTAAAACCGGATTAAGTGTTCGCAAAGATGACAACTCCTTATACGACCGTTTCAGAGGCCGTGTTATGTTTCCGATTCACAATCTTTCGGGACGAACCATTGCATTTGGCGGTCGAACGCTGATTACAGACAAGGCGAAAGCCGCGAAATACGTGAACTCGCCGGAATGCGATATTTACAGCAAAAGCAAAGTTCTTTACGGATTGTATTTTTCAAAATCGGCTATCGTTCAACAAGACGCATGTTTGCTGGTAGAAGGCTATACCGATGTAATTTCCTTGCATCAAGCAGGGGTGGAAAATGTGGTTGCATCATCAGGAACATCGCTAACGACAGAGCAAATCAAACTCATCAGCCGTTACACGAAAAATATTGTGATGCTCTACGACGGCGATGCGGCGGGTATCAAAGCCTCATTCCGTGGGATGGACATGATTTTGAAAGAGGGGTTAAATGTTCGAATTGTCTTGTTTCCCGATGGCGAAGACCCTGATTCGTTTGCGCGTTCGCACCGTTCGGAAGAGGTGCGAAAATTTATTGCCGAACATGCGGTGGATTTCATTCGTTTCAAAACCGATATTTTATTGAAAGAGGCCAATGGCGATCCTATAAAGAAAACAGCTCTTTTGAAGGATATCGTAAGTAGCATTGCATTAATTCCTGACGAAATTGCACGCTCGATTTATACAACAGAATGTAGTCGGATTTTGGATTTTCCCGAATCGGTTTTGATTAGCGAAATCAACAAAATTTTTCGTGCGAATTTCAAAAAACAACATAACGAACCTGCTGAAAACATTGACGCAATCACGCCGGAAACGTCTGCTATTCCTATCGAACAGCCGATCGACGGCAATGAGCGAATTTCTACCGTTGAGCGAGAAGTCATTCGTATTTTGATGAATTATCATCAAGCGGAAATTCATGACCCCGAAGATGCGAATATGGAAAAAATCAATGTCGCCAAACGTATTATTCATGAAATTTCCAAAGATGAATTGCAGTTTGAAAATCCGCTGTATGACTTGATTTTTCAGAACTTTTCAAAATCCGAACAGCCGATCGACGACAACTATTTTTTGCATCATGAAAATGAACAAATCAAACAATTGGCCATCGATCTCATGTCATTTCCGCATATTCTCAGTGAAAATTGGCAGGAAAAAGGCATTACGATAGAAAAAGAACAGGAAAATAATAAACTCTACGAGCTGGTTTCGGAGGCGTTATACGCGTTTCAATTATGCAAATTAGAAAAAATGATTGACGGATTTCGTGAAGACTTGAAAACCGAAACAGATCCGGACAATTTACAAATTTTACTTGCACAATTGGTGAGAGCAGAGTGTCTTCGTGTGCAAATTTCTAATCTTTTAGGACGAGTAGTAACAAAATAAATTGAGAATTGAGAATTGAAAATTGAGATGAAAAAACAATGAGTTATAAACTCTACATAATCCCTACGCCTATCGGCAATCTCGAAGACTTGACTTTTCGGGCGCTTCGCATATTGAAGGAGGTTGATTTGATCTTGGCAGAAGATACACGCGATTCGGCAAAACTGTTGAAGCACTACGATATTCATACGCCGATGCAGTCGTATCATTTGTTTAATGAACATCAAAAAGTGCAATCGTTTGTCGAGCAAATTAAATCAGGAAAAACCATTGCTTTAATTAGTGATGCGGGCACTCCGGCGATTTCTGATCCGGGCTTTTTGTTGGTTCGAGAATGTGTGAATGCGAACATAGAGGTAGAATGTTTGCCCGGTGCAACAGCGTTTGTTCCGGCATTGGTAAACTCCGCTTTGCCTTGCGAACGCTTTATCTTTGAGGGTTTTTTACCGGTAAAGAAAGGTCGGCAAACCAAACTGCAGCAACTCAAAGAGCAAGATTGCACCATGATTTTTTATGAATCACCCTATCGGTTACTCAAAACATTGGAGCAATTCTCAGAACTTTTCGGAAACGAACGAAAAGCCTGTGTATGTAGAGAATTAACAAAATTATACGAAGAAAATAAACGCGGCACATTGCAAGAATTGATTGCGCATTTTTCTCAAAAAGAAGTCAAAGGTGAAATTGTTATCATCGTTGCCGGAAAATAAAAATTTGAAAAATTCAAAAATTATTCGTATATTTGCCAAATATTTCAAAAAAAACCAAATATTCTAATCTCATGAAACGTCTTTTTATCATCGGATATATAGCCTTAATAGCAAATTTTAATGCTATTGCAGACTATTTGGTTAATGTTCCTCAAACGTTGAAACAGCCTAATGGCGAGGTTTTGCACTGTTTTGCTTCCGGTGATGAATTTTATAATTGGCTTCACGATGAAAACGGATTTACCATTATCCAAGATGCAGATGGTTATTACTGCTATGCAAAAAAAATCAAAGGCAAACTTGTTGCTTCACGCTATAAAGTCGGCAAATCCTGCGAAAAAAGGTTTAGAGCCGCATTTGAAAATCAGTCGTGAAACCTATCTTGAAAAACGCAAATCCAGATTTCAAAAGTCTGAAATTCCTGCAAAAGCAGCCGCAGATAATACCGGCATTTTGAATGGCGTAACCATCTACATTCGATTTTCCGACGATGAAAAATTTATACAACAAGATGTTGTTCAGCAACACCAAAATTTCAATAGCGACAACTATTCTTTGAGAAATTACTTTCAAACGGTTTCTTACAATCAATTGGATATTCGCACCACACATATTCCGGCAAACAATGGCGCAACGATTTCTTCCTTTGTTTCGTCGCACCCCAGAGCTTATTATCAGCCGTATCACGAAACAACAAACACGACAGGCTACAAGAACGATAGCGAGCGAGAAGAACGAGAATTTAGTTTATTGCGAGATGCAATCGATTGGGCAAGAACGAACCACCCGATTGATAATAGCATCAATCTTGATAAAGATAACAATGGTTTCGCCGATTTTGTGTCTTTCATTGTCAAAGGCGATTCGGAGGGTTGGAATGATTTACTTTGGGCGCACAAATGGCAACTTTCTTCAAGTTATCAAGCAAT
>QMCD01002493.1_pt1 | contig 10207 bp, 8 predicted proteins | sample 1821841 | NCBI WGS metagenome assembly QMCD01 (sample SAMN01991225, study PRJNA193472) | Termite gut metagenome, whole genome shotgun sequencing project. | isolation source: worker | host: Macrotermes natalensis
CTCGCGCTCGACGGCCTGGAATTGGGCGCGGTGCTGGGCGTTGCCGATCTGGGTCGTCTTTCAGCGGCGGCCGATGCAATCGGTACATTCGGGCCCGGACACTTCACAGCACAGATGGGTGCCTACCTCTCGGGACTGGAATATAACGGATATAACTACCACGACATAAGGCTCGACGGCCTGATATTCGACCGCCGGTTCGCCGGCACTATCTCTTCTCGAGACCCGAACCTCGATATGGATTTCGACGGGACGGCCGATTTCAACGGCACGGTACCGCGTTACGATTTCGCGCTCGCGATGCGCAACGCCGACCTCGCGCGACTCAACATCGACGGCCGCGACCAAATGTCGCGGATCAGCTTCGAGGCGAGAGTAGAGAGCACGGGACGTACATTCGACGATATGAACGGCGAGGTACGCATAGACAACCTGCTGTATATCAACGCCGCCGACTCGGTGCGCACGGGCAGGATCGTGATCTCGGGACAGAACGACGAGCGGAGCAAGCGCCTGACCCTGAGTTCCGATTTCGCCGACGCCTCGTTTTACAGCCGCATGAGCTATACCAGGCTGGTGGAATATCTCGAAAATGCGCTATACGCCTATCTCCCCGCCCTCTCGGGCGACGATGCCCCGGCCCCGAGCCGCGTGACATACAATGCAACGGGGGAGATATCGGTGACAGAAGTGGCGGTCAAAGATATAAGCGCGGTCGCAGGCATCTTCCTGCCCGGCCTGATCGTGGCCGAGGGCTCGAGGATCGCCGCGACGTTCGACCCCGGAAGCGACCGTTTCACGCTGGCGGCCAATTCCGACTATCTGGAAATAGGCGGCTCGTTCGTCTCCGGGCTTTCGATAGAGGCGCATAACGAGGCGGATTCCCTCTCCCTGTCCGTGTATGCTGACGAGGTTTACGGGGGCGGCCTGCTGCTGCCAGGAGTGTCGGTAGACGGATCCGCGCGGAGTGACCGGATAAACGTCGTTGCAAATTTCGAAGATCTGGCCGGGGAACGATCGGCTCAGATCGGAGCCACGGCCGACCTCACGTGCAACCCCGAGAGCGGCGTTCTTCAGGCGCTCGTGCGCTTCACCCCGTCGTATTACCGGCAGGGCGGCCAGCAGTGGAACGTGTCGACGCGGAGCATTATCATCGACCCGAGGCGTGTGGCTGTCGACGACTTCGCGATCGCGGGCAACGGGCAGTCGCTGCGCATCGCGGGCACGGCGTCGGAGAGCGCGGACGATACGCTTCGCATGGAGTTGAGCAACTTCGATATAAACCCGCTCTCGTCGGTGGTGAATCTCGGCTACCAACTTCACGGCCGGGCAAGCGGGCGGGCTAACATCCAGTCGCTGACGGGAAGCCCGATCCTGAATGCAAGCATCGAACTCGACAGCATAAGGGTCGACGACGTGCATGTGCCTCCGTTGGCGTTCCACAGTAACTGGGAGGCCGACAACTCGCGCATCGGGCTGGCGATGGTCGAACGGGATAGCGACGAGCCGATTATCTACGCCACTTACCTGCCCGAGAGCAGTAAGATCGACGGCAGGATAAAGTTGGAGGGAGTCGACCTCTCCCTGTTGGACACCCATTACGAGGGTACGTTGAGCCGTACAACGGGCCGGGCCGACGTCGACGCGACGATCTCGGGCTATGGCCGCAACGTTAAACTCAACGGCTCGATCGACATACTCGAATACCGCTCGACGGTGGATATGCTCAACGTGCCTTACTCCACCGTCGGAGTGCCGCAGATGGAGATCAGGGACAACGTACTGGTCGGCACGTCGATACCGCTCTCCGACCCCGAGGGTAACCGCGGGACGCTCGACGCGCGCATAGACCTCAACAAACTGAATAATGTCGCCTTCGAATTCGGGATCCGCGCCGACGACATGCTGCTGCTCAACACCACCCGCGCCGACAACGAACTGTTCTATGGTAAAGTCTATGGCGCGGGGGCGGCCGATATCAGGGGCAGCAAGCGCGGCGTGGAGATGAACATTACGGCCTCCACGGCGGGCGACTCACGTTTCTACATGCCCTTGGAAGAGAACGCCGACATGATTGCCGTAGATTTCGTAAGGTTCGTCGAGCCGTCGCGCCCACAGGCCGTCGACACGACCGGTTATAATGTACGCAAGCGCATGATAATGAGCCGCGAGGAGAGGCGTCGGATCCGTGCCTCGGGCAACGTCGACACCGACATCGCCCTTACCGTCGGCCCTAACACCCTCGTCGAACTGCTGATCGACCCCCAGACGGGCCACACGGTATGCGCACGGGGAAACGGCTCGATCAATATGCACGTGAACCCGCTGAACAGGGAGTTCACCATGTACGGCGACTACCGGATCAGCGATGGAATCTATCTTTTCACGCTCGAAAACATCATCGAGAAGCCTTTCGTGATCGAGCCCGGCGGCACCATCACGTGGACGGGCGACCCGATCGACGCGATGTTGGACATCTCGGGGGTGTACAGCCTGAAATCGTCGATCGGCGCGGCGGTGAGCGGTACGGGCTTCTCCGACTGGAGGATGCGCATCCCCATAGAGTGCCGCATAAGGCTTACCGACCGCCTCTCCTTCCCTGCACTCTCGTTCAATATCACCGCCCCCGGGGCCACACCGGAGGTGCAGAACATCCTCTCCGGGTTCCTCAGCACACAGGAGATGATTGCCACGCAGTTCTTCTTCCTGCTCGCCACGGGCAACTTCTACGATTATGAGGGCGGTGGCGGGAACATCGGCGCGGCGGCGGGGAGCGCGACGGCGTTCGACTTCCTCTCCAACCAGCTGAGCAACTGGATCTCATCCGACCGCTTCAATATCGGCATCCACTACCGCCCGCAGACCGAGACCACGTCGGACGAATGGGGCATAGACTACTCGCAGCAACTGTGGGGCGACCGCCTGCTGTTGGAGATCGAAGGGAGCTACGACACTCGCAACAACTCGCAGGCGTTCTACTCCGAGAACATGAAGAACTTCACGGGCGATTTCTACCTCACGGGCCTTCTCGACCGCGTGGGCAACCTCCGCGCAAAGCTCTTCTCGCGCACCATAACGCGCTTCGACGAGAACCAAGGACTTCAGGAGTGGGGGGCAGGTGTCTATTTTACCAAAGATTTTAATACCTTTGGGGACATAATAAGACGGTTCCGTAAACGTTTAACAGAAAAGGAAGAAAAGAAATAACAGATAAAAACTCAAACGATTATGCTCAACTTTTTACAAACGGCCGAAGTGGTCGAGATCGTAACGGAGACGACAGAGAAAATGGGGTTCGGCCAGCTTTTCCTCAAGGGGGGATTCCTTATGTGGGTGCTGCTGGTGCTGGGCGGGGTGACGATTTTCATCTTCGTCGAGCGTTTCGTGGCGATCCGCAAGGCTTCGCAATGGAACATGAATTTCATGAACCGCATCCGCGACTATATCTACGACGGTAAGATCGCGGCGGCCGTCGACCTCTGCAAATCGACCAACACACCCGTTGCACGGATGATAATCAAAGGCATAGAGCGTATCGGCCGCCCGATGTCCGACGTGCAGACAGCTATTGAGAACGTGGCCAACCTCGAAGTGGCGAAGCTCGAAAAGAGCCTTCCGGCCCTGGCGACCATCGCCGGCGGCGCGCCGATGATCGGCTTCCTCGGGACTGTTATCGGTATGGTCGAAACGTTCATGAACATGTCGAGCGCCGGAGGAACGGTCGATATGGGTACGCTGGCTGGCGGTATGTACGTGGCGATGATAACCACCGTGGGCGGCCTTATCGTGGGTATCCCCGCGTTCTTCGCCTACAACTACCTCGTCGCGCGGATCGAACGCCTCGTGTTCCAGATGGAGGCCAACTCGATAGCGTTCATGGACATACTCAACCAACCGGTAAAAAAATAGGTCATGGCAATCAAACACGGATCGAAAGTTCAGTCGGCGATCAACGCATCGTCGATGACCGACCTTATGTTCCTGCTGCTGATCTTCATGCTTCTGGCCACAACGCTGATCAACCCCAACGCCCTGCGCCTGATACTGCCCAAGAGCACCAACCACGTCACCGAAAAGCCGTACACCACGGTCTCGATAACCTCGGACCTGCGCTATTTCATCGAGACGGAAGAGGTGTCGTTCGGCAGGATCGAAGAGGCGCTGCAAGCCAAGGTGGGCCATCTGGAGGAGCCGCTGATCTCGCTCCATGTCGACGAGGCTGTGCCCACGGGCGAGATGGTGAAGGTTGTGAACCTTGTTAAGGACAAGTATAAATTTATACTCGCCACACAAAGGGAATAGGTATGCAGTATTACGACGACAACGAGCGCGGGAGTAAACGCGCGGGTGCGATAGCGGCGGTGGCGTACATCGCCCTGTGGGTCGTGCTGATGTTGGTCGTAAATATAACGCTCGATGTGAAGGAGACGGGCGAGGGTATCCTGATCGCGTTCGGCGATACGGAACAGGCGGGCGGGAATATTGCCACGGCACAACCACAACCCGCGGACAATCCCGCTGTGGACGCTCCGCCGGTCGTGGATCCCGAGGATATTATGACGCAGGAATTGGAGGACGCCCCCGAGGTCGTTCCAGAAAGGGAGCGGGAGCAGGCCGCCACGCCTGTGGAGGAGCAGCCGCGCAGGCCCGATCCTAATGCGCTGTTCCCCGGAAATCGGCAGAGCGGCAACACGTCGCAGGGTGCGACCGAGGGAGACGGGAGGCAGGGTTCCGAGGACGGCACACCCGGCGCAGATCCGGCAGGGACGGGTGCAGGTACGGGTGACACGGGGTTCAGCCTTGCGGGGCGCAGTCTTGTGGGTGCGTTGCCCACGCCGCGATATGGCCCCAACAAATCGGGGCGGGTGGTCATAGATATTACCGTGGACGCAGAGGGCAGGGTTATCCGTGCCGTTCCGCGCGGACAGGGTTCGACAACCAATGACAGCGAACTCGTCAACGCCGCCATGGATGCCGCCACAAAGGCACGCTTCAACGTCGTAGAGGGCGAAGGGCTCCAGACCGGAACGGTCACTTATAACTTTATACTGAAATAAAACTACCTTATATATTACAACGTTATGAAAAAGATACTGCTATTGGTATGCCTCGCGGCAATCGCCGTGAACGTGGCCGCGCAAAAGAAGCGGGCCGAACCGTCGAAGGCCGAGATCACGTTCGCAAAGACCGAACACAATTTCGGCACCGTGCCCGAAAAGGGGAACAAAGTGAGCTACATGTTCGAGTTCACCAATACAGGCGCACATCCGTTGGTTATCACACGCATTTCGACGACATGTCGGTGTGTGGATTACAAGTTCTCTAAAAAGCCCATTCCACCGGGCGAAAAAGGTGAAATAACGGTCACCTATAACCCGAAAAAGCAGGACGGAGTGTTCTATAAGGTCGTTCAGGTATTCTCGAATACGGCCGAGGAACGGCATTTGCTTACGGTGCGGGGGGAAGTAATTAAATAATTGAAAATGTCGAGACAGACCATTATACGCGACTGCCTGATCCTGCCGATGACCGAGCAGGAAGGCGGAAAGTGTTTCCGCGGGCACGTGGGGATCGAGGGCGACAGGATCGCTTTCGTGCTTGGGCAGGACGAAACGCTGCCGGACATGCCGGGAGCGGAGATCATAGACGGCCGCGGGAAACTCGCCATGCCGGGCCTCGTGAATACCCACAACCATATCCCGATGACCCTTTTGCGCAGCTATGCCGACGACCTGCCGCTGATGCCGTGGCTCAACGACCATGTTTGGCCGTTCGAGGCGCGGATGACCCGCGACGACATCCGCGTGGGTGCGGAATTGGGCATGGCCGAAATGCTGCTTGGGGGGACGACCACCTCGACCGATATGTACTGGATGGACGAGGCGGTGGCCGAGGCCGCCGAGCGCACAGGGATCCGGGCGGTGATCGCACCCTCGATCCTCGACGGAAAGCGCGAGGCGTTCGACCGCGATTTCGCATTGCTCACCGAGCGGTACGGTCGGGGGCAACACCCGCGGATCACACTTATGGTGGCACCTCACGCGGTGTACACATGCAGTCCCGAGACGCTGGAATACGTGCGCGACACGGCGGCGGCGCACGGTATAGGGATCATGATACACGTCAGCGAAACGCAGGACGAACAACGGATGATCCGCGAGCGGTATGGCAAAACGCCCGTCGAAATGCTGCGCGACCTCGGGATGCTCGGCCCCCGGACGCTCATTGTCCACGCGGTGTGGGTCAGCGACAGCGATATCGAAATAATGCGCGAACATGGAGTCTCGGTGGCGCATAACCCGCAGAGCAATATGAAGTTGGCGAGCGGCATCGCACCTTTCGCGAAGATGGCTGCGGCGGGGATCAACGTCTCGATAGGTACCGACGGGCCGTCGTCGAACAACGACCTCGACATGTGGGAGGAGATGCGCAGCGCGTCGTTCCTGCAAAAGGTCGCGACGCTCGATCCGTGCATCTTCCCGGCTTACGAGGTTCTGCGAATGGCGACCGTCAACGGGGCGCGGGCACTCGGGCTCGAGGGCGAGATGGGGCAGCTCCGCAAGGGGATGAAGGCTGATATCATCCTGCTGGATATCGAAAAACCGCATCTCTATCCCCAGACCGACATCGTCGCGAACCTCGTCTACTGCGCAAAGGCGAGCGATGTGGAGACAGTCTTCGTCGACGGGCGAAAGGTGGTCGAAAACCGCCGATTGCTCACGATGAATCAGGCCGCACTCTGCCTCGAAGCGCAGGAGCGGTTCGAGGCGATTAAGGACAGGATCGGATAGTCAGATGCCGATATATAATATATACGACCGGGGACATTGTTTGTCTCCGGTCGTATATATATAAGGTATGACCTCTATTCCCCCATCTGCACGCCGAACTCGTCCGACACAAGTATTCGCCCGCAATATTCACAGACGATCACCTTCCTGTTCTGGCGGATCTCATATTGCCTCTGGGGCGGGATGCGGTTGAAGCATCCGCCACAGGCGTCGCGCTTCACCGTGACAACCCCCAGACCGTTGCGCACGTTGCCGCGGATCCGGGTATAGGCTGCCAACAGGCGTTCGTCGATCTTCTCGCGCGCCTTGTCGGCCTCGACCTTCAGCTCGGCGATCTCGGCGGCGGTCTCCCTGTCGATCGTTTCAAGCTCGGTGCGTTTCTGTTCGAGATCTATGGTGCGCTCGGCACGTTTCGCCTCGGCCTCGTCGGCGATGGTTTTCTTGGTCTTCACCTCGATCGCGTACTCCTTGAGGCGTTTTTCGTTCAACTCGATCTCCAGCGTCTGGTACTCGATCTCCTTGCTCAGCGAATCGTACTCGCGGTTGTTGCGAACGTTCTTGATCTGCTCGTCATACTTGGCTATCAGCGCCTTGGACTGCTCGATCTCCTCCTTGCGCTGGCGGGTGAGCAGGTTGAGTTCTTCGATCTCGCCGTTTATATTCTCGATGCGGGTCTGCAAACCTGCGACCTCGTCTTCGAGCGACTGGACCTCGATCGGAAGTTCGCCCTTGATCTTGTTGATCTCGTCGATCTTGGTGTCGATCTGCTGAAGGTTGTACAACGCTTCGATCTTCTCTTCCATCGAATAGTCGACGGCTTCGGCGGCTTTTTTCTTCGGTGTAGCCATATACTTTAAAATAAATAATTTACGGGATTGCGCGAGCTCTTGCTTTTGCGGACTGCAAAATTAGGTATTTTTTTCGTAATAATATCATTTATAAGGTCGATTGCGCAATATTCGCTCTCAAAATGGCCTATATCGGCAATTATTATACGTCCCGCCGCGTCGAGGAAATTGTTGTAACGGAATTCGGCGGCCAGATAAACGTCGGCCCCCGCGCGCACCGCATCCTCGATCTGCCCTGCGCCCGAACCCGTGCATAGCGCGATCCGGCGCACTTCCTTCTTGTGAATATCACTATGGCGCAGCGACTTAATATTCAGCTTCGCCATCACCCCGCGCAGGAACTCCTCCGCGTCCATCGTCTGCGGAAGTTCGCCCACAATGCCGAACCCCAGCGTCGGGTCGCCCGGCCTGGTGGGATGGAGCAGGCGCGGCCTCTCGATGCCGAGAATATCCGCAAGGCGGTAACTCATCCCGTTATACACCGCGTCGAGATTGGTGTGGCACGCATACAGCGCAATCCCCGCACGTATCGCCCGCTCCACAACACGCTCAACATAAGTGCTCCCCGTGATACTCTTCAGTCCGTTGAAGATCACCGGATGATGCGAAACCACCATCCCGACCCCTGTGCGCTCGGCCTCGTCCATAACCTCCTCCGTCACATCCACACACACCAGCACACTCTCCACCTCATCGTCCCATCGCCCGACCAGCAGCCCCGAATTATCATAATCCTCCTGCACGCTCAACGGCGCATATTCCTCGATCGCGTTCGTTATTTCCCTTATTCTCATATTATACGGAGTAGTTTTTTCCAAAACTAAATTCAATGCCCAGTATGCCCGAATCCGCCTGCACCGCGGGAAGTCTCGGAGAGTTGGTCGACAGCGTGCCATTCGATGCGTTCGAAGCGTGCGACGACCATTTGGGCTATGCGCTCTCCGGGTTTGAGTTCGTAATCCTGCGAGGAAAGGTTTGCGAGGATCACTTTTATCTCGCCGCGATAGTCGGGATCGATAGTCCCGGGGGTGTTGAGCACTGTGAGCCCGAATTTCGCGGCCATTCCGCTGCGGGGGCGTATCTGCATTTCGTATCCCTCGGGGAGTTCGACGTAGAGGCCCGTGGGCACCATCGTGCGTTCCAGCGGGCGCAGGGTTACGGGTTCCGTGATGTTGGCTTTTATGTCGAGCCCGGCGGCGAGTATTGTTTCGTACTGCGGCAGGTCATATGCCGAACGGTTTATTACTTTTATCTTCATCGCGCAAAAATAACTTTCGAACAAAGTTAAGAAATTATGTTGCCTATTCGGACAAAAGTGTGTATTTTTATGTGCTTAGCTTATTATTAAAATCGAATATTATGAATATAAACACATTGACCATCAAGGCCCAGGAAGTCCTGCAACAGGCTTTCGGGTTGGCGGCCGACCGCGGACAGCAGGCAGTGGAACCTGTACACATACTTTCGGCGGTAGTCGAGGGCGACGATTCGCTGGGGTCGTTCCTGCTGGGGCGCGTGGGGGTGAACGTGAAGGGACTGCGCGCCGAGGCGCAGAGCGCGATGAACGGGCTACCGAAGGTTTCGGGCGGCAACGGCGAGCAGTATTTTTCGCAAGGCTCGTCGCGAATGATCCAGCGGGCTACCGATTTTACGAAGACATTCGGCGACAAATATGCGTCGGTAGAACACCTGTTACTTGGGCTTGTGGCCGACGGCGGCGATGCGTCGCGCCTGCTGAAACAGGCCGGGGCGACCGAAAAAGAGCTTGTAGCGGCAATTAAAGAGTTTCGCAAAGGTTCGACCGTAGACAGCCAGACGGCCGACCAGACATTCGACGCATTGGGCAAATATGCCCTGCACCTCAACGCCCTTGCGCGCGAGGGGAAGCTCGATCCGGTCATAGGGCGCGACGAGGAGATCCGGCGCGTGTTGCAAATACTCTCGCGGCGCACGAAGAACAACCCCATCCTGGTGGGCGAACCGGGCGTGGGCAAGACCGCCATCGCCGAGGGCATAGCCCACAGGATCGTCGACGGCGATGTGCCCGAAAACCTGAAAACCAAACAGATATACTCGCTCGACATGGGCGCGTTGATCGCCGGTGCGAAGTATAAGGGCGAATTCGAGGAGCGGCTCAAAGCGGTGGTCAAAGAAGTAACCGAAAGCGAGGGTGAAATACTGCTCTTTATCGATGAGATACACACGCTGGTGGGCGCGGGCAAGAGCGACGGGGCGATGGATGCGGCCAATATCCTCAAACCGGCCCTCGCGCGCGGCGAACTGCGCACGATAGGTGCGACGACCCTTGACGAGTATCAGAAATACTTCGAGAAAGACAAGGCGCTCGAACGCCGCTTCCAAATGGTCGTGATTGACGAACCGACCACCGAGGACGCCATTTCGATCCTGCGCGGACTGAAAGAGCGCTACGAGAACCACCACATGGTACATATCCGCGACGAGGCGATCGTCGCGGCCGTCGAGCTTTCACAGCGTTACATCACCTCGCGGTTCCTGCCCGACAAGGCCATCGACCTTATCGACGAGGCCGCCGCGCGCCTGCGCATC
>QMCD01005527.1_pt1 | contig 10206 bp, 7 predicted proteins | sample 1821841 | NCBI WGS metagenome assembly QMCD01 (sample SAMN01991225, study PRJNA193472) | Termite gut metagenome, whole genome shotgun sequencing project. | isolation source: worker | host: Macrotermes natalensis
GATCGCCTCGATCGTCTCGGCAAATTCGTTGTTGTTGCCCACGTAGACGACGATCACCTCGAAAAGTTCGTAATCCTGCCCGAGCAGCAGGGGCAGGGTGTTGTCGATCCAGAGATAGTCGTCGCCCATGACGAGCACGACCGAGATCGAGCCCGAATGGGCTCTGGAGTTCTCTTGTGATGCTATTTTATACCCGGGCAACCTGCGGAAAATCCCCAGATAATAGCGCATCTGAATGGCGAACAGCACGACCAAGGCGGCCATAAGGCCCAAGCCGAGAGGGCCGTACATTTCCATTGCGTCGTTCCAGTATTGCCAGAGTATCTCCATGCTCGAAAATTATCCCGCAAATATAGTCATAAAATGAGTAAAAACCCCTACTTTTGTAACGATGTTTTTCGAATTGCAACATACCGCGCACGGCGGCAAGGCACGGGCGGGGCGTTTTACGACGGGCCATGGTGCGGTCGAGACACCCATCTTCATGCCTGTCGGTACGGCGGCGACGGTGAAAGGGATCTTCCACCGCGACCTCGCCGAAGATGCCGGCGCCGGGATCATTTTGGCCAACACATACCATTTGTATCTGAGGCCCGGAACCGGGGTTTTGGAAGAGGCGGGGGGAGTGCACCGCTTCTCGTCGTGGGAGCGTCCCATGCTCACCGACAGCGGCGGGTTTCAGGTCTTTTCGCTTGCCGATTGCCGCAAGATCACCGAGGAAGGGGGCCGTTTTGCTTCGCACATCGACGGCTCGAAGCATCTGTTTACTCCCGAAAATGTAATAGACACGCAGCGTTCGATAGGAGCCGACATTATGATGGCTTTCGACGAGTGCCCTCCCGGGACCGCCGACCGCGAATACGCCGCCCGGTCGCTCGAACTCACCAACCGCTGGTTGGAACGATGCTTCGTGCAATACGAGCGCACTTCATCAAAATATGGATATAAACAGTCGCTCTTCCCGATAGTTCAGGGAGTTACATATCCCGATCTGCGTGAGAAATCTGCGGAATTCGTGCAGCAGTTCCCCGCAGACGGCTTTGCAATAGGCGGTCTTGCGGTGGGCGAACCCGCCGAAGATATGTACCGCATGATAGAGGTGGTGAACGCCGTGCTGCCCACCGACAGGCCCAGGTATTTGATGGGCGTGGGAACTCCTGAAAATATTCTCGAGGCTATCGAAAGGGGAGTGGATATGTTCGACTGCGTGATGCCGACGCGCAACGGCCGCAACGGCATGCTTTTTTCGACGGAGGGCGTAATAAATATCCGCAACGAGAAGTGGCGTACCGATTTCTCGCCGCTCGATCCTGCGGGTGTTTCATTTGTCGATAAGACATATACGAAAGCCTATCTTCGCCACCTCACCATCTCGGGCGAGATGCTGGCGGCCCAGATCGCATCGCTTCACAACGTTGCATTCTACCTCTGGCTTGTGGGTGAAGCCCGTCGGAACATTCTCGCCGACACTTTTGCCGAATGGAAGCCGCGCATACTCGAAAAGATCACAAGAAGATTATAAATTTAACTCTAACAGACAGATAAAAGCCATGAAAAACCTTTTTAAACTCACTCCGGTTCTTGTAGCAATTGCGCTTGTCATGACCTCCTGCTGGCCCGCCCAGACCTACGACAAAAACGGAATCTCGTTCGAATATCCCGGCGGATGGGCAATAACCGACGATGAATTCTCCGGCACACAGGGCTATCTCTCCCTTAAGAAAGATGGATCGGACCCTGCTGCCACAATCACTTTCGGATGGAGGGTGAGTGATGCGGAGATCGGCTCCGACATGATGATAAGGAATGTCTTCCGGGGTATGCAATTGACGGAAGAGTTTTCCGACTTTGTCCCGGCGGCGCCTCTTGATACGACTTACGGCCCATATCCCGCCCGTGCCGTCACCTACACCGCTACCATAGACGGAGTACCGTGTGCGGGTTCCGTTTGGGTGTTCAGAGCTGAAGGGCGGGTAGTTAACATAGCAGTGCGCGAGGGGGCGGATAAAGCCAATGTCGACGCATTCAAAAAGATCAAAGATTCGTTCACGCTGAAATAGCGCACGGCGTAAATGCCCTGAAAAATAACAAAAAGGGATGAAATTGAAGTTTCCGGGAATAAAGATCCTCGACCGTTACATAATCCGCAAATTCCTCGGGACGTGGATCTTTTCGATCGCACTGTTCATTGTGATCCTCGTGGTGTTCGACTACGCCGAAAAGCTCGAGGACTTCATAAACAACAAGGCGCCGGTGTCGGCTATCTGGCTCCAGTACTACTTCAATTTCATCCCTTTCTTCATCAACCAGTTCGTTGGCCTTTTGACCTTCATCGGGGTGATATTCTTCACCTCCAAAATGGCCTACAATACCGAGATCATAGCCATGCTTTCGAGCGGCGAAAGTTTCCGCCGTCTGATGTGGCCCTATTTCCTGTCGGCAACCGTCATCATGCTCTTCTCGCTGGCGCTCAATCTGTGGGTCATCCCCAAGGCGAATGCACCGAAGGTGGCTTTCGAGCAGAAATATATCACTTCGCAGATCCGTCAAAGCCAGATGTACGATCCCAATATCTACCGTCAGATCGGTCTGGGAACGTTCGTCTATCTGCGCAGTTTCTCGGGTGAAACGCAGAAAGCGAGCTACTTTGCGATCGAGAGATATGCCGACGGCCGGTTGGCAGAGACCCTCGAAGCCGCTAATGTTACCTACAACGAAAAAACCGGGCGCTGGAGCGCACCCACATTCATTACACGCACCATGCCCTTTGTCGACTCTGCCGGAGTACGGAGTGAGGAGATATTCTCCCGCCACGTGGCCCTCGACACTATGATAAACCTGAATACCACCGAACTTGGCCGCCTCGACCAGCTTATTACGACGATGAATTTCCGCAGACTGAATGAATTTATGGCCGAGCAGAAAGACAAGGGTTCCGACATGATGGCCCTTTTCGAGGTGGAGCGACAAAGCCGTTTTTCCTATCCGGTGGCGATATTCATCCTGACGCTGATCGGGGTTTCGCTCTCGTCGCGCAAGGTTCGCGGAGGGACGGGGCTTCACATGGGCCTGGGGATAGGCCTGTGCTTCACATATATCCTTTTCGGCCGTTTTGCCGAGGAGTTTGCCAAGGGCGGTATACTGCCTGCCGCCTTGGCGGTTTGGATCCCCAATATCCTCTTTGCCGCAATAGCCGTTTACCTCTACATCAAGGCGCCGAAATAGTCTTAACGTCGATACCCGGATCTTTTTTTGCCATGCGCGAGATCGCCCTGCGGCGGTCGGGCACTTTCCCTTTTATGAACTCCGGAACGTTGTAGGAGTACATGAAGCGGTGGTAAAATCCCACATCTTTTTGCGGAACCACGAACGCCTTGTGCGCCCTGCCATCTTCGTCTATGTATGCGATGAAGGGACGGGAGTAGAGGCCGTCGATGCGCCGGCTGGCGAACACTATCCACCTGCTGTTGCTGCTCCACGAGTGGTAGCTTTCGGAGTCGGGGCTGTTGGCTTCGGCAAGAGGGGAGTGTACCCCGGTGGAGAGATCTGTCATCCACAGATCGGACTCCTTGTGCCATATCCCGAATCCTCCGTAATCCGAAAGGGTGTAGAGCAGGCGGCGGCCGTCGGGCGATACCCTCGGGAACGAGGCGCTGCGCCCTTCGATGCGTGCATTGTAAATGGTGTCGACCGTGGCGCCGAAACTGCGGCGGTCGGGATCGAACGATATGGCGCAGAGGCTGTAATGAACATTTTCAGCTCCTTCGGGCATTGGAGCCACGAACTCCGACGACGAGAAGTAGAGCGTGCGGCCGTCGGGCGAGAATGTGGGGAACGATTCGAAAGTGTCGGTGCCGTGCAGCATGGGTGTCGTGAGTATCTCGTGCGTTTCGGAGTCGTACACTACCACATCCGAAGCGTGGTCGTACACCTCCACCCGGTTGGGGTCGACCAGATGGAACGCCTGTTGGGTTTCGTTCACCGAGAAGGCGACGAACCTCCCCTCCGGGTGCCACGATGGGTAGACCAGTGCAGACATGGTCTCCGGGGTCCTGGTGTTGAGCTTTTCGATCCTATCGCCGTCGATCATCATAGTGGCGCCCACCTGGCCGCGCAGGTGCAGGAGCATCCTGTCGGGGTTCTGCATGGCAAACGAGTGGCAGTTCATGCAGCTGCCGTTCGTGGTGGTATTCTCCAGAACGGGGGTCTCGTCGAACCCTTCGAGATTGCGCTGATAAATGCCCATTTTGCTCCACAGTTCATATCCGGGTTCGATCCGGCGGTACGCTATGCAGGGGTCGACGGGCTCGGCGGCAACGTGCAATTCGAAGGGTTCGTAGCCTATCCATCGACCCTCGACGAGGGCGGCAACCTTGACGGAGATGACATCTTCGCGGCCCGCTTCCAAAAGCGCTTTCCAACGCTCGGGCGGAATGGTGAACTGACCCTTTCGCGCGGCTACGGTCAACTCCTCACCTCCGGCTGAGAAAACCGCACGGGCTTCGCCGTAGGGGTCGGTGAGTGTGAAATTAAGGGGCGCGACGTTGGGAGGTACGGTGCATCCGGCGTAGTCGGGAAATATGGGGGCCGGGCGGCCCGACTCCTCGAGGGCGGTAACGTCAGACATAGCGCACGAGGCGATCGCAAGGATCGCCGGCAGAAGGTATTGAAAGCGGAATTTCATAGTGCCGGATGTCGTTTTTATTTGAACATAAGGTAGAACCAATAGGTATCTCCGTGCGAAACCCTCATTATTTCGGCAAGATTCTCCTTCGAACGGTTCTCGAGCAGCTTGCTGCGGAATCCCGCGAAGTTGGCTTTTACCTCGGAACTCACACCGTAAAGGTCCCACACCGCCGGGTAACTTTCATAGAGCGATATGACGGCCTCCTGAAAGGAACGCGGCAGGGAGGGAAGCCTCTCGGTGCCGTAATCCTCGTCGAGCATGGTGCGGAAGGTGTTCATGTCTTTCGCCAGCAGGATCATCGCCCCGTAACATTCTATGGCGGTTTTGTTCGACGGATTCCGGCGGGCGATTGCCTTCAGATCGTCGACGAGCGAGATCGAAAAGCGATTCTCGGCGGGCAGGCTTCTTCGTTTTTCGCCCAGTAGCGGATCGGCCTCGACGGCCTCGTCGTTGTACAGGAACCTGCGGTGGCGCTCGGCCCAGTCACGGTAGGCGAGGGTGCGGGAGAGAACATCGAGGTATTTCTCGGCCACGGGCCAGGCTCCGAATATGAGATTGGTTTGCACCAGCCGCTGGAGCAGCCTCGGACTCCCGTAACCCGTGGTACTTACATATCCCTCGAAGGCCATCTCCTGTGCAACGGCTATATCGCCGACGCAGAACAGGAAGTCGCTCCTCACGACGGCCGACATAAATGTCGAGTTCCAGGGTGGAAACAGGCCGTTCACGCCGTTTTGCCCGTAGCGGAACATATCCTCGGCCAAAAGCCCATTTTGAGAGAGTGCCATGTTGAGCAGTATCAGTTGATAGTAATTGTCGGAGGTGATCTCAGAGTGCTCTATGATCGCATCCCAATTGCCAATGCGGGAGTAGTAGTCCAGCTCCTTGGCGCGATACGACTCCCTGTTGTCGTATATGCCTGCCGCTGCGATGGCGACGCCGGCCACAAGGACCGATTGCGTGGCGGTGAGGAGGATCTCTCGTTTGCGGGAAGTGGCGGTAAATCTGCGGCACAGGCGGGAAAGGATTATCGCAAGGGGCAGGCTCGCCCAGGCAAACCAAACCTCGGCGCCCGGGGAGAGCCCCGGTGTGTAATATAGTTTCGGGGTGAGGATCTGTCCCAAATCCCCGAGGAATGAAAACCGGACCGTGCCCAGAGCGAGGACGACGGCTTCGATTACAAGTACGGGCGAAAAGTACCGGCGTCGGTTTCCGGCAGCCGCCTCCCAAACGACGGCACACAGTGCGTAAAGCAGGGCAACGGAGCCGCAGCACCACATCAGCAACGGTACCGACAACAACCCGACGGTCAGGCGTACCCACGGACGGGACACGCCGATGTAGAGCCACAGCGCCGCCGACATCGCCAGAAAAGCGACAGTACCCTGATAGAAATAGTTGTAATCGAAGTGTGCGCACAGCAGCGAGACGACAGGCAGAGCCCACAGCAGATAGAGCGGTGTCCCGGGTGCTTTCGGCATACCAAGGCCGTGAGCACTCCCGCCCCCGTGAGCAGCAGCGCGGTGAGCATGGCCCCGCCGAAACTGTATGCGAAAAACTGAACGATAAATCCGGCGATCCACCCGGCCACCCCTCCCGGCCGGGCCGCCGTGTCGAGGAAATAGTCGCCCGTAAGGAGGAACAACCGGTTTTGCTCGATGAAAAAAAAGTGGTAACGATACGCCCACTCCAGCCCGACGGCCAAAATGGCGAACAGAATGAGGGCGAAAACGGCAATTTTATATTTCACGGGTTTTGCAGTTTAGGTTACAGGGACAAATTTAAACAAAAAAAGAGTAATTTTGCCACTTTCCGGGGTGTTTTTTGTACTTTTGCAACTCAATATACCACACACTGTCAATTTATGAGTATCAACGGATTATCGGAGCAGGAGCAGTTGCGGCGCGAGGCTTTGGCGCAGTTGCGTGCATTGGGCATAGACCCCTATCCCGCCGCCGAATACAAAGTTACGGCCACTGCGGCCGGGATCGCAGCGGAATTTGACGCTGCCGCACCCGAGCGATTCGGCGATGTGCGCATCGCGGGACGTATAATGTCGCGCCGGATCATGGGTTCGGCTTCGTTTTTCGAACTGCAGGATCACACGGGGCGAATTCAGGTCTACATCAAACGCGACGACATCTGTCCTGATGAAGACAAGGCGATGTACAACACCGTGTTCAAGAAACTGCTCGACATCGGCGACTGGGTCGGGATCGAGGGTTTTGCCTTTGTTACCCAAACAGGCGAACTTTCGGTGCACTGCCGCGTGCTGACCGTGCTGTCGAAGTCGCTGAAAGTGCTGCCGATAGTGAAAGAGAAAGAGGGTCAGGTGTACGACGCCTTTACCGATCCCGAGCAACGCTATCGCCATCGCTACGTCGATCTGGCCGTGAATCCGGCTGTTCGCGAAGTTTTTGCCGCACGTTCGAAGATAATCTCGACGATGCGCCGATTTTTCGACGGCTTCGGATATCTGGAGGTCGAGACGCCCATCCTGCAGCCCATCCCCGGTGGCGCGGCGGCAAGGCCCTTTATCACACACCATAATGCGCTCGATATCGACCTATATCTTCGAATAGCCAATGAGCTGTACCTTAAGAGATTGATAGTAGGCGGTTTCGACGGCGTATACGAGTTTGCCAAGGATTTCCGCAACGAGGGGATGGACCGCACCCACAATCCCGAGTTCACGGTGATGGAGATCTATGTCGCGTGGAAGGACTACCTGTGGATGATGGAGTTCACCGAGACGATGATAGCCGAAGTGGCAACTGCGCTACACGGTACGACGCGCGTGATGGCGTGGGGCAATGAGATCGACTTTACCCCTCCGTTCCGCCGCCTGTCGATGACCGACGCGATCCGCGAAAAGACAGGTTTCGACATCACGGGCAAGACGGAGGATGAACTGCGTGCCCAGTGTGCGCGGCTCGGGATCGCCGTCGACGCGACGATGGGCAAGGGCAAACTGATCGATGCCATTTTCGGCGAAAAGTGCGAGGCCGACCTCGTGCAGCCCACATTCATAACGGATTATCCGATCGAGATGTCGCCCCTTTGCAAGCGCCACCGCACGAACCCCGAACTCACCGAGCGTTTCGAGCTGTTCGTGAACGGAAAGGAGCTTTGCAATGCATATTCGGAACTCAACGATCCGATCGACCAGTTGGAGCGTTTCCAGGAGCAGTTGGCGCTCAGCGAAAAGGGCGACGACGAGGCGATGTTCATCGACATGGACTTTGTCAGTGCACTCGAGTACGGCATGCCTCCGACCTCGGGTATGGGCATCGGCATCGACCGTCTGGCCATGCTGATGACCGACTCGCGTTCGATTCAGGATGTACTCTTCTTCCCGCAGATGAAGCCTGTGAAGGCGGCGGCGCAGGATCCGATCGAGCGTTACGTCTCGGAGGCGGGCATTCCTGCCGAGTGGGCCGAGGTTTTGCAGCGCATGGGCTACATCACGCTGGATGCCGTGCGGAAACTCGCGCCCGGAAAGTTGTTGAACGACCTTGGCGGGTTCAATAAAAAGAACAAGTTGGGGCTTAAAAATCCGACTGCGGAAGAGGTCAAGGCGTGGGTCGGCGGCGAATAGAATTGGAAATTTAACTTTTTTGTGGGCGAAATTTTATGGAAGAAATAACGAAAATAGGGTTGATTGCCGGCGGGGGAATGATGCCTGTGGAGATTGTGCGCAGTTGCCGCGCGCGCGGTATCGAAGTCTGTGTTGCAGGTCTGTTGCCGTGGGCGGAGGAGGAGCGCTACAAGGAGATTAACCACGTGATGGCGCGCATCGGCGAGGTGGGCAAGATACTGAAATTCTTTAAGGCGTCAGAGGTGAAGGATATCGTGTTGGCCGGCGGTATCAAACGCCCTTCGCTGAAGGAGTTGATCCCCGATTTCGAAGCCGTCAAGATTCTTGCCAGAGTGGCTTTGAAGAAGACGAGCGACGACGGCATGTTCCGTGCCGTGATAGGCGAGATAGAGGATCGCGGATTCCACGTGCTCGGCATCGAGGAGATCGTGCCCGAGATGTTGTTCCAAGAGGGTGTTTACGGCCGCATCAAGCCATCGTCGGAAGATATGGACGACATCCGCCGCGGTATCGAGGTGGCGCGCGCGCTGGGTGCTGTCGATGTGGGCCAGGCGGTCGTGATACAGGAGGGAATGGTGCTCGCCGTGGAGGCTGCCGAAGGTACCGACGCGATGCTTTCGAGGGCCGCTTCGCTCAAAAAGCCCGGTAAGGCGCCCGTGATGGTGAAGATATTGAAACCCGGGCAGGATACCCGCGTCGATCTGCCGGCCATCGGCCTGCAGACGATCGAGCAGTTGAAAAAGTACGGGATGGGCGGGATCGCGGTGGAGGCCGGCGGGATCCTTGTCATAGAACGTGAGGCGGTTATTGCCGCCGCCGATGCCGCTAAGATATTCATAATCGGCATGAAGATTTGAACAGACTCTTAAGGACGTATTTTCGACCGGCCATGCGCAGAGTGGGTTTTGCTTTGAAATTTGGCGGGGCGAGGATAAGGGGCTTTTTCACAGAAAAATGAAGGTATACATCGTTGCAGGAGAGCCTTCGGGCGACCTGCTCGCATCGGGCCTGATGCGGGCGCTTCTGCGGCTTGTGCCCGATGTGCAGTTCCGCGGGGTGGGGGGCGAGAGTATGATGGCGGTTAATTGTGGCGCGAACGGCGCGGTTACGGATTCCGGTGGGCGTTTCAGAAGCCTTTTCGACATCTCGGAGATCTCGGTGATGGGTTTTTTTGCGGTTTTGCCGCGGCTGCCGCTGATTTTTAAGCGCATCAGGCAAACCATAAAAGATATAGAAGAGTTTTCACCCGATGTTTTGGTAACGGTCGACAGTTGGGGTTTCGTGAGTGCGCTGCTGACGCGGCTGCGGAAAAAATGGCGGCGCACGGCGCACGGGGGAGAGTTGTCAATACAAATCCCGGTGGTTCATTATGTTGCCCCGCAGGTATGGGCGTGGAAAAAGGGAAGGGCGCGGAATGTGGCGCGTCTTGTCGACCGGCTGATGACGCTGCTGCCAGACGAGGGGCGATGGTTCGAGAAGTATGGCTTGCAGTGCGATTTCGTGGGACATCCCGTTGTGGAGAGGGTTTCCGAAGCGGCGCTCGATCCCGAGGGGTTTCGCGCGGCGAACGGGATTCCGACCAGTGCCACGGTGGTTTCGGTGTTGCCCGGTTCACGCCATTCGGAGGTTAAGCGCCTGATACCCATCTTGAAAGAGGCTGTGGAGCGGGTGGCGGAAAAATATAACGATCTTTTCGTCGTCGTGCCGACGGTACCGACGGTAGAAAAGGAGGTGAGGCGCGGGTTCGAGGGATTTTCGCTTCCGATGCGTGTGGTAACAGGCGAGTTAAACAGATATAATGCTTTTTCTGTCAGTTCGTTGGCGCTGGCTAAATCTGGAACGGTGTCGTTGGAGCTCGCCGCTTCCAATGTGCCGCACATGATCGCCTACACCTTTGGGCGGTTTAGCGACCGCCTGGCGA
>QMCD01002496.1_pt1 | contig 10201 bp, 10 predicted proteins | sample 1821841 | NCBI WGS metagenome assembly QMCD01 (sample SAMN01991225, study PRJNA193472) | Termite gut metagenome, whole genome shotgun sequencing project. | isolation source: worker | host: Macrotermes natalensis
CGTAGGCAGTGGGCGTGGCCGTTTGCCCCAGCACCCGCACGGAAACGGCGGGCACCTTATCTGCGTGGGTGCCGTCCCAGGCCATCCACAGCCCGCCGCCCAAAAGCAGCGCCACCAGTACCAACAGCGCCGCCGCCACGGCAATCAGTCGTTTCATTCAAAACACCTCCGCGCGGGAAAATACCTAATGTAGTATAGCACAGCAAAGGGCAAAGCAACACTTGAAATGCACACCAGTTGCCTGTATAATATAAAATATCTTTACACAGAAAGGAGGGGGTCATCGTTAGTAAGCCCAGTGACATGCCTCTCCGGGAGGTCGTTCGGTAGCTAGGTTCGTTCCAAGCGGTGAGGTATGCCGCAGCAAAACCGGGAAGGCAAGTGCGCCTTCCCGGTTTTATTTGCGCCGGTCTTTTATTTTCCGCCGCTTTCGGGTATAATCGGTGAGGGCCCGGAGAGTTGGCCGAGTGGTCGAAGGCGAACGACTTGAAATCGTTTGAAGGGCAACCTTCCCAGGGTTCAAATCCCTGACTCTCCGCCACTCATCGCAAAGTGCGCTCAATGCAAAAACCGACACTCAAAAACTGAGTGTCGGTTTTTGCGTATTCGCTTCCTTAATTAAGTTATTCAGCAAATACCGACGAGAGCCAGTAACTATCGATTGCAAATCTATGTGAGCAGAACAAAATACCACTACATAATGATATAATATTGACATATAGGGATTTTGCGTGTATAGTAACTGTGAGGTGATTTTTATGTCAGTAAATTACAAAAAACTATGGATTCTTTTAATTGAAAAAGGGCTAAAAAAAACTGATTTGATTGTTGAATGCGGCGTCAGTTCAAATGTAGTTGCCCGGCTAGGGAAAAACGAGTATGTATCTTTGGAAACACTAGAAAAAATCTGTAGTTCTCTCGATTGTCAGATTGAAGATGTAATTGAATTTAAATGAGGTAAAGAACATGGTTTACAAAAACGCGCTAATAAATGGAGATTGCATTAGAGTAATGAAGCAATTACCATCGGAATGTATAGCGGGATGTATAACTGACCCACCATATAATTATGAGTTTATTGGTAAAAATTGGAACAAAGAAGAAATCCAGCGAAGAAAAGAACGCGTAAATGGGGATTCGTCTACTTTAGTAAAAAATATTCCCTATGGTAGTGGGTTGGCTGGTGGCGTTAGGAATGCGCGGTGGTATCAGAAAAATAGAATTAACATACTAGAATACCAAGACTGGTGTGAAACTTGGGGTGCAGAGTTGTTTAGAATAGCAAAACCCGGAGCGTTAATTTTAGTTTTTAATAGCACTAGAACTATCGCACATGTTCAAGTTGCGCTTGAAAAATGTGGATTTTATGCGCGAGATATAATTGTTTGGAGAAGACCTAGTGGAATCCCAAAGGGTTTGAATGTAGAAAAGAAATTGTCCAAAATGGGTCATGCGAGCCCAGAAATGTGGGGGGGATGGCATAGTTGCCTAAGAAATGAATGGGAGGCCATATGTGTTGTGCAAAAGCCACTAAAGAATAATTATATTGAAACACTTAATAAATATGGCGTTGGTTTATTAAAAACAAAAACAGAATCTAATGTTGGCTTTCAATCAAATATTATTGAGAACATAGCAAGGGACAATCTGGACGAGTTTAACATCCATTGCACTGTTAAGCCGCTGGACTTAATAAAAAAACTGGCCGATATGATAATGCCAAAGCTTGATGGGAATATTCTTATTGATCCCTTTCTTGGGTCAGGAACAACAGCAGTAGCATGTAAAGAAGTAGGAATAAACTATTGTGGCATCGAGATTGATATGGACTATCTTGAAATCGCAAAAAAGAGAATCGCGGCTTTGGCATAGTCCAAGTATTCTATGGATTGATATGGTATTTATGCCCAAATTCTTTGAGCATGGCGGAAATATCGACACTAGTTTTATTTTTCAAATACGTTAAAGATAATTCGCCTGTATATATCTTCCATCCACCGGTTTGGCAAGCAGTTATGGCGGCTGGAAGATTATCATTGCGCACCATCAGAAAAACCGGATTATACCCTTTGCTTATTAAGAGTTCTCCGTATTGCTTGAATTTTTTGTGGGTTCCCGAATCCCCAGAACCCACCCTATACTTGGTGTCAATGGCATCTTGACCAATGATCAAATCACATGGTTCATCACGCCCGAATCTTAGTGCGGGAGCATAGTCTACGCAGTGATTCTTGGCAATATTAACGACGAGCAATTGCCAAAGCATTCCTAATTCGCGGCCCCAATATTGGCGATTCTCTTGCTTTAGGCTTGGAGAAATATTAAATATGTCCATTAAAAAATCACGGTCATTGTTTCCTTCATTATGCGTTTTACGCAAAAATGATTGATAGTATTTTTTAATTATTGGCTCTACTATGCTCTTATCATTCATAACCCCAGTTTACCTCCAGATACAGACTGTTAGTTAATATGTCTTATAAAACAAGAAAAAATGGACAAATATCGTAAGCGCTAATTTCTGTATGTTGCTCGCGGGCGAATAACCGTCGCTAATAGCGGCAAAGCCCGTGGCAGCACTCTCGTGATAGTTAGCCGCAAAACGGTAACTATCAGAGCAGATCACCTGCTTCAAGGAAGCTGGTGATACGCGCCCACCGTTACTGTTGGATAGTATATCATGGGAAATACATGGATGTCCAATGCGACCGAGGGGCTATTTATGTAAATGGCATTACAAAAACAAGCATGACAAAAGGATTGGCGCAACGCAACAACATAGTTATCACGCAAATGAGGTGATGCAAATGAGGTCTATTATCGATTCGCCACTTCCGAGAAAATTGAAAGACTGAAAGCCCCGCCCCTTGCGGTGTTCTGAGTTGTGGCAAGCAGTGCATGGCGGGCCCCAAAGGGCCGCCATTTTTCAACAAATCCGAACTCATGCCGGCAGGCGACGGGTTCGGATTTGTTTTTTCCCCTTGACAAAAGGTTCATTGCGCCTTATTATAAAACATATGTTGCGCAACATATGTTTTATACGAGGTGACAACATGCCCCCTGCTCATAAGTTTTCAAGGGAAGAGATTGTGGCCGCGGCCCTCAATCTCACGCGCAGAGAAGGCCTTGCCGCGGTAACGGCCAGAAGATTGGGCGCAGAGCTGGGCGTTTCCGCCCGCCCGATTTTTACCGCCTTTCTGAACATGGAGGAAGTGCACGGGGAAATTGTGCGCGCCGCAAGAGTGTTGTACAACGGGTATACGGAAAAGGGGCTCGCCGACACCCCGGCGTTCAAGGGCGTTGGGATGCAGTATTTCCGCTTTGCGAAGGAGGAGCCACGGCTGTTTGAGCTGTTGTTTATGAATGCCGGCACGGCCGCCCGTTCCCTTGCCGAAATTCTGCCCCTTATCGACGACAACAGCGGCCGGATATTGGCCTCTGTACAGCAGGGCTACGGCCTTGCCGCCGAACCGGCGTACAAAATCTATCAGGCCCTGTGGATATTCACGCACGGGCTGGCCTGTCTCAGCGTTTGCGGCATGAGCAAGCTGTCCGATAAAGAGGTGGGCGCGTTGCTGAGCGATGTTTTTGCCGGGATTCTCATGAAGGTGAAAAGAGAGGAAGAGGAAAATGCTTGAAGTTGTGAAGGCCGCCAAGACATACGGCGCCGGAGAAAACGCGGTTGCCGCCTTAAAAGGCGTATCGCTTAAGGTAAACGACGGGGATTTCACCGTGCTTTTGGGCGCGTCCGGATCCGGGAAATCCACGCTTTTGCATGTGGCGTCCGGGCTGGAGCGCCCCGACCAGGGGACGGTTCAATACGATGCCCTGGACATCACAGCCTTGAGCGACAGTGAACTGACCGCGTTCCGCAAAAAGACGGTGGGCTTCATTTTCCAGCAATACTATCTCCTGCCCGGCCTGGACGTGGACAAAAACGTGAAAATGGGTGCAGACCTTGCCGGCAACCGAAGCTACCGCGACATTATAGAAGCGGTGGGCCTGAGCGGCAAGCTGCACAAATATCCCTATGAACTCAGCGGCGGTGAGCAGCAGCGGGTGTCTATCGCGCGGGCGCTTGCCAAAAAGCCCAAGGCGCTTTTTCTGGACGAACCCACCGGCGCGCTGGACGAAGCAACCGGGCGGCAGATTTTGGACTATATCAGCACCCTGCAAAACGCGCTTGGCTTCGCCATCATTATGGTGACGCACAACGCGAATATCGCCCAAATGGCCCACACGGTCATTCGGATGAACAGCGGCAATATTGTGGAGACTGTGCACAACGACACGCAAAAATCCGCATACGACATAGGGTGGTGAGGATATGCTGATTCGCCTAAAAGACGTTATAAAATTGGCGGGCGTGCTGATTATGTGCGCCTGTGCAGTGCTTATCTGCACGATGATGCTAAACGCCAACATAGACCTCATGCGTGTGAAGGACCAGATTACCGGCGCACAAGCCCTTCTGATGTACGGCCTGCTGGTATCCTCCGCAGAGATGACCAGCGCCGTGACCGGCGGCGCGCTGGCGCTTACCACCGTGGTGACGCTGATGTTTTACATCAAGCACTACATCGACACGCACAGGCCGGAGCTGGGTATCCTAAAGGCGCTGGGCTATTCAAACTGGAAGATTGCCGGGCGCTTTTGGGTGTTCGGCCTCAGCGTCTTTATCGGCGCCGCCATTGGGTTCGCGCTGGCATTCGCGTTTATGCCCGCGTTCTATGCGGCGCAGAGAAGCGGCAGCGGTTTGCCGGAACCACCGCTGCATTTTAATCCCGAGCTGCTGCTTTATTTGGTGGCGCTGCCCACGCTGGCGTTCTCCGCGCTGTCCATCGTGTACAGCTGCCGCAAGCTGAAACGCCCGCCGCTGGAGCTGATTCGCGGGCGCGGGAAAACGAAAATACGCAAGGCCAAGCCCGGCAGGCAAACAGACAGGCCCTTCCTGCGCGAATTGACCTATACGACGCTGAAAAGCCGCAAATCGCTGGTGTTCTTCGTCTGGCTGTCCGCGTTTTGCTACGCCGCCACCGTGGTTATGTCGTTCAGCATCTCGGAGGTTGGGGGCAGCGATATGATGGCTGTTATGATGGCCGTTATAGGGGTTGTTTTGGCGGTAACCACCATGTTTCTTGCCGTTACAACGGTGGTAAAAGCAAACGCGAAAACCATCGCCATGCTGCGGGTGTTCGGCTATTCAAACCGCGCGTGCGCAAGCGCCATCCTCAGCGGCTACCGCCCGGTAACCTACCTGGGCTTTCTCGTCGGAACGGCCTACCAGCACGGGCTGATGCTGATGATGATGTCGCTGTTCTTTGGCAACAGCGTGCTTGGCCTGCCGGAGTACACCTTCAACGTCCGGGCCTTTTTCATCGCGCTGGTGTCCTTTGTGGCGCTATATGAACTGTTTATGTTCTTGTACACCAGGCGAATCAGGCACGTTCCGCTTAAAGAAGTGATGCAGGAAGAGTGAGCCGATGCAGAGCAAGAACCCCCCGGCCAAAAAGCTGGGGGGTTCTTGCCCGTAACAGGTTACCAACTGCAGAAAGGTGCATCCATGCGTTTCTCTGCTAAAAAACATTTTTAGAACAACACATTTAACATGCCAGCAGCCACTATTTTAGTGAGTTCAGTATAATCTGTGGCGTAAGGCCCATGTCAAGAGCAATTTATAAATTATCGTACATAAGTTATTATTTCAATTATTTCAAAACTTTAACTTAAAATTTTCACAAATTGAACACAACAAACATGGGTACAATACAACGGTTTATGTGGAAGTGGCAACCCGGATATGTTATATTGAAAGCAAATACAACACCAAAGGGGGGAACCGCGCATGAACCGTGGCCTCTATTCGTCCGGCGGCTTTGCCAAGCTGGCGCGCACCAGCCGGGACGCGCTAAGGCTATACAACCGGATGGGCCTGATTACGCCCGCCGAGCAGGGGGAAAACGGCTACAACTACTATTCCGCCGCGCAGCTGGCTACCATCAATTTCATCCACATCCTGCAGCAGCTGGGTATGACGCTGGAGGAAATATGCGCGCTGCGCGACCGGCGCACCCCCGCGTGGACAGAGGCCTTTCTGGAGACGCAGCTTGGCAGAATTGACAAAAAGATTGACGAATGGGCCGCGGCCAGGAAGCTGCTGCTAACCTACACAAAGTTCATCCATGCCGCTTTGGACGTAGACGAAAACAGCATCACCATACAGTTCCTGCCCGCGGAAAACATTGCTCTTGGCGACGTGAACGATTACAGCGGGGAGAAAAACGATTACAGCGCGCTGACCCACTTTTACACCGCCATGCACGCCAAATACCCGGATTTGGACTTGAATTACCCCGTCTGGGGCAATTATTCAAAAGAGCGCATCCGCCACAAAACCTGGGATTGGCCCGACCGCTACTATTTTTACAACCCCGACGGGCCCGACAAAAGACCCGCCGCACTGTATGCCATTGGCTACACGCGCGGCGGGTATGGGCTGAGCGGGGCGTTGTACGAGCGGATGGTGCAATATATTGCGGACAACGGGTTTGAGGTAAGCGGGGACGCTTACGAGGAGTATCCGCTGAACGAGTGTTGTGTGGCGGACGCAATGGGCTATCTGATTCGGGTGATGATTACCGTGCGGCCCAAAGAGTAGATTCTGCCGTCTTCCTAAACTGGCGGGCACGCCTGCCAGGGAAAGCGCCGTGCTGCTTAAAAACGAGGCGCTTGTGTAGATAGCGGTTTTATCCGTTCCATTTGCCGATTTTGCCGCTGATTTTGTGCCGTAAAAAGTAAATGCTGTTGCCGTGGCCCGCCATTATACAAGGCTTGTTATTAAGCTGTGAATATAATATAATTACATTAAATAATAGAACATTGGCAAAGGAGTTTCATGGAATGGATATTCGATATTTAACGGGCCCAAACGACGTAAAACGCTACACCACCGAGGAGCTTCGCTCCGAATTTTTGGTAAGCGGCTTATACCGGCCCAACACCGTGCAGGCTACCTATAGCCATGCAGACCGCGCCGTGGTGCTGGGCATCCTGCCCGTGAAGGAGTCTGTTTCCGTCGACAAGGGCATGGATGTGTGGCACAGCTTTGGCACCGATTTCTTCCTGCAGCGCCGGGAGTGCGGCTTTTTTAATATCGGAGGCCCGGGCACTTGCACTGTGGACGGCACGGTGTACAAAATGGGCCGCAAGGATTGCATCTATATTACCATGGGCGCCAAAGAGGTCGCCTTTGCCAGTGATTCCGCCGATGCGCCCGCCAAGTTTTACGGCGTTTCCTACCCGGCGCACCGCAGCTACGAAACGCGCTATATCAGTATTGCCAACGCCGCTAAAAAACCGCTGGGCGAGCAGAAAACCGCCAACAAGCGGGTTATCAACCAGTTTATCCACCCCGATGTGTTACCCACCTGCCAGCTTTCCATGGGCCTTACCATTCTGGACGAGGGCAGCGTGTGGAACACCATGCCGGTGCACACCCACGAGCGCCGCATGGAGGTGTACACTTACTTCGATATCGAGGGGGATAACGTGGTGTTTCACATGATGGGCCAGCCACAGCAGACGCGGCATATCGTGATGCAAAACGAAGAAGCCGTCATTTCACCCAGCTGGAGTATCCACGCGGGCTGCGGCACAGGCAGCTATGCCTTTATTTGGGCCATGGGCGGCGAGAACCAGGCCTTTGACGACATGGACGGGGTAGCCACTGCGGATATTCGGTAATAAAATTTGTTGAAACATTATGCAAAAAGCAGAATGCAGTAATGATACAAGGGGTGCAGAAATGAATAAGATGTTTTCCTTGCAGGGCAAAACCGCGTTGGTTACCGGCGCGTCCTATGGCATTGGCTTTGCCATCGCGCAGGCACTGGCCGGGGCGGGCGCCACCATCGTTTTCAACGATGTTCGGCAGGAGCTGGTAGACAGGGGCATGGCGGCCTACCAGGCCGAGGGCATTGCGGCCCATGGCTATGTGTGCGACGTAACCGATGAAACAGCCGTTCAGGCGCTGATAGCGCAAATAGAAACCGACGTGGGTGTTATTGATATCCTTGTAAACAACGCGGGTATCATCAAGCGCATCCCCATGCTGGAGATGAGCGCCGAGGATTTCCGCACCGTGGTAGACGTAGACCTGAACGCGCCGTTTATTGTGAGCAAGGCGGTGCTGCCGGGCATGATTGCCAAAGGTCATGGTAAAATCATCAACATTTGCAGCATGATGAGTGAGCTTGGCCGGGAAACCGTGGCGGGCTACGCCGCCGCCAAGGGTGGATTGAAGATGCTGACCAAAAATATCTGTTCGGAGTTTGGCGGCGCCAACATCCAGTGCAATGGCATTGGGCCGGGGTATATCGAAACGCCCCAAACGGCGCCTCTGCGCGAGAAACAGCCGGATGGCAGCCGCCACCCCTTTGATGCGTTTATCCTTGGCAAAACACCCGCAGCGCGCTGGGGCACCACGGATGATTTGAAGGGACCGGCAGTATTTTTGGCCAGCGAGGCCAGCAACTTTGTAAACGGGCATATCCTGTATGTGGATGGGGGCATCCTGGCTTATATTGGCAAGCAGCCATAAAATGTTTCTCGCATCCAGGCCGCTTCCTCGGGGATGCGGTTTAAGTCAAGGCCCTCGCGCAGCAGGGGGATAGTGGTTTTTGCACCGGCCAGCCAGGCGGTAATGGCGGGATGGTATTGCATAACACCCGCCCCTAACGGGCAGGCGGCAAACGCGCCGCCTGCCAGCTGCGCGTCTTTTACGTGTAAGGCGGCAATGTGCCCGCCAAAGGCTGTAAGGCATTCCGCCCACAGCGCTTGCTGGGTGGGCACTTTCTCCGGGGCCAGCAGGTTCATGGGGTCAAACACCACGGCCAGCGGCGCGTTTGCAAAGCGCCGCAGTAAATCGGCCGTTTCACCCGGGGTATGCAGGGTGTGCCGCCGCACCGGTTCAATGCCCACGGTAACGCCGTCTTTTGCGGCCTGCGCAAGCCATGTTTCCAGCGCTTCGTACAAAAACCCCAGGGCCTGTGGCCGTTCGGTTTCGGGTTTGTCAAACCAGCTGGTTTCGGTGGCAACGCAGCCGGCGTTTAGCATGGCGGCGCAGTAGATGCCGCGTGTAAACAATTCTGCCTGTTCACGGCGCAAATCGGCGCTTGGCATCACCGGTTCTATATAACAGCCCAAAACCGCTATGTCCACCTTGCACGCGGCAAAGGCGTCCTTTATTTCGTACAGCCGGCGGTCTGTAATATCCCGGTAAGAGTTGATGCCCTCTATGGCTTTGGGCAGCGCCAGCTGCACGGCGGTAAAGCCGTGGCCGGCCACTGTTTCGGCCAGTTGCCGGGGGGGCAGCTTGCCAAAATCGTGGGCGCGCACACCTAGTTGCATGTATGGGTTTCCTTTCCTGATGATAGTTAAAATGCCATACGCGCCCAGCCGCGCTGCCCCCCAACCGGCGGCAGCCCCAGCAGTTCGCGGGCCGTGTTTACATAGTAGCGGTAATCTTCCAGCGGCGTGCCGTTGGGGATGCGATGATCCAGCCCAAACACCGTGCCGCCCTTTTGCATCAGGGGTTGCAGTTTATATTCCAGCTCGCTTCTTATGGCCGCTTTCCCCTTGGCCAACGCAAACTTGTCTATGCCGCCTTTCAGCGCCAGGCGTTTGCCGTACTTTTTGCGCACCGCCACAATATCCATACCGGCGGCGGGTTCCGCCGGGTAGGCCAGGTTCAGCCCGGCCTGTACAAAGCTGTCCAGCACGGGGTTCATGTTGCCGTCGCTGTCTTGGGAAAACAGGCGGCACCCGCATTGGGCGGCCAGGGTGGTGATGCGGCGGTAATAGGGGGCAATGTATTCGCCAATTTGCTCCGGCCCCAACAGCGGGCCCGATTTCCCGGCCATGTCCTCGTGGATAAACACATTGTCCACTACGACACCCAGGGCGTTCAAACGTTCCAGCACCTTCGCGCAGGTATCCGTCAGGGTAGCCATCATGTCGCTTATCACTTCGGGCTCATCATAATAGGCGTAGCACAGCGCCTCCTCGCCCATCAGCTGGCGCGGAAGGTCGAACCCGCCGGGCACCGGCAGCACCAGCAGCACGCCCTCTTTCTGTTTTTTGGCGGCTTCGCGCAATTTTTCAATATCCAGCCGTTCTTCGCAAAAGGTAAAGCGGGGTTTTA
>QMCD01012707.1_pt1 | contig 10200 bp, 7 predicted proteins | sample 1821841 | NCBI WGS metagenome assembly QMCD01 (sample SAMN01991225, study PRJNA193472) | Termite gut metagenome, whole genome shotgun sequencing project. | isolation source: worker | host: Macrotermes natalensis
AATTAAATATATAGATGTCATTACACATAGAAGACTTTTCATTATAAGACAAGACTTCTTAAAGTATAATACAATATCTCTTATAAATAAAATAATAAGCTGTATGTTAAGTAAAAGAATGCATGTTTGCCATGTGTAATTATGAATAAAAAAAGACCCAAGTCCTATTGTTGATAATATAACTAATGACCAAACAACTAATTTACTTCTTTTCTCAAGTTTATATTTTTCTAGTAACTTATTACCATCTATGGTTGGATTAATATTTAATCCTCCCGAGATTGTAGCCTTAGTTGGCTTTGTTTCGCCAGCAAAACAATTTGGACATGGTTTACCATTTTCTAATAGTCCTGTACCTCCACAAGTTAAACATGGATTTTTTGCCATATAGTTTATTTTATTTTTATAAAGGTAGAGATGGCGTTTTTACCATCTCTACCTAAGGTTATTTATACTGCTGTTGCTCCTATTGTTTCTATTGCTGGTAGTCCAGCTGCTGTTGCTAGCTCTTGAAGCATTGCCTCAACATTTGTTCTGTCAGCTTCTACATCTACCATGATATGGTATGCGATAGTGTATTCCCAACGCTGAGTTTGCGCGTTGCTATACTCACTCTTGTTAATAACAACTTCGTAGTCGATATACTGGGTGTCCATCTTAATGTTAGAATCCTCACCCATGAGTGTTCTAGCTAAGAAGTTGTGATGAACTGGATTGCCGGTAAAGTAAGCATACGATTCAATTTCTTTCTGCCTTAGGTTTCCGCCAACACTTGGACGTTCTGCAGCCTTGCTAAGATACTTAACCGAAATTACATGGTTATAGTTCTTAAACCTAATATCATTAGTTTCAGAGAATCCGCCAGATACCCTAATGCGAGTAGATGTTTCGGTATATGCTAGCTTATCTAGTAAGCAGTCGCTAGGATTAATCTTAACCGGTTTCCCTCTGAATCGGATACCACACTTACAAGGTGATGCTGGAACTTCAGTAGGCACCACTGTCCATGATACTTCACCATAATTCTCAGGTGCATTAGATACATAGGCATCATTGAATATGGGGTCGCACTCATCACAAACAACATTTGTGGGCACTGTTGCTAGATACTTATGCTGACATCCACCTACTGATCCACCGCCTGTTGATAACCTAACATTATAAGATGCAGGATAGTAAGTTTTAAGTTCATCCTCAATAGTTTGTCCACACTTATTATCGGGAAGTATAATTTGGTAATCTACCATAGTAGCCTTACAAGAGTGGTCAAATATCCATTGTATCGGGTCTCCTGCTGGTAAGAAACATACATCTGCAACTTCACCCATAGGATAAACTATTGCAGAGTCGTTAGTCTCCATAAATGTAGCCATTTCAGCATCTGTTAACTTCTCAGATAGAATAACTACATATGTTCCACGATCTTCAACTTGAATGCCAACTTTCTTTGCTGAACCTGCCACTGCATTTGTAGATAAAGCCTGAACTGCTGCTGATTGGTCTGCACCATCATCTATAAGAGTAACAGAATATAAATACCCACCCTCATAAGTAGTAGAACCAGTAGGGCAATCAGCGCAAGTTTTCATGTAGTGTCCACCACTAGGAATATATGCTTCTGGAACAGCAGTATTATCTCCTGGAACCATTATACTGTATGTACTCATTGCTCCTTTTCTCTTGAGCAATACAACTTTATTTCCACCATACTGAGACTGAACAGTTGCCAATGCGGCAGAATCTCCAGTATCACAAAGTGTTAATGTAAACCATGAATACGGAGTAGTTGTCGGATTTGCCCTACAATCTGTAATAGGAGTTACATCTACAAAGTCGCTAAGTAATCTTTGTCCAAGCAGCTGCTTACTACGGATTCGCTTAATAGCAGCCATAAATACTTCTGTGCAGTTTACATCTTCACATGGGTCGCAGTCTTCGCAACCAAATCCATCATCAATAGATGTAGATATTTGTGGACAATCTGAAGGGTCTAGGAAATCTTCAATAACTACCTTTTCTTGAGCATATCCAAGAATACCCATTGGTTTTCCTGATAGCTCAATAGTTATAGGAATACGATAACCTTTTCTTAGCTTAACTATTGTACTATCATCAATACCATCCCATCCAAATATTACATCATCAAACTCCTGCTCTGTTCTGCTAGGATAGTTTGCAGTGATGCACTTAACATCAGAAATGCGAAAAGGCATTGAACTTTGATTCTTAAAATTATGACCAGATGGTGTCATATCGCCAGAAAGACCACTGCCATACCTAAATACTAAAAGCGTATTCTTGGGTTTTCCAAGAAGATCTGCTACCAGCATCCCTCTTTCTGAGCGCCTATTTTCTTCAAACAAGCCCAGCTGACCTTTTGCAAGGTCTAAAGATGCTCCCTCTGTCATTACTGATCCGTTTAGTAAGAACCAATGACGGTCATGCGGTTTGTGTGTGTTCATTTTTTTCTTTGATTAATTATTTGATAAAACCCTATCTTTGTTAAAGTTGTATTTATTTAAGTCGTCTTCATTAATATCGTGAGACTCTGCACACATTGCTACTATCTTTTCTACTAGGTAATCGCTAAATTCTGGGTCTATACTTTCTTTTACCAATGACCCATTAATATCTCTTGTATCTGATAGCTGAACTTTTACAGGATACCTATAGTAACTTAGCGCAATCTTGTCTATAATAAAATCATCTACATAAACAATTAGGTTATCACTTGTTATCCTATATGGAGATTCTCTATGAAAAAATGACGGCTTATTAAAATCATCAGCTAAAACTTCATTAACATTTTCAGCCTTAATCTCAAAACAAAAAATTTCTTGATTTGAGCAGCCTTTAGAGCCTCCAAAAGCTCTTACATTACTATGAATGAAAAAGTCATTTGGAAGCTTAAAGTTGCAATGACCATTCGACATACTATCTCTTAAAATGTCATAATCTAAAACTAGAAAATTTTGTATATGCCGAACATCATCATTATTTTTTTTTCTTACGTACTCAGCAAGTAGTCTTAGCTGATTAACGTTAAATAGGTTAACAAATCTAGGTTTATCAGATGCTATTTTATCTGTTATCGCATTTTTTTCAATATACTGCTTAAATAGTATAAAAGCATCCTCTATTTTCATTCCTACTAAATGTTAACAAGGTCAATAATTTTCACCTTAATATCTCGATACTCATCATTACCGGCCAAAGCCATAGCCGCATCAATATTATCTAGTCCTATCTTAGTTCCATCAAAATATAGTCCATCAGATAGTTTTGTAATCTTACCAGTGCGTCTAAGTATTCCGCAGAAGTACTGCAACATCATTACCTCTAATTTTTTAGGGTCTTTAGCATTTTCTACTTCTTTTAGGAAGTCAGATATAGACCCTCTCTTATTTTCAATCCATTCAAAGAATAGAGGTGTAAGTGTAGATGTAGATAGGGTGTGCGATACGCCAGTTAAGCCAATAGAGTTAAGAATATATACCAACTTATTGAAGTTACCCTTAACTAAATCATTATATTGGCTAATGGCAACAAGTTTCTTCTCTGCTGAATCAATTCTTTCATCTTTTACTTTTGACTTGTCCTCTACAGCATAAACAGCATCCCTAAAAGCAGGATTTGATTCTAAGCCTTTGGGTGCTAGCCAGCATCCCCTCATTGCTATGTATAGGTCAAATAAATCTGATACATCCTAGTTAGAGATAGCGCAACTAAGTGGTTTGTCCAAAATTCATCATTTGTATTTGATAACTTACCCTTACCAACCATTTTTTCATAAGGGTTGATAACATTATCAATAAGAGACTCAAGTTGAGACTTAACTACATCTGGATGAACATCCTTATAGCATGGGCTTTCTTTATAAAATCCGGTATCCCAAATATATGCTCCATTACCAATATCCAAACTTCTACATCCTCTTAACTCTGCTATATTAGCAGATGGCATCTTTGTTACACCACCTTTATATGACTGATAACCTGTTGGTGCTGATGAATCAAATTTGCCTACTACAACATAAATGGAATTCTTTCTAATATCTAATCCATTTACATTTAAAATAACGCTTTTGTCAATCATTTTACTTATTTTATTGGTTTGTTTGCTAAATTTAAATCTTCCTAGATACTATGCAACGTATCTAGGGAGATCTTTATTGTCTGACAACTCTATAATTACAGAGCGTGATTTGTCCCTCATCCATACTGCACTAACATTATGAGCGAAGAATGATTCAGCCATTGGTCGAGCCGTAGAGGCAATATTAGATGTTCTAGTATTACTCCATCTACCTGTTTCATGCCCCCACATTAGTGCGTCAACTTCTGGTGTTACATAGTATAGGTTTGCACCTTGATTTGTGCCAACTACTCTTGTATTTGCAGGAAGTGCACTCAATAGATTTGTTGAAGAAGCAGATGTCTTATCTTCAATTATTAGAGTGTATGATGTACGAGCAAATGAATTTCCATAGAATCCCTGAGAGAATCTATCACTAAACGGCATATTGTCTAGTGAAGGATTATGCTTAACGTTAACCCAACCAATACCCTGCAAGAATGCCTCGCCAATAGCTACTTTTTCAAGCTTAAGGTCATCAAGAGGCCCGCTAACAGGAGATTGAGGAAGAGCACGTGTATTACCCATCCATGTATGAGGAATATTGGCCAACTGAGATGCAGCTGCTAGAGTATAAAGTTCTCTAACATTTTCTACAGCAAAGTATCCACCCTCAAAGCTTACCCTACGTTTATCAATAGGAATATTTGAACCTTGATAGATATATCCTACAGCCGTAGCTAAATGGTCTTTAGTAATACCTCCAGGCCTATTATATCCAATAAGGAATCCTCTACGAAGTTGCCTCCAATAACCTTCATTTAATCGAACAACACCATTGGTATCATTAATAACACCGCCAGCCTGAAACATGAGCTGATTTGACTCAATTCTCATTAGTTCGGCAAGTACAAGAGCCTCCATTAGAGACATTGAGTTAGTAATTTCCTTACGTTGTATGTTTCTAATTTCATCGCCTACTGCTGTGCGGTCATTACGAGCCATATCAACATAAGTACCAAACAAAACAACATCATACTTCCTATCATTGCCATCACGACCAAGCATTGTTTGATATGAATCATATGTATCAATAATACGATCTATACTCTGATTGTTAAGCTTCGTATTACCATACATAGTAACAGAACCTTCAACACCACGATGGTTTCCTAGTACAAATTCATTTCTTACCGTACCAATGTTAGCACTAGCATGTACATTTGAGAACTGAGTAGCATACTCATGCAATCCATGACCAATTTTAACATACTTAATGCCAGGTTTTAGCTTATCTTTGGGGAACATCTCAAATCCACTACCCTTAACAAGCTTTACATAGTGGACATATGAATCTCCAACCATATCAACCTTATAGTCCCCAGATACAAATACTTGGGCTCCTCTTTCGGCATCATATGTTAAAACATCTCCAACCGTAAATGGCATACTAAGTGATAGCTTAAAGATAGAATCATCTACGCCTGCATATTCCTGATCTGACATATCATCAACAGTATATATACCATCTTCCTGATATACCTTTTCGTCATATACAAATGTTCCACGAACGCCATTTACCCTAATTCTAGCTCCGTCCTTTACCAACCTGTATTGGAATGGCGGTTCCCATGAACAAAAGAACTGCATTCTTTCAATCAGCCCTAAATAGTTAGTATCCATGTCTGAGCGATACCATGAAGATACCGTTGATTGGTCAATTTCAGATAACGCGCCCATATACTTATGGTTCGTGAAGCCAATCATATTATCCCCATTACTTGTAGTGGGAATACGTGTAAAAATTCCTGATGATGCCATTTTTTTATTTATTTATTAGTATTAATAGTAGCTCTTTAATAGGTGAGACTACTCTAATTTAATACTTGGTACTAAACGTCCAATAATCTCACTGTCTATAGCCTCTTGTTCTAACCTTGTCTTTTTATCACTAATAGACAATCCAACACCCTTGCTAATTTTTGATGAAGATATTTTATTAAATGTATTTTTATTATGTTCAACAACCTCTGCGTTTACTACCTGCTTTTTATATTCATCATTCATTAAGATAAACATTGCCAATGTAGATGCTAGATCTGGGTCATTTCTCATTCTCATATACTCTCTGTCTATTTGACATGCTCCAGTTTCATCTCGTTGCATTGACCCATCTATTAACTTACGAATATTAGAGTCAGATAGTGAGAACTTAGATTTAATGGATGTGCTTAGGTTTTTCCTAAACTCTTTCTCCACTGCAATTTTATTAAGCTTATCCTCTTCAAGCTTCTTTAACTCTTCTTGCCTATTCTTCTCAATGCGCTTATTTATTCTATCCTCAGACTTATAGGCTTCTGTTTGTAGTGCAGATGTTCCCTTAGACCTTAACGCATCAATTAGTAATGCGGCTCGTTCCTCATCTATGCCACTTTGCTGATAGTCTATCATTAGAACCTTAATACATCCTTCTTCGGTACTTAAATCAGTAGAAGATAATGGATTTTGGTATGCTAAAAACTCATTTATGGCATTTTCTATACTACCACCAGCAGACTCTACGCTAATTAAATGAGCAAGAAGTTCGCTCATATTTGACTTATTAATATATGAGTCTTCTATTTCTTTATTCTTAACACCTAGCGCAAGTTGCAGAATTTGGTTGTACTCTTCAACAGACTGAATTGGATATTCATCAATAGGAATATCTACTCCATCTGATGTAATATAGTCTATTACTGGTATATATCCTGCATCTGACATTGATTTAAGCATCTGCTTATATATACTATCATTAACTATAGTAGTTGGTTCTTGGTCATCATCATTAATAATGCTTGTGTGTTTTTCTGCCACATCAACATCATTAAAAATACTACTACCTACATCATCTGATTGATTAATAAAAAGTTCAGTGTCATCATTTATATTATCTTTGACACTATCATTTTTAGTGCTATCTTTGCCAATATTTGCAAATGTTGACAAATCGATTGCCTCAAGCTGCGTACCTCCTGGGAGCATACTTGGAGCATTAAATAGTTGGTTTGATTGCATATACAAAATTATTTTAGTTTATAAAATTTTCAAAATATATAAAATATGATTTATTGTGAAAAATAAATTCACGAAATTATCTGCAACAATAGCATTTCCGTAAAACAAAATTTAGCTATTCTTCCATATTACCGCAAATGGTATCTCATTATCAGCCCTTTGCTTATTTGCCGATGCATTCAAAAGTTTGGCTTTAAGTTCGTCATACTTATACTTTATCCTATCAGCACTCTCCCTTATTTCATAGTCTAATCTACGCTCAGACATATTTAATTCTCTATCTTTTTGGTATCTTGCTAGGTCAAACTTCTCTTGTTCTACTATAAACTTATTCTGATTTTTAATAAAATCAACTGTATTTTTACCATCTATAGCTGAATTACTTGACGATATTCTTGCTTCCTCAAGACGATATTCTCCCTTTATTGTTTCTATAGCTTGTCTTTGCTTAAATTCAACATCTTTCTCCTGTTGACTTACTTGTCCAGCGGCTTTTATTTCTGTCAAACGCTGCTGTCTTGCCAGCTCATTCTGCTCTTCCTGATAAGCTCTATTTGCTTGAGCAACAGAAACTAATGTTTGCATATCGTCAGACATAACAAACTCAGCAATAGCCAATACATCATTACCCATTGTGTTTGTACTGAGTAGATACTGCTTAACAGATTCTAACTCCATACGCCTTTTAGCATTATTTAATGGTATAACGCCTATTCTTCTTAATGGTAAAAATGGGTCAGATATGGCTAAAAACGCCTTACTAAGGTCATTCTTTGTATAGTATACTGATGTATCTCTGCCTGTTTTTTGGCAGTACTGAGCAACAGTAAGCATTGTTTCTAGTGAATCCTTATTATGCTGGTCTATTTGTTCCAGTATGGGTAGTGTCTGTACATAAAAAGCATCCACATTTTGTCTAACTCCAGTAGCAGATTCAAATCTAGTTGGTTGGCCTAGTATGGTTTCATTTATTCCGATACATTCTAAAGCTAATCTTCTAAAGAATAAAGCCATATCTAATCTTTCCCTAGCTCCTGCTATAATAGATAAGTTAACAGGCTGTATTGGAGGTTGTTGACTTGATGTTTGTAAAATTCCCCTATTAGAATCTGTTAAAATGATATTAGTGTCTCTAAATCCTCTTGATACATTTTCAATAGTTTCGTTAACATCAAATCCATTTCTATATTCACTTGGCAACCAAGCAAGGTCTAGCAATATACCTACACCTAAATCTTTTTCAAGTATACCCATAGCCTGATTCATACATACGTTAAATGCCATTTGATACGGATAAATCTTAGGTGCTAATGGTGTACCTATAATACCTGTTACCGGACATTGAAAGGCATATATGTCGCTATTGCCCTTAATTTGTATATCTAGTGGTTCTGCAAATATAATATCATGCTCAAGGCTTGATGCTCCCTTATTTATTTTAAAACCATACCACCATTCACAAACATAATCCATAACAGCCGTATTTGGCTCTGGCGTACCATTCTCATTCATCTCGTGAAGAGACATTGTTTTTGTTATGGATATGTTATTTTCCTGTAAAAACTCTCTATAAATATCTCCTGTTACAATGGTAGATGTTGTTAATCCGCTTGGAGAAATATATGTAACATAGTATACCTCTTTATATGCCCTAAAATAACACTCAGTAACCTGAAATATATCAGGCCTTATTCTATCATCATTTGACATCATTCTAGCAAGCCTAGAATTATATGAATGGCTATTTATATTTGGTAAAAATGTTCTATAATCTTTATCGTCTTTTATAGAGTGATATATACCGGTAGGCATACCAGTATAGTCCTCAATACCCTTTATAAATTCCCACTCTGGATAGTCGTTGCCTGGATATTTATAGTATCCTACATCCATTTTAGATGATGTACCATATCCACCATCATTTCCTCTATAGTTTTTATATATATCACTTCCGCCAACTATTGATTCCTTTTGCTTTGCAGTTAACTTATCTCCAAACTCAGATAATATATAGTTTGAGCTGGCATAGTATAATCTACCAACATAATCTCTTTCTTGTGCGGTAGTTGATTCAACATCCTTGCTATAAAATACCTGTAAGGCATCCCAATATCTAGCAGAGTATGTATCATAGCTCATTCTATGCTCCCTAAAGCACCTTCCAGTAAGTAGGAAATCTTTAACCTCTTTTTTCCTTATTTCATTTATCTTAAACCTTTGAGTATCATATTCTAATGTTGATTCAGACCATTTTACGGCTGCAGACTTCCAGTCGTTTTTTAAATATGTATTTATTTCTTGTGGTGTAAGGCTATTTTTAAGTTGCTGAACTTGCTGTATATACTGTTGACGCTCCTCCTCTGAATTAAACTGTTGTCCACTATTAGGATCTATTCCATATTCAGCAAGTCTAATATTTAGATTTTTTTCTAAATTATCAGACATTGTTTGTAGTAATAGGTCTGTCTGTCTCCATAAGTAATCATTAACTCCAAATTCATCAGAATTTTCAGCATGATACTTATCTTCGTTTTTTATAATAAAGCTAATAAATGTATTAACTATAGTTCCTAATAGGTCATGGTGCTTAATATATGGGGCTTGAGTTTTTATTAACTCATCCATATTAAAGCCTAGCTGTGTTAATGATGGTATGGCCTCAGCAAGTTCAAAGTAGGCCATCTTACCATCACACATCCTATAGTAATCTTTAAAACGCATATTTTCGGATACCTGCCTGATTCCTTCTTGTTCAAAGAAATCCATCATAGCATGTCTCCATTTATTATCTTTCTTTTTATCTGATATGGCTCGCTTAGGCATATAATTAAACCCAAAGCCGCCATTTATAGCTTTTGCATATGCTGAATTTGGCGAATAACTTCCGCCATTATGTACTAATGCGTTTTCCATTATATTCTATCTATTTGTAAAGCTATCATAAGCATATCCAACAATAATTAGCCTACTTCGTTTTCTTATGTTTCTAATATCTATATCAGTGGAAAGTACTTCACCTAGATGTAAAAGCAGTTTTCAAACATCAGGAAAACTTGGCCAATATTAATG
>QMCD01002497.1_pt1 | contig 10198 bp, 8 predicted proteins | sample 1821841 | NCBI WGS metagenome assembly QMCD01 (sample SAMN01991225, study PRJNA193472) | Termite gut metagenome, whole genome shotgun sequencing project. | isolation source: worker | host: Macrotermes natalensis
GCTGCCGGAGCAGCGGGCTCGGCGGTACGGCCTGTGCCACAGCCTGTGAGCGCAATTGCCATTACGAGCATCACCACGATGAACAGGGAAATGATTTTGCTGGTTTTCATGTTTGACCTCCTGTTTTTATTTTCTTTTATTTAAGGCCTTGGCTTTCGGCTCTATACGCCTTTGCCAAGGGTGCCTTCGTTTGAAGCTGCCGTCTTCGACGGGAACAATCTAGCCACAATGGATGGCCGCCCTTGCTGCTTATTGAGAACATCGAACATAACGGCAAGCATCAAAACAAAACCTTTAATGACCTGGGTACGATCCGCGCCTACACCCAGGAGCATGAGGCCAGAGTTGAGCACCGCCATAACCATACCGCCAACCATCGTACCTAAAACGGTTCCGATGCCGCCCGATACAGCCGCGCCGCCTATAAACACCGATGCGATCGCATCCATCTCCCAGCCGGTGCCGTCGGAGGGCCCTGCCGCCGTCGAACGCCCTACAAACATTATTCCCGCTAAAGACGCCAACATGGACATATTCAGAAACGTAAGGAAGTAGGTTTTTTTCACATTGACGCCCGAAAGCGCCGCCGCTGTTTTGTTTCCGCCCACCGCGTATATGTGGCGGCCGAATTTGGTCCGCTGAGTTATCGTGTGATAGATAATTACTAGGATTACGAGTATGATACCGGGTACCGGGAACGATGTACCCGGACGTCCTGTACCGAAAATCCATGTCAGATAGCCTATTACGATCGAAAAGAGCACTATGCGTACAACAACCGGCCATAGCGGGGTAATAGTGCCGGTAAGCTTCTGTGTACGCTCACGCCGCCTTAATTGCATTAACGCCAAAGCGATAATCGCGATAATTCCCAATAGCAGCGTGGAATTGTTCATACCGGTGAACTCGGGGCCCCACTCCGGCAAATGTCCCGCGCCAAACAATTTAAGTTCCTGCGGGGCAGGCACCGAAATGGATTTGGATATCCAAATAACGCCGCCTCTGAAAATCATCATGCCGCCTAGCGTCGTAATAAATCCGGGAATGCCAAGCCTCGAAAGCCAAAATCCCTGCCAAGCTCCGGCAAGCGCGCCGATTGCCAGGCTTATTAGCGCCGCTACCCACCACGGCAACGAAAGATCGCGTGCGGCCAGTGCCAATACCATGCCCGAAAAACCGGCTACAGAGCCTACGGATAAATCGATTTGACCGATAACGATAACCATAAGCATCCCAATAGCAAGCACGAGAACATAAGCATTGCCGGAAACCAGATTCTGGAAGTTGGATGGAGTAATCATCTTGCCATCCGATGCTATGTGGAAGGCAATGGCAAGTACTACCAACGCAATCACCATCGTGTACTGGCGCAATTCTCCGCCTAATATTTTCTTTAAATTCTTCACGAAGCCTCTCCGCCCTTTCTAGAAACATTGTCCGCCGCAGAGGTTGCGGTCATCATTCTCATGAGATTTTCTTGATTTGCGTCCTTACAGTCCAATTCGCCTGTAATGGCTCCTTCAAAAATCGTGTAGATTCTGTCGGACATCCCAAGCAATTCTGGCAACTCCGAAGATACTAACACGACCGCCTTGTTTTGGTCGGCAAGCTCGTGAATCAGACGGTAGATTTCATATTTGGCGCCGACATCGATTCCACGCGTAGGCTCGTCGAGAATCAGCACATTGGGCTCTGTGAACATCCATTTGGCCAAAACCACCTTTTGTTGGTTCCCTCCTGACAATGTGGCTACTCCGGCATCTACGCTGTGCGTCTTGATACTCAAGGAATCGCGCTGTTTCTGAGCCGCCTGAAATTCTCGCTCCAAATCAAGAAGCCCGCTATTTGTTATCGCGTCAAGGTTTGCTGACACTATTGTTTTTCGTATTGTATCCAGAAGATTTAGACCTTGAACTTTCCGATCCTCCGGCACATAGGAAACACCGTTACGAATTGCATCGGCAACTGATGCTAAACGAACCGCTTTCCCCTTTATTTTGATTTCTCCTGCGTGCCAAATGCCGTAGTTGTGGCCGAAAATCGACCGCATGAGCTCAGTGCGCCCCGCACCCATCAGCCCCGCAAAGCCTACGATTTCCCCTGCTCTTACATAAAAACTCGAGTCCTTGCAGACGAATCTGCCGGGAATTAGAGGATCCTCCACTCGCCATCCGGAAACCTCAAAAACGACTTCACCGATTTTCGGTTCATGAGTTGGATAGCGATTCTCGATAGGACGGCCTACCATAGAGCGAATGATACGGTCTTCATCCACTTGGCCGGATTCCACATCGAATGTCTCAACTGTGCGTCCGTCCCGAATTACGGTAACGGCATCTGAAATTGCAGCAATCTCATTCAATTTGTGAGAAATCATTATACAGGTGATATCTTTGTCTCTCAAACCGCGTATGAGATTAAGAAGATTAGCGGAGTCGGTCTCGTTCAACGCTGAAGTTGGCTCGTCTAAAATAAGAAGCTTGACGTCTTTTGCAAGCGCTTTGGCTATTTCCACCATTTGCTGCTGCCCAACGCCCAGATTCTTGATCGCAGTCGACGGGTCAACCGTCAGTCCTACCCGTTCCAACAGGCCCTTTGTTTGATGTCTGGCGGCGTCCCAGTCGATCAGCCCGCGCTTATTGATAATCTCGTTGCCTAAAAAGATATTTTCAGTAATAGAAAGCTCGGGAATCATCGTAAGCTCCTGATGGATGATTGCGATGCCGGCTTTTTCGGACTCCTTTATGTCCTTGAACGTCATTTCATTATCCATGTAAATGATTTTTCCGTTATAAGAACCATGTGGATAAACACCGGAAAGAACCTTCATCAAAGTTGACTTTCCCGCGCCATTCTCTCCGCATATTGCATGAATATTCCCTCGCCGCACTTGCAAGGTCACATCATCAAGCGCTTTCACTCCCGGAAAGATCTTAGTGATGCCCTGCATCTGAAGAATCAAAGAACTCTCCACAATCGCACTCCTCCTAACATTCGCAGTTTCAAACCATGCCACATGAGATGATTGGCAAAAAGATACGATGCCTTTCTTGCTTAATCCGCCTCTCGAATCATCAGCCTAATAAACTTGATGGATACTTCGAATAATTGTAAATGCTAATAAATATTATAAATGTATCCTCAAGGAAAACAAGGCACAATCCTATTCCGCTGAGTGGATTATTATGAACTGATCTATATGGGTGGCTCCTATTTGCCGATGTGCGCTACAACACCCTTTCGCAAACATCTTCATCTCGTCAGTCGCTTTGCTCATCGCCAGAATATGCGATGGCGTTCGCGCCGACACTACCATAAAAGGAACGCCCGCGCGATTCAATTCGCGTATTTTTCTCGTAGTGCCTATTGACAACCCTTGCTTTGAATCCATGTGCGCGCCGTCTTTATTACAGTAACAAGTGTTTAGATCAAACATAAAAGCTCACTCCTTAACTAGCTGTCCACCGGGGTGGAAAACGCGCTGGGCATTTGCAGTACCTTGTCAGTCGCTATGGCTGCGGCTCCATATAATGTGGGATCCACCTTTAGCTTGGATATTGTTATTTGAGTCTTTGTGTTTAACTCGGGGATAATGCGCCGGTTTACAACCTCCCTAACAGTGGGCAGAAGCAAATCGCCTCCCCGGGAGAGGATATCTCCTATGACGATGACGTCGGGATTGTAGGCATTTATCATGGTGACGCAACCATAGCCGATGTACTCTGCAACCTCGCGTACCACTCTATATGCTTTTCGGTTGCCCGTTCTTGCCGCTTCAAAGATAGAGTCGCAGAAGTCGGCGTTTCGGACGGCGCCCCTTGGCATACACTCCGGCACATGCTTTTTTGCCAACTCCAGCATGGCTGGCGCAGAACAAAACAGCTCTAAACAGCCATAATTGCCGCACTCGCAACGAGGCCCATGCACATCAACGCTGATATGCCCGATCTCGCTTGCCGCTCCCTGAAAGCCAATCAGTAGGTTACCCCGCTCTATTACGCCGGAGCCAACGCCGTCGCCCACCAAAAAATAAGCCAAAGTGTGCGGGGGCCGTTCGTGGTCGCCAAACCACCATTCAGCCATTGCGCCCGCGTTGGCGTCGTGTTCAATAAATAACGGCAGATCGAACTCGTCCTTGAACTCCTCAATAAAATTAATCGACTGCCATGTTGGAATCTGCGTCATAACCGCTATGCGCCCCTCATCCCGCAGATAGGGGCCGGGTAGGGCAAGTCCGATGGCCACTACGTGTTCGTGGCTTTTCAAGGCTTCACGGATTTTGTCCTTCATAACGGTCAGCACCGCGCGTTTATGGTCGTCCGGAGAATATGTCTCCTCAGCCTTGGCATATATTTTGCCGGATATATCAAATACGCCCACCGCAAACATATTGCGCGCGAACTTTACGCCTATTACCTTGTGCCGCCCGGCATTCAGGCCTAGGCCGATAGAGCGCCTGTTGCTTTCTCCTATGATGTTTCCAACCTCGACAACGATGCCCATCTCCATAAGAACCGCGACGATCTTGGTGATAGCAGCTTGAGAAAGACCCGTTTGCCGAGCGAGATCCGCGCGGGAGCAAATCTCCACTCGCTGCAATATTTTCACAACAGCCGAGCGGTTCATCTCCGTCATATCTCTGTTATTATTGCCTATAGCATCTTGCATCTGCTGCCATCCCATCGAAACCAGACTGAGCCCACATGTTCACTGCGTTGATACATTAACTGCGTTGATACATTAACTGCGTTGATACATTAACTACGTTGATACATTAACACGGTTGCGCATCGGTGTCAACGCTTTTTTCTTGGCGCAGACAATATTTTCCGATTTCTTTCTGAAGCTTGGCACAGCCTCTGATTAGTATTATCAGAGCATATTATCCGGGCATCTATTGAAACAGCTATCATTAGTTGATATAGTGAAGCTTGGGGGTGAGATTTATGGGAGCTTATCCTGCGGCCGGAAAGGACGTGCTTCGTATTCTGTCTGAGATAGAGTATAAGTGCGCCATGATCACTTTCTGCAAGCGCTTCGATCAGAGCAGCCCTATATGGAATCTCAACCGGCACAGCCATACCTTCATTGAGCTTATTTTCTTCTTGCGCGGCGAAGCGACCATCGCCTCGGGCGATGAGGTTCTATCGCCCGCTTCATATGATATGATCGTCTATTATCCAAATCACGAGCATCAGGAAACGATAGACCTGACAAAATCCCAGGAGATCATTTGCGTATGGGTCGATATCGGCGAACTGCCGCCCCACAGGGAAGGCGCTTTCCGCTTGCGAGATAAAAACCGCGTACTGGAGTGGCTATTTATCCATCTGGAAAAGGAGTATCGGAAGAACGATCCCTTCAAAGAAAAATTAGTTACTTGCTATCTTGACGCCATCTTCCAAAATATGCTTCGCCAGTTAAGCGAGGATGAATTAACGGGCACCTTAAATACGGTTGAAAAAGCGAAGTCTTATATGAACGAGCACTTCACAAGGTCGATTTCGCTGACGTTGCTGTCGGAGCAATGCCATGTCAGCTCTTCATACCTCCATAGGGTTTTCCAGAAGCAGACTGGCATAACGCCTATGCAGTATATAACGAATCTGCGCATACGCGAGGCGAAGTATCTTCTGGAAACCAGCGCGCTTCCTATTGTTGATATTGCTGAACACTGCGGCTTCGTTGATTCGCGATACTTCAGCCGCGTATTCAAAAAGCAAGTGGGGCATACGCCTTCACAATACAGAGAAAGGCTCTAACGCAGACGCATTCTTATCATTGCCCCGTGGTAACCTTGCTGCCATAGATGAAACTCCCCACCACCAGACCCTTTTGCTTTGCCGTCAGATTGGCAAAAGCCTGCACAGGAACAATATTTACAAACGGCGCCGTCTCTTCGTCGGCATAGCGTTGAGGCACCGTCAGAATACCAGAAGAACTATTATCTGTGGGCGCATCTGTAATTAGCACTATCCTGCCGCCCATCGACGCAAGCTTATGGGCCAGGTCGATCTGCAGGCCGTGTGTACGTCCCATTGGCGCGAACACCATAGCGCAGAACTCTGGGCCCGCCATTTCCATGGGGCCGTGACGGAACTGACCGGCCTCATAGGCGATAGACGGGTATTTGGCCACCTCCTTGATAAAAAGCGCGCCCGCGTCTACAGTCGCCATGCTATGGCCGCGCCCTATCAACACGATGTTGGGCGGGCTGCCCAAAAACGTGTGCATTGCTTCGGACATCGCCTCAAAAGAAACGAGGCTTTCCTGCAAATAATCTATTGACGCGTAAATTCTTTCAAGCGCCGCGCCGTCCCAATCGCCGGTCATCGCTTTACCCGCGATATACATGAACATAAGCGGAGCAAGGTACGTGCGTGTACTTACGGCTTGCTCGGCCGGCGCGCACATATCGAAGAGATAATCGGCTCGTTTTCCAAGCGGGCTATTGAAGCCGTTCGTCAAGGCCGCCATCTTACACTTTTGCGGCAAGGCTTCGCACAGGGCCGCGACCTCGCCGCTTTCGCCCGACTGCGATACGACGAACAGCAAGGTATCTTCACGTAGCGGCTCCTTCTCATAATGCAGCAGCTCGCTGACCGGCAGGGCGACAGCGTTGACGCCTTTTTTTCGCAGAAGGCTCGAAATGCCCAGGCAACATGAAAATGAGCTGCCCATTCCGGTGAAAACAACCTTGTGCTTTGGTAATTCCGCGCATCGTTTCAGTATATCCGCTTGCAGATAATTGGAGAGCGCTTTTTTTAAGTCGCTCGGCTGCGAATGAATGTCTCTTTCGTATACGTTCATAGCTATAATCCGCCTTTCTGCGAAAGGCACCTACGGGGTTATGAAACGCGGGTGCTTTTCGCCTTTACTAACGTGCTATACTATTTGCCGGGGAATCGGCAAACTACAGAACCCGAGGAGGTGAGTGGCGGGGCGGTATAGCGGCTACCCCGTATAGCTATATGGTGTCGGTCGTCCGTAAAGGCATCAACGAATGGCGCAAATCGCAGCCCGTAAACTTATCTCTTACAAATCGACTCGAATTTGCCGGACGACCAGTCACTGCCGACTTCTCCAAATGAAATTTGGAGGTATGCCATGTTCAAAATCTTCCGCAAAAACTGTTGCGGTCTGGACGTCCACAAGACTTGGATTTATGCCTGTATAGGCATTACCGATTCGAATGGACGCACAGATTACCATGAGAGGCGCTTTTCCGCGTTTTCCAGAGGGCTGTTCGAACTTGCCGATTGGCTGGCTTCGTTTCAATGCAAGGAAGTCTGCATGGAATCGGCGGGACGCTATTGGATTCCCGTATTCAACGTCTTGGAGAAAACCTGCTGGGTCACGCTCTCACACCCGAAATACACCAAGCCGCAAAAGGGCAATAAGACTGACCGGAAGGACGCGAAGTGGATTTGCGACTTATTCATGTGCGATATGATTAAGCCAAGCTTTATTCCACCATCGGATATACGCCACCTTCGCGACTTGGTGCGGTATCGGTTCAAACTGACCAACATGCTCACCGGCGAAAAGAACCGCGCCCAAAACTGCCTGACCGTTTCCAACCTAAAATTGGATGACGTCTTTTCAGATGTTTTCGGCAAATCGGCGCGATCCATCACCGAACATATCCTTGCCCATCCCGGTGAAACTTTCGATGTCACACCATTTGTGGACAAACGCTGTAAGCACCCCATCGAGGAAATTCAGGCTGCAATAGATGGTTCCATCTCGCCTGAACAGGCCATTAAACTGCGGGAAGTGCTACACCACACTGATGAAATCAATTCCCACAAACAAAACATCGAAGCGGAAATCCTTCACATCGCCTCGCGCTACGAGCCCATGCTCAATCTGATTCGCACCGCTCCGGGCTTCTCTGCCGATCCCATGACCGCTATCGCGCTCATTTCGGAAATCGGCGTAGATATGTCCGTGTTCCCAACGGCGAAGCATCTCAGTTCATGGGCGGGCTGCTGTCCCCGTAATGATTCCAGTGGCGGCAAGCGCAAAAGCACTCGTATTTCCCGCGCCGGTATCTACATCAAGCCGCTCCTTGTACAAATAGCAAACGCTATCGTTCATTCGGACAAATATCCTGAATGCAAGGAACGTTACCGCAGGCTTAAAGCTCGCCGTGGTCACAAGAAAGCTATCATTGGCGTATGCCGTATGCTCCTGACCGCTATCTGGAACATACTCTCTAAGCTTGAGAGCTACACCCCTTACGGCTATCTTGCCGACCACAAAGCCGACCCCTCCAAAACTCTTACTACAGCGCAAGCTTTAAATATCTTGCGTTTGCGCGGCTATGTCATTAAAGATGACCCAGTTCCCTTGACCGCCTAGTTTTAGCCGCCGATACCTCTTTTTTCGGACTGCGCAGGCGGTTTTTTTGATGTACTCTCCTTTATGGAGGCATGTTGCTTTTTAGTTTCAAACTTCACTCCCGTTTAACGTTTCTTGGACGCCGCCCCAGCAGCCGGCCTTATCCCTTATTTCGCTCAAGTTGGCGGCTCTTCCGTTCTTAACAAACAGATAGCTCGATATATTCCCAAGAGCAACGCATTGTTCGATCGGTAATTTTAACATATGGCCAGCGCAAAAACCAGCCCCGAAGTTATCGCCGCTGCCGGTGATAGCTGCCGGTTGGCGCAGTATAGAGGTTCGCACAATGATAGAGTTCCCTTCCGATTGCGAGGCGATCGCCATTCCCCTCGTATGCAATACAAAAGCTGCGATGCCCAGCCGTTCGGCAGCATCCTCGGGCAGCGTACTTCCGGATGAATGCATCTTTTCGCCCATGTGCTTTAAGACGAGCGCCGCCTCTTTGGCATTAACACTAAGAACCACGCTGCGTCTTTCGGATATTACGCGCATGTGATCAAACAGGCGATTGAAGTCATCTGCGCTTCGTCCGCTGGGATCAGCTAGATCGATAAAAAAAAGCTTGTCCTTACATGCGTCTTCCTCTTCCAGAGCCTCTATAATGCCCTGCAAAAGATTCTCGGCGTGCGGCAGAGCGCTCCAGTTGGCAAAGACAATACAGTCGCTTTTTAGCACGAGGGCGCTGTAGCGCACACGCCCCACCACATCACATACTTTTGCATGATCCAATTGCTCAAGCGCCTTTATGTCCCCGAACATAAGCTTGCCGTCGGAAAACTCCAGAGCGTAACAGCGTGCGGGCGGAGCGAGAGAATATACCAGCGTCTTTTCATAAAGAGGCGCGAACGTCTCGTCCAATGGCACGCCCAGAGCGCCAATGCAGACGACTTGCGCGCCCTTTTCCGCTAAACTCAATGCGGCAAGCGGTCCGTTCCCGCCCATACGAGTCCCATTTGAAGTCACGGGTATGTCCATGCTTTCACAACCGTACGCCTGTATGGCTGCGGAAAAAGCGCCAATAGTGTCAAAGAACGCGCCCTTCGGATCGATTGGATTGACCGGGCTGTCTACGTAACCGTCAAAGCCCGCCAACACGTATTTGTCCTTCAAACTTGCTTTTTCGAGCGAATGCCATAGACGGCGGTAAATTGACGCATCCTCGCAATAATCCAAAGAACTATCCCCCGATCTTGATGCACAGACTCCGCAAAAAACAAAAAAGACACAAAAAGCATGTTCGTTTGTCTAGTATCTGCTTTTCATGTCATGTCGAACGTATACTCCAACGTAAAATATCCTATTTATTATCTGGTTTTATCTTCCGTCTCACATGTATCAAAATAGCATATAGCTGTCTCAACGTCAATAGTGTCCGCTCTCTTGAGTTCCAACAGTTCGCTCTTAAGTTCCCACAGAAATCAGGCGTAGGAGGAAAGGACGAAAGGATATGAAAAAATACGATGCCGATAATGGCAATCGCGCAAAAGCATTATGACGCTTGTGGTCGCTGAGTATGAGGTTTCAGACCTTCAGTAATTTAGCGAAGCGTCGGGCGCACAGTTGCCGCGTTATTTAGGATATCTTTTTATATCGAGTTTTTATCGTTCGAACTGCCCTAAACCAAACGCTTTTTCGACTGTCTTGATATAATAGGGCTATCGAAATTAGTCTGGAAATTAGTCGCGGCAAGCAAGGGGATGTGCACGCACATCCCTGCTTGTTGGTGGCGCTGCCCCCAAACCCCCGACGCAGACGGAGCGCGCTGCGCTCCGTCCGCCTAGCCGCCGATGGCGGC
>QMCD01002499.1_pt1 | contig 10192 bp, 8 predicted proteins | sample 1821841 | NCBI WGS metagenome assembly QMCD01 (sample SAMN01991225, study PRJNA193472) | Termite gut metagenome, whole genome shotgun sequencing project. | isolation source: worker | host: Macrotermes natalensis
CCCATCCGTCTGTCGTCAATCAGGCGGCTCCCATCATGATGGCCACCACATGGGCGGCGTCGTCCACGTTCAGGGAGAAGCTGTAGTTGGCATCGGCCTTCAGGAACTTCATGATCGATACGGTGCCAAAGTCGGAGTAAACGGCGTTGTACATATCATACACCAGCTGCGCGTCGTTCACGTCCACAGTGCCCGTCTCGTTCACGTCGTTGTCGTACGCCACGGCGGCAGCATTTTCGCTCGTTCCGGCGCTCAGTTGCTCCAAAACGTCCGCCGCATCCGGCTTCTCTTCGCCAATAACCAGGGTCGCGTAGCCTTCATACTCCGCCGAGTAGTACATGTCGTTCCCGGCATACTTGAAGGTGTAGCCCTCGTCCAATTGATCCGACTTGGCCAGCAGCAGGAAGATGGACTCGCCGTCCAGCTTCACATACTCGTACACCTCAACCTCGGCGTCAATCGTTTTCACTATGGTGATTACGATAACATCCAGCACCGCGTCGCCGTCGATGGTGTATGTGCCGTCGTCGTTTTCGGTAAGCTCTACGCCTATTTCTTCGGATTGCAGCAAATCCTTGTTCAGCAGGAAATTGATCGACTGGTCGGGTATGGACGGATAGCCCACTGCCGGACGGATTCCCTGATATTTAAGAGTAAACATATCATTTACACTTATATTTTCCTCAGGTGCAAATGCCCAATATTTCCTCCTTATTTCGGCATGCAGCCATTCGGTAGTTGCTTCCGCCAAACGGTCTAAAACCGATTTGAGAAGCAGTACTTTATATTCATCTCCCTGACGTTCGTATTCGCTCATCAGTTCATTTGCACCTACGCCTGCGGTTACGGTAAACCCTCCTACATAGTCTTTCTTTCCTGAAGACTTGGGTGCAACGAAATCGCATAAAGAAAGGTATTCTTTCTTGTCATTTTTTTTCTGTTGGCGCAGCATCGGGAAACGAACACCACCGATATACAGGGATTCATTATCGCTATATGATTCATAAACACCGAATACGGCATTGATATAACCCACCTTATCATAAACCAATTGGTCTAGTAACGCTTTGGCATCTTTATACAATTGCATACCCTCGGCAGCTTTTTCCCTTTCGTGTTCAGGAAAAGAATTCAGCCATGTAGCCTTGCATGGAGGGCAATCATCTATATTCTGCACGGTGGCATAGCGTGCCGACAAATTCCATGAGTGGAAGAAGAACTTCCAGTCTATATAAGGTACAATAGTCTCAACGGGAATATGTTTCAGCGTCTGACGTCCTTTCACCTGTGGTTCGGGAGTTTTATAATCCCCCCAATTCAGTTTCATGCCCTTATCCAGCACTTCGGACAATGGAAGTAAATCCGCTTTCTTATCTCCCGCCGTATCACGCAATGAAGCATATTCGGTGCGTACATCTTTTATATAGTCTTCCTTTGTTTTCGGATTTATCAACTTACCCACAGCCGCAGGCGCTTGAGAAGCATCCTTGACATATACCACCGAACCGTTATTGTATTTCGGGTCTATCTTAATTGCAGTATGCAGCTTAGATGTAGTGGCCCCGCCGATCATCAGCGGAATGGTAAAGCCTGCCTTTTCCATTTCATGCGCAACGATGCTCATTTCTTCCAGAGAAGGGGTTATCAGACCACTCAGACAGAGTATATCGGGCTGTTCTTCTTTTACTTTCTGAATAATCACTTCCGGCGGAGTCATCACCCCGAGGTCGATTACTTCATAGTTGTTACAAGCAAGGATAATAGATACGATGTTCTTACCGATATCGTGCACATCACCTTTCACTGTGGCAATAACCAGTTTCCCGGCTTTATTACTTCCTGCCGAAGATGCCTTTTGTGCTTCCAGAGTCGGTTGCAGGATAGCCACTGCACGTTTCATTGTACGGGCAGTTTTTACAACTTGCGGAAGGAACATCTTACCGGAACCAAAAAGATCGCCTACCTTGTTCATACCATCCATCAGCGGTTTATCAATAATATCTACGGCCTTCGGATATACCTGAAGCGCTTCCGTCAGGTCTTCTTCCAAATAGTCGCTGATACCTTTTATCAGAGAATATTGGATACGTTCATCGAGCGGATAAGAACGCCATTCTTCCACTTTCTGCTCTGTCTGTCCTGTATTTTCATTCTTTATCTTTTCGGCATATTCAATCAGTTCATCCGTTGCCTCTGCCCTACGATTGAAGATAACATCCTCCACAAGATTTCTCAGATTGGTAGGAATATCATCATATACAACAGATTGCCCCGGATTTACGATACCCATATCCATACCCCGCTGAATGGCGTAATAAAGGAATACGGCATGCATAGCCTCACGCACATAATCATTTCCACGGAACGAGAATGAGAGATTACTTACTCCTCCGCTGATTTTGGCATGCGGCAGGTTTTCTTTTATCCATGTTATCGTTTCTAAGAAGTCGACTGCATAGCCGCGATGTTCTTCTATACCGGTGGCGATAGCAAGTATGTTGGGGTCGAAAATAATATCCAATGGATTGAATCCGTCATTGACCAATAGATTATAAGCCCTTTTGCAGATTTCGATTCGGCGGGCAAATGTATCGGCCTGACCTGTTTCGTCGAAAGCCATGACAATGACTGCCGCACCATAAGCCTTAACCAGTTGTGCCTGACGAAGAAAATCTTCTTCTCCACCTTTTAGCGAAATAGAGTTTACAATCGGCTTACCCTGCACACATTTCAGTCCGGCTTCGAGTACCTCCCATTTCGAAGAGTCTATCATTACAGGAATGCGTGACACATCGGGGTCGGATGCCATCAGGTTGAGAAAGGTAGTCATTTCCTTCACTCCGTCCAGCAAACCTTCATCCATGTTCACATCCAATACCTGCGCACCGTCTTCCACCTGCTTGTGGGCAATAGTCAACGCTTCTTCGTATTTCTCTTCCTTTATCAGACGGAGGAACTTGCGGGAACCCGCCACATTGAGACGCTCCCCTATATTTATAAAGTTGATCTCCGGCTTTGCTTCCAGTAATTCCAGTCCCGACAGCCACATATATTCAGGCTTCCGGGCAGGTTTATGCGGAGTCGCACCTTGTATGAGATCTACATATTTTGCAATGTGATCGGGGGTTGTACCGCAACATCCACCCAGAATATTTACAAGACCTTCGTCAATATATTCTTTTATCTGGCCTGCCATTATTTCGGGCGTCTCGTCATATTCTCCAAACTGGTTTGGCAGTCCGGCATTCGGATAGGCTGAAATAAAATTAGGAGCTATGCGTCCCAGTTCTTTCAGGAATGGCTTCATATCTGATGCTCCGAATGAACAGTTAAGTCCGATAGATAAGAAATCGATATGACTGACCGATGCCACAAATGCGCCGACTGTCTGCCCTGACAATGTCCGTCCCCCCTTATCGGAAAGAGTAACAGAAATCATTATCGGCAGGTCAATATTGCGTTCTTTCCTCACCTCATCGGCTGCAAATAAAGCCGCTTTGGCATTCAATGTATCGAAGATAGTCTCGATAAGCAATAAATCCACGCCTCCGTCTGCAAGTCCTTCAATCTGCTCTTTGTAAGCATAATACAGATCATCGAAAGTCACCGCTCTGAATATCGGATTTTCAACTTTGGGACTCATCGAAGCTGTCTTGTTAGTAGGTCCTATAGAGCCGGCAACAAACCGTGGTTTATCAGGATTGCGCTTCGTATAATCGGCGGCGGCTTTCTTTGCCAGTCTGGCCGCTTCTGTATTTATCTCCTTTACCAAATCGGACATATGATAGTCTTCCATGGATATGGAAGTCGCATTGAACGTATTGGTCTCAATGATATCGGCGCCTGCTTCGAGATATTCACGGTGGATAGCTTCTATCACATCGGGACGGGTAAGGCAAAGCAAGTCATTGTTACCTTTCAGTAATGTAGTCGAATCTTTAAACCTGTCTCCGCGGAAATCCTCCTCTGTCAGTTTATAGCGTTGTATCATGGTGCCCATGGCACCGTCGAGGATAAGTATTCTATCCTTCAGTATATCGTGTATTTTACTCATTTTTATCTTCTATTTTCTTTATCCTTATGGTATTGACTCCCATATATAAACCAAACTTTTCAATCCAGAAATGCCCCTCTCCCACATAGGCTTCTTTTAGCGTGAAAGCAGCGAAAGGAGATGCTTCCGAGTTGAAATCAGTGTATACTACTATATCTTGTATTCCTTCTTTTTTCTGCCGTTCTATTTCTACAACCCACTCTTTATACCGCATATCAAACAACTTCATCTCGGAATATGTTTCTTTTGCCGAATAAATAAATGTAACAAGTGCGACTATAACCAGAATATAGTTTATTATTCTCAAAGGCAGGAACGATATATCTATATTAGCATATAATATCATAATAGCAACTATCAGGAAAATAAAGATACCACACCATGCCCGAGACGGAAAGTATGGCGCGCCCGACATAACCACTGTGGCAATAAGTGCTACCCCCAGAAACCGGAAAGACAGAATTAATTTTTTCCTCCGCTCTATTTTATCTTTTGGCCCTTTCCTCAAGTATATCAGCAACACACCTGCATATACAGCCATCGGCAAAAACAAGTATATATATGCCAGTTTGATAACTGTAACGAAACGGTAAAAATAGAAAGACAGACTAACATCTTCAAATCCGTGCACATTCAGTAGTTCAAACTTTCGCCTTATATTATTCCCCGGTGAAACTTGCAATATGATGCATCCGATAATAAATCCAATGATACCGAATATCATCCATTTGGGAACAGCAATCTTTTGATACCTCATTATCAAAACCAATGCAATCAGAAAGACGACAAAGGCTAACGATGTATTTTCGTTGGTCCATCCGGCAATAACACCGAATAACAATAAAAAGACACTTCTGAATGCTGCATTATTCCTTTCCCGAGCATCTAAATAATAAGAGACGAACGGATAGATAAACATCAGGATAATCAACGATCCCCAAAGGTAATTGGCACTACCTGTTATCCAGAATAAATTCTGGGACAAATCGGGTAGTAAAAACCATACCGACACAAGCAATACAATGAAGAATATGATATTTGTCTTGTTATTCTTATTTGCTATAGCATAGATAAACAGTAACAGGAGTATAAATGCAGCAGCATTGAGTATATCGGCCCATAGAGGATTTATCCAGAGTAGAAACTGAGCTATGAAATGGCCTACACAGCGTCCTCCCCATGTGAAATAATGACAATACTGACTTACAAAGATATCCCAAACAGAAGTAATCTCACTTTCGTCGCAAGCGCTGAATGCATATGCCCAATCGTCCATATATACAGGATACAGCCGATTGAGAAGAAAGCAATATACTCCCAATATAAGTATAATTGAAGCAAAAACAACTTTCAATACTTTCGATGAAGCATCACTGTTTTTTTGCATCGATCTAAATAAATCCATCTTTGATATATTATTGTTTCATCGCCCTGTCCATCGCCCGCTTATCGTCTTTTTCACGCAGACTCTGACGTTTATCATATTGCTTTTTACCTCTGGCAACGGCTATATTTACCTTTGCAAGCCCTCTGTCGTTAAGGAAAACACGGGTAGGAACAATGGTATAGCCGGTTTCTTTTACAAGGCGTTGCATCTTTTTCAATTCTTTCTTATTCAGGAGCAATTTGCGGTCACGACGTGCCGAGTGGTTATTATAAGAACCATAGAAATACTCGGCAATATACATATTGCGAACCCACAATTCGTTTTTCTCGAATATGCAGAAAGTATCCACCAGACTGGCTTTTCCTAAACGTATCGATTTTATTTCTGTTCCGGTAAGTACAATCCCGGCAGTATATGTCTCGATAAACTCATAGTCGAAGCTAGCCCGTTTGTTCTTTATATTTATGTTTGGTTGATTCATACTTTTTGTTCTGATAACACACAACTTTTGTTAACTTACAAAAATAGTAAATATTTATTGATCTGCTTTACTGTGATTACGAATCTTCGTTCGCTCCTACCACAGTTTTTCAGTTATACTATATCCGGACTAAGAATTATAAGCTGATAAGGCAATTTTTTATTTATCTTTACATCCGAAAAGAAGTAAAGAAATGAAAAAGCTTTTATTTTTAATACTTCCCGTAATGATTGCTTTTGCTGCTTGCGGAAGTGACGATGGGATAAGTCCGATTAAAAGATGGACGGGAGCAAACGACATAAGTGACTTTCAGGCGTATGTAGGTGCAACCGGAGGAGCAAAACCTATTACATATGCGCTGGACACAATGGGAAGGATCGATAGTGCAAGAAACGCTTTTTATACAAGAAAAATGAACTCTGTATACAATGCCGACCTGTTTAAAGAGATGAGTGTTTATTTCAATGAAGACAAAGTAACATATGTCGATTCGATGGGATATTATAAAATAGTATCAACCTATCATTTCAAAGACGACTCTCTTTTCGTTCTGAAAGGCGGAAATAAAGATCTGTTTATTGCTATGGGAAATATGGATACCTTATACAGGACAAAAGGCTATGCCCGCTATATAAGCCCTAAGACAGGGAATGATACGACCTCATATCATGATTTCCTTCTCACACCGGAGATAGTGGCCCGGCTGGCGGGATTCTCAGGAACAGCTGCTATGACCAATACAGGAGATACCATTGTGTGGCTCAACGCCAAATATATATTTAAATAACAGAATCTGAAGAATATTTTTTAACGGTTTGTATTTTACAAGCCGTTTTTTATTTATCTCAGATTCCGATAAAAATGCGTACCTTTGCAGCAAAATTTAAAGAGTACAAGTATATTATGGGAAATTTAGTAGCTATAGTCGGTCGCCCCAATGTGGGTAAATCAACATTATTCAATCGTTTGACCGAAAGCCGGCAAGCTATTGTAGACGAAACTTCAGGAACAACCCGCGACCGCCAGTACGGAAAAACGGAATGGGGCGGCCAGGAATTCTCTCTGGTAGACACCGGAGGTTGGGTTGTCAATTCGGATGACGTATTCGAAAGCGAGATAAACAAACAAGTATCCATAGCAATAGAGGAAGCAGATGTTATCCTTTTCCTTGTGGATGTAATGAACGGGCTCACCGATCTGGATTCAAGTGTAGGCAATATGCTTCGCCGTTCCAAGAAACCTATTATATTGGTATCCAACAAGGCTGATAACTTTAACCTGCACCACCAATCGGCAGAGTTCTATGCTTTGGGGTTAGGAGATCCGGTAAACATTTCAGCCATCAACGGAGCAGGAACAGGAGACTTGCTGGATTTGATCATCACCAAGTTTACAAAGAAAAGTGAGGAAGAACACCTCGAAGACATTCCGCGTATAGCCATTGTCGGACGTCCGAATGCAGGAAAATCTTCTTTTGTAAATGCTCTGATGGACGAGGAACGGAATATTGTAACCAATATAGCAGGAACTACCCGTGACTCTATATATACCCGGTTCGACCGCTTCAATATGGATTTCTACCTTGTGGATACGGCAGGGATACGCAAGAAAGGAAAGGTTACCGAAGACCTCGAATACTATTCGGTTATCCGCTCCATTAAAGCGATAGAAAACTCAGATGTATGCGTGCTGATGCTCGATGCCACACAAGGTATAGAGAGTCAGGATTTGAATATATTCTCCCTGATTCAAAAAAACCGAAAAGGACTGGTTGTCTGTGTAAACAAATGGGACTTAGTGGAGAATAAGGAACAGATCGTTATCAAAACGTTCGAGCATGCTATACGAGAACGCCTGGCTCCTTTTACCGACTTCCCTATAATTTTTGCTTCGGCCGTAACTAAGCAAAGGGTGCTAAAAGTGCTGGAAACTGCTAAAGAAGTATTTGTCCGCAGAAAGACAAAGATACCTACTCACAAACTGAACGAGGTATTACTTCCTATCATCGAACACACTCCACCGCCATCGAACAAGGGAAAATACATTAAAATAAAATATATCACGCAGTTACCTAACACACAGGTTCCCACGTTTGTATTTTTCTGCAATCTGCCGCAATGGATCAAAGACCCTTACAAACGATTCCTGGAGAACCGTATACGGGACAACTGGGACCTGTCGGGTACACCCATCAATATTATTATCAGAGAGAAATAGAACCATATATTAAGCACAAAAAAAGGACAACCCATCAGGTTGTCCTTTTTTAATATTATGATTTTCTATCAATATGCCCATTTCAGATATAATGCACCCCATGTGAATCCGGCACCGAATGCTGCAAGGATGATATTATCTCCTTTTTTCAGTTTCGATTCCCATTCATACAGGCACACAGGAATAGTACCCGAACTAGTGTTGCCATATTTCTGTATATTCACCATCACCTTATCGGCAGACAATCCCATACGGTTACCTACAGCTTCAATGATACGGATATTCGCCTGATGAGGAACAAGCCATGCCACGTCCTCTTTCGACAAATTATTGCGTTCCATTATTTCTACGGAAGCGTCTGCCATCCGTGATACTGCATGCTTGAATACAACCTGACCTTCCTGATATACATAGTGCATATCATTATCCACAGTTTCGTGTGAAGCGGGATAAACCGAACCTCCACCACGCATATGCAGATGTGGTATCCCCACACCATCGATATGTAACGAGGAATCCATTATACCGACTTCTTCAGTAGTAGGTTCCAACATCACAGCTCCTGCGGCATCACCAAACAGAGGACAGGTAGTGCGGTCTTTGTAGTTGGTTATTGCGGTCATTTTGTCTCCAGCAACCACCACCACTTTTTTGTATTGTCCTGAGCGAATGAAATTAGATCCGATTTCCAGTGCATAGATAAAACCTGAACATGCAGCCTGTATATCAAAACCTAAAGCATTTTTTATACCACAAGCTTCGGCTGTCATTGCTGCTGTAGACGGAAATATAAAGTCGGGAGTAGTGGTGGCAAAAATTACAACCTCAACTTCCTCCGGCTTCGTATTTGTTTTTTCCAACAACTCCTTTACTGCTTCGGCTCCCATAACAGAAGTGCCGAGACCTTTGCCTAATACATGACGTTCTTTGATACCTACACGCGACATAATCCATTCGTCGGTAGTATCAACTATTTTCGCTAATTCTTCATTGGTCAGAATATCCTTGGGGATATATGCGCCAATACCGGTAATTGCGGCTCGAATCATTATTATTTTCTGGTTTTGTGAGTACTTAATAAAAAAAATGCCCTATGCAGGGCCTGGAGTTTTAGTAAAATATAAATTAAACTGCAGCTCCTTTTTCTATAGCTAATTTGCCTCTGTAGTATCCGCACTCAGGACAAACTGTGTGGAATACATGCCAAGAACCACAATTAGAACATACAGCCAATGTAGGTGCAACTGCTTTGTCGTGAGTTCTTCTTTTAGCCGTTCTTGATTTCGACTGTTTTCGCTTCGGATGTGCCATTTTCTTGTTTTATTTAGTTATTTTTATTTATCTGAATTAGAAAAATCAATTTTCTATTATAGTATTCAATCTTCGTCTACAGGGACATCTTTAAGGCCATCCCAGCGGGAATCGGTAAATGATGAATCATCTTCGTCCAGTGATATATCATCATCGGAATCGTCGTCCGGATCATCATCTGCACTCTTAGCCCTATGTTTATTTAACTTAGAAGACATCGCTTTATTGCATGTGCCCGGAGGGTGTACCTTTTTGGCAGGCAGGCTCAATACAATAAACTCATATAAGAACCATGCAATATTAATCTCGCCGTCTTCTTCCGGTATAATGACTATTTCGTCACTCTCTTCCGAGTATTCTTTTCCGAATTTAACGATCAGTTTGTTCTTTGTATCAACATCCATCGGTATATCATCCAGACATCTGTCACATGGAACATGGACTGTTCCGGTTATATCAAAATTCAGTTCGAAAGTAACGGATGTCTTCTTCAAAGATACCACAACTTTCAAATCTCCCTTTTTAACGTCGGCTGTACCGTCGTCAATCAGAGCGAAAAAGCTTTTATCCAAGTCGTACCTGAACTCATGCTTTCCTTCCGACAAACCTCTGAGAGGTATATTATATAAGCTAAACTTTCCCACGTCTGTATATATAACTCAAAAAAGAACGGCGCAAAGGTACAAAGTTTTTTTTGAATTAAAGAATAAATAATTCAAGTTTTCAGAAATTGGCTTTGTCA
>QMCD01002500.1_pt1 | contig 10192 bp, 12 predicted proteins | sample 1821841 | NCBI WGS metagenome assembly QMCD01 (sample SAMN01991225, study PRJNA193472) | Termite gut metagenome, whole genome shotgun sequencing project. | isolation source: worker | host: Macrotermes natalensis
GCGGCCGATCTGCGCGCGCCCACGCCATCCGCGGCGGCGGAGCTTGCCGTTCCGGTGCGGGAGGATGTGACTGAAAAGGCGCGGGCGCAGGTAACGCAGATGCGCTATCTGCTGGAGCACAGGATTTCGCAGGCGCGGCGCGAGCTTGCGTGGCGCAGGCAAGGCGTTTCAGAGCAGGCGGTGCGGGCGCGGCTGCAAAAGGCGGGCTTTGAAACGGCGCAGGTCAAGCGGCAATGGGCGCTTTTGATGAATGTGCTTTCTAAAAACACGCGGATGCGCTATAATGAAATGAAAGCCGCGCTTACCGGGCTGGACCCGCTGCGGGCGTTTGAGCGGGGGTATTCCATTACGCTGAAGGACGGCAGGGCGGTAAAGAGCGTTTCCGAGATAGCGGCGGGCGACGCGCTCACGATCCGTTTTGTGGACGGCAGCGCAAAGGTCGTGGCGGAGAAGATCACGCCAGGGGGGTAGTATGGCAAAAGAAAAAGACGTGGAAGCCTATATGCAGGAAATGAAAGAGATTTCGGAAAAACTCGCGGATGAGGATATCAAGCTCGGCGAGGCTGTCGGTTTATATAAAAAAGGCGCGGAGACCGCGCGGAAGATAGAGAAAATGCTGGAACAGTACGAGGAAGAAATAGAGATCATTGGAAAAGACAGTGAAGAGGTATGAACGGATGTCGGAACTTTTGACGAGATACACAGGCAGGGTAGACGAACGGCTCAAGGAATTATTGCGGCACCCGGGGATTCATCCGGTGTTGCGCGACGCGATGTATTACAGCATCGAGGCGGGCGGCAAGCGCTTCCGCCCCACACTCAACATCATGGCGAACGCGCTTTTGGGCGGCGAGGTAGAAGAGACGCTCACGATTGCCTGCGCGATCGAGATGCTCCACACCTGCTCGCTGATACACGATGATTTGCCCGCGATGGACAACGACGAGCTTAGGCGGGGCAAGCCCACAAACCACGTGGTGTTTGGCGAAGCAAACGCGATACTCGCGGGCGACGGGCTGATGAACTATGCCTACGAGGTGATGATGGACGCCGCTATGCGGTACCCGGACAAGCTCGGGCGGCATTTGCGCGCGATGCGCGAGGTGGCCTATGGCGCGGGCGTGTGCGGCATGATCACCGGGCAGTCGGCGGATATCGAAAACGAGGGCCAGATGCTGACCGAGACCGAACTCGAATACGTGCACAGGCACAAGACGGGCGACATGATAAAATCCGCGCTTGTTTCCGGGCTGCTGCTGTGCGGCCCTTCCGAGGCGCAGCTTGACGCGATGACGTTGTATGGCTACAACGTGGGCTTAACGTTCCAGATCATAGACGATATACTGGATATTACAAGTGACGCGGCGACGTTGGGCAAATCGGTGGGCAAGGACAAGAAGGCGAAAAAGTTTACGTACCCCACGTTATATGGGCTGGAGAAGTCGCGCGAGATCGCCGGGCAAAAAACGGAGCAAGCGATCGAAGCGCTCGGGATATTTGGCGCGGACGCGGACGAACTGCGGGAACTGGCGCGCGTTGTTTTGAATAGGGATAAATGATGCTATGAAGGAAATCGCGATCGACGGGCCGGCGGGCGCGGGCAAGAGCACCGTGGCGAAAGCGCTGGCGCAAAAACTGCACTATAACTATCTGGATACGGGCGCGATGTACCGCGCGGCGGCTTACTATATGATTGGGCAGGGTATAGACCCTTCGGACGCGGGGCGCGTTGTGCCCGCGCTTGCCGCTATGGATATGCGCATAGAATATGACGGGGGCGCGCAGCGCGTGATGGTGAACGGCAGCGACGTGACGCCGCATTTACGCACACCGGAGATATCAAAGGGCGCGAGCGACATTGCCGTGATACCGGAAGTGCGCCTGAAGCTGGTGGAAATACAGCGTGGCGTATCAAAAAAATATGATATTGTGATGGACGGGCGGGATATCGGCACCTACGTGCTGCCAAACGCAGATTTTAAGTTCTACGTGACGGCGAGCGCGAAAGAACGCGCAAGGCGGCGGTATCTCGAGCTGAAAGATACCGATCCGGCCGCCGATGTGGACGCGATCGAGCGGGAAATCATCGCGCGGGATGAAACGGACAGCAAGCGGGAATTCGCGCCGCTCAAGCAGGCGGAGGACGCGCTGTTTGTCGATACGACGGAACTGGATGCGCGGCAAGTGATAGAGTATCTCACCGCCGTCGTTACGGGAGCATAACAGATGTTTTACGCATTCATCCGCATACTTGCTTTTATTGTGCTGATGCCCATCTTTTTTATTCGGGTGAAGGGCAAGGAGAACCTAAAGGTAGAGGGGGGCAGCGTGATCATCGCCAACCATACGTCCAATTGGGACCCGATCATACTTGGTTTTATCGTAAAGCATACCCCTGTCTGCTATATGGCAAAAAAAGAGTTATATTCAAACGGTGTGAAGCGTTTGTTTTTGCGCCTGCTGCAAACGATACCTGTCGAAAGGGGTAAGGGCGACTTAAAAGCGGTCAAGACGGCGCTTTCTGCGCTGAAAGACGGCAAGATGCTGGGGATCTTCCCGGAGGGGACCAGAAAGGGCGGGGAAAACGGCGAAATAGGGCCGTTTGAGCAGGGGGCCGCTTTATTGGCGCTACGCGCCGACGTGCCCGTGATACCCGTATATTTACACGCGGGCGGATACCGCCTGTTTCACCGCGTGACGGCGTACGCCGCGCCGCCCGTGTACCTGCGGGATGTGGTGGGCGAACGCACCAGCAGCTCGGCGATTGGCGGGGCGACGGAATATTTGAGGGAACAGATGATAGAATTGCGAGAAAAATCATGCCGGTCATAAGGGTGGCGGAAAACGCCGGGTTTTGTTTTGGCGTGAAGCGCGCCATGAAGGCGGTGAATGACGTCATAGGCACGTACAAGCACATTTTCACGATCGGGGAGCTGATCCACAACAGAAAAGTGGTGGCCGACCTTGCCGAAAAAGGCGTGCTTGTAGTGGAGGATATCGACAGTATAGAGCCTGGAGACGATACGCTGGTGGTGATCCGTTCACACGGCGTCTCGCGGGATATCCCGGCGCGGTTGGAGGAGAGGGGCTTCTTTGTGCTCGACCTGACCTGCCCGTTTGTGAAGCGCGTACACGACAAACTGGAAAGCATGGAGGATACCTTTCCCGTTGTAATCATCGGTGCGGCCGACCACCCGGAGGTGATCGGCACGAAAGGGTGGGCGAAGGGCGAGGTGTATATCGCGGGTGACGCAGAGCAGGCGTGGGCTATCCCGCGGCTTACGCGGGCGCTTGTGGTGGCGCAGACGACGATCACCGCAAAGCTTTGGCAGGATGTAGTCGCGGCGCTTCGTGAAAAGTCGGGCGATCTTGTGCTGTTCCCTTCGATCTGCGATACGACAAAAAAACGGCAAAAAGAGGCGGAAGAGCTTTCCCGTCAATCGGACGTGATGCTGGTGGTCGGCGGGATGAATTCATCAAACACGCGCAAGTTATACCGCATATGCGCGCAAAATTGTAAAAAAACGTTTCATATAGACGATGCGGCGCAAATAGTTCTTGAAAATATCGGAAACGATGATATAATTAGTATTGTTGCGGGCGCATCTACGCCCGATTGGTTAATTAGGGAGGTACAGACACGGATGAGCGAAGTCGATAAAGTACAGGAGCCGACTATCACGGACGAGCGGGAAAACGGACAAGTGGCACAGGCAAACGAAGAACAGGCGCGGCAGCCGCAGGAAAGCACAGAGCCTGAAGCGGAAGCTACAAAAGCGGTGGCGGAAGAAGCGCCCGGCGAAGATCAGCAGGAAGAACATGCGGATGAGCATACGGACTTCATGGCGGAGATCGATAAATCGTTTGTAAATATCAGACGGGGCCAGCTTGTTACCGGAACGGTCGTGCAAATATCCGATGATGAAATATGCGTGAATATTGGGTATAAATCCGATGGCATTATAAAGAAAGAAAACCTTACGTCTACCGGCGACGCGGTGCCGGCGGACTTGTTTCAGGTGGGGGATGAGATCGAGGCGGAAGTCGTTACGATGAACGACGGGGAAGGCAATGTGGTGCTTTCCAGGAAATCGATCGAATCGAAGCTGAAATGGAAAGAGCTGCTGGAAAACCTCGATACGGACAAGATCCATGTCGTCAAGGTAGATAAAGTGGTTAAGGGCGGTGTTTTGGCAAAGCTGGAGGGATATGACGCGTTCATTCCCGCGTCGCAGCTTTCGCTCAAATACGTGGAAGATTTGTCTGAATTTGTAGGCAACGACCTCGAGGTGAGCATTATCGAAGCCGACAAACGGCAGCGGCGCTTTGTTCTTTCGCACAAGGCGATTTTGCAGCAGAAAGCGGCGGAAGAGGAATCAAAACTGTACGAAGGTTTCCATAAAGGCGATAAAGTGGCGGGCAAGGTCAAACGGCTGACGGATTTTGGCGCGTTTGTGGATGTCGGCGGTATCGACGGCCTGCTGCATATTACAGATATTTCGTGGGCCAAAGTGAAGCATCCTTCGGACACATTGAAGGTAGACGACGAGATCGAAGTAATGGTATTGAATGTCGACCCGGAAAAGAAGCGGGTATCCCTTGGGTTAAAACAACTGCTACCCAAACCGTGGGATCTCGCGCCGGAAAAATATATCGTGGGCGATACGGCTTCGGGCACGGTGGTGCGCATCATGCCGTTTGGCGCGTTTGTATCGCTTGAGCCGACGATCGACGGGCTTATCCATATTTCACAGGTGACGAACAGGCGGCTGGAAAAAGTGGAGGAAGAGCTTAGGATCGGCGACAAGATCACGGCCAAAATTATGGAAGTGAACCCGGCGAAAAAACGGATCAGCCTTTCTATCCGCGCATTGATGGACGAGCCGGAAAAAGTGGAAAAGGTGAAATCGGAACATAAGGATAAAGACGAGAAATTCCATTATGAGATTCCGCCGGCAGAGGCGGCGACGTCTTCACTGGCCGACTTCTTCCCAAAAGCGGAAGAGGAAGAAAAGCCGGAAGAGCAGTAAGTATGAAATAACATGCTAAAGGGGGGCATATCATGTGCTCTCTTTTTTTAAGGAGAAAACTATACTATGCAGCCAAAATATAAACGCGTCATTATGAAAATAAGCGGTGAAGCGCTGTGCTCCGCGAAAAACCGGCCGCTTGACTTTGAGATCATCAGTAATGTGACAGACCAGATTATAGAGATCGCGCAGGCGGGCGTGGAGGTGGGCATTATTGTGGGCGGCGGCAATATATGGCGCGGCGCGCGCGTAGGCGCGCACATGGACCGCACGACCGCCGATTATATGGGTATGCTGGCGACGGTGATAAACGCGCTTGCCTTGCAGGAAAATATAGAGGAAAAGGGCCTGCAAACCCGGGTGCAGACCGCCATTGAAATGCGCCAGATCGCCGAGCCGTATATTCGGCGAAAGGCGGTGAAGCACCTTGAGAAAGGCCGCGTCGTCATATTTGCCTGCGGAACGGGCAACCCGTATTTTTCTACGGATACGGCTGCGGCACTCCGGGCGGCGGAAATGGAAGTGGAGCTTATTATGCTGGCGAAAAATGTGGACGGCGTGTATGACAGCGACCCCAGGGAAAACCCGAATGCTGTGCGGTATACCACTTTGAGTTATCTGGACGTCATCAACAGAGGCCTGGCCGTAATGGATAATACCGCGATCACCCTTTGTATGGATAATTCCATACCGATCAATGTGTTTGGCGTGAACGAGGAAAAGAGCATTGTGCGCGTGGTTTCCGGGGAAGAGATCGGCACGATGATACAGGTGTGAGCGGAGATGGAAGTGGCTGCAAAGGCAGCGCCAAGTGAATCGTATTTATGGTAAGCTCACGCAAAAAACAATAAATTTGGAAAGAAGTGCTGTCAAAATGGATGAAATGAAGTATTGTCAAAGTTGCGGTATGCCACTTGCTTCAAAGGAAGTATTGGGGACAAACAAAGACGGCGGTAGTAATGATGAATACTGTATTTATTGCTATAAGGGCGGCGCTTTTACATCTGATGCAACAATGGAAGAAATGATCGAAATCAGTGTAAAACACATGAGCGAATCTGGAATGTTAAAGGAACAAAACAAGACGGACACAGAAGCGCGTGAATTTATGTATAGCTTCTTCCCGAAACTCAAAAGGTGGAGCTAATAAGTATAATCCGCGCCTTTAAGAGGATGTGCAGAACTTGCGGTTCTGAAAGGGGTAAAGCGCATGAATACAGCGGATATAGTTGGCTTGCTTGTTCTGTTTATATTGGCGATTGCCTCATTTATTATTTCATACCGGCAATTCAAAGAAAAGGGGTTTTTGTTCAACAACGCCTATGTTTTCGCTTCAAAAGACGAACGCAAAAGTATGGACAAAAAGCCGTACTACAGACAATCGGCTATCGTGTTTCTATGTGTTGGGATAGCGTTTTCTGTTATGGCGCTCTGTATAGTTTTGCGCTTGCAATGGCTGCAATATATTGCACTATGCATATTTGTTGTAGTTATTGTCTATGCAATCGTATCTTCAATAAAGAATGGGGCGAAACGTAAGCAACACATAGTATAAGCATAATCAGGCAGGGTAACGGCATGGTATCCATAAGAATACCCGGCAGCATATTATATAATGAATAGTATAGTGTCTATGTTTTACAGGAGGGTTGAACAATGTCGGAGGGATTGACGCGGGAACAAGAATTACGTATGCAGCATAGCGCGGAAATGGCACAGTTAATCAGAGCGTTCAAAGAGCGCTTTGGCGACGAGGCATATCAGGTAGCAGCACAGCTAAATGGTAATAAGGCTTTTTCAGAGTGGCGGGAATTGGCCAAAAAGAGTGAAAACAATTCTATTGAGTCGCTGATCAACCTCCTTTGGGAGCCGTTGAGAGCGCAGGGCTTTGAATATGAGGTTTTTAAAACAGATGCCGGATATCAAATGAAATGTACGCGCTGCGGGTTTTATGAGATGGCTAAATATTGCGGCATAACCGAAGAAGCCTTTTATATGATTTGTGAAGCCGACGCATATATCGCGGAAGGGTTTAACCCGAACATTGGTTTCAAAAGGACAAAGACACTGATGCAGGGGCATGATTGCTGTAATCATTTTTACTATTACAAGGATAAAGAGAAATGATGTTTGTCACAGATTGTAAACTCAATCAGCGAATAGAGCGACTGCGGTGCTACCCGTGAAGGGCAGGCGAAATGCCGGGCAGCATTATTGATGTAGGGTGCGGCATCCCTGACGCACCGCATGTAGAATTGACAAATATATTGTTATGCCCAAGCATGTGCATTTCATTGCGGCGGCCATCGATACCAAGGGCGGCGTGGTACAAAGGCGGCGCGGCTGGAAGCCGCGCCCTACAGAAGCCGCCAGAAGCCGTACGCTACAGAAGTCGTGCCCTGCAATGCGGTAATACCGAAGCTTGTATTTTTCCGGAAATTCATATAGAATAGCTGTATTGTTAAAGAGAAAGGATCGGGAGATGTTATGAAAGTCGAATATGAACATGAAGCGTTGACAAAAGCGGAAGCAAAGATGGGAAAAACACTCGACAACCTAAAAAAAGAACTGACAAGTATTCGCGCGGGCAGGGCAAATGCGCACTTGCTGGATAATATAATGGTCGATTATTACGGTACGCCCACGCCTGTGGCGCAGGTGGGCAATGTATCCGTACCCGAGCCGCGGCTGCTGGTGATCGCGCTTTGGGACGCGAATATGCTGCACGAAGTGGAAAAGGCAATTCAGAAATCCGACCTCGGGATCAATCCGGCCAACGACGGCAAAGTGATCCGGCTGGCTTTCCCGGAGGTGACGGGTGAAAAGCGCCAGGAACTTGTGAAACTGGCCCGCAAAAAGGCGGAAGAGGCAAAAGTCGCTATCCGCTCCATCCGCCGGGACGCGAACGAGGCGATCAAAAAAGACAAGAAAACGAGTGCGCTCACCGAGGATGATTTCACCGCGATCGAAAAGGAAGTGCAGGAACTTACGGATAGTATGGTGAAAAAGGCGGACGAGCTTACCGCGGCCAAGGAAAAGGAAATCACTGAAATATGACGGCGGAGTTGCCGGGGCTGCCGCTTTCCGAAGCGGAAAAGAGATTGGCAGAGCGCGGCGTTTTGTATCGCGTTACGGCGTATCGCTCGGGCAGGCCGTATGAGGACGCGGACAGCACGCGCGTGGTGCGCGCGCGGGAAGGCGAAGGCGGCGTTGTTGAATTGGTGGTATGTGAGTTTAAAACAAAGCTGACGTGCGCATCCCGGGCTTAGTTAGGCCCTGGGATGCTTGTTGTCGAATAGAGGTAAATTTCTTTGCTGTTTAAAAAGAAAAAGACAGAAACGCCGACAGAGCTTTTTGCGGATAAGCTCCCGCGACACGTAGCCGTCATAATGGACGGCAATGGCAGATGGGCGAAAAAGCACCTGTTGCCGCGGGTGGCGGGCCATGCCGCAGGTGTGGAGGCCGTGAAGAAGATCATGCGCAAGAGCAGCGATCTCGGCATCCGTTACCTGACGCTTTACGCGTTTTCCACCGAAAACTGGAAACGCCCGGATGACGAGGTGGGCGCGCTGATGCGCCTTGTAATCGATTCGTTGCGCCGCGAGCTTGATGAAATGCACGAAGAAGGCGTTGTGTTCAACACGCTGGGGGAAACAGAGCAGTTCCCCGCGGCTGTTTACGATGTGCTGGAGAACGCAAAGCAAAAGACTAAAAACAATACGGGCATCACGGTGAACTTTGCGCTGAATTATGGGGCGCGGGCGGAACTGGCGCGCGCCGTGAAGCAAATTTCCCATAAAGTGGAACAAAAAGAGGTTACGGTCGATCAGATAGATGAGGGGATGATTTCGGATCATCTCTATACGGCGGGGCAGCCGGACCCGGATTTTCTGATCCGCACGAGCGGGGAAGAGCGGCTGTCGAATTATTTGCTGTATCAGCTTGCATACGCCGAGTTTTATTTTACGCCCGTATTCTGGCCGGACTTTAACGAGGCGGAGTATGAAAAAGCGCTCCTCGAGTACCAAAACAGGAAGCGCCGTTACGGAGGGATCTGATGCGCAAACGGATATTGGTCGCCATTCCGATCATCCTCATAGTCGCGCTCGCCATCTTTGTGCAAAGCTGGGCGCTGGCGGCTTTTGCGGTGGCAATCGGCATACTGTGCCAATATGAAGTGGTGCGCGCGATGGACGGCCACGGAAAGCCGGTCGTAAAGGCGGCGAGCTATCTTTTTGCCATCGTGCTCGCGTGGCTGTTTTTGTGCAGCTTCAGCTTTGTGTGGGATCTCGGCATAGCGCCCATACTGGACGTGAAGCTGGTCTTTATCATTTTTATCGTGTTCGTGATGGCAGTGTTTATCGCCGCCATGTTCGGCAAACGGCACACAGCGGAGAGCGTGCTGAACACCATATTGACGCTCGTGTACCCACAGCTTATTTTTTCGCTGTTTTACCTGATGATACTGGACGCGCCCATCGACGTGCACGTTTCGCTGCCGGACGCAAGCCAGACAGTGTATTACAACATTATGGTCATGTTGTTCATGGTGTTTTTGCCCGCCATGTTTTCCGATACGTTCGCGTATTTCTTTGGCATGGCTTTCGGGAAGAAAAAGCTTTGCCCCGCAATCAGCCCGAAAAAGACGGTGGTGGGCTGTGTGGCGGGCATTGCGGGCGGCGTGGTTGCGGGGGCGCTCGTTTGGGTCGTGTTTGAAAATATGACGACGCCGGGCGGATACCGCATCGCGATAGGCGGGCTGGTGAATTACTTATTCAAAGGCGGCGTGCTGGCTGTGATCTCGCAGTTTGGCGACCTTGCTGCGTCTTATTTGAAGCGGATGCTCAACATCAAGGATTTTGGCAGGCTGCTTCCGGGGCACGGGGGAATCGTGGACCGTATGGACAGTATACTGTTTTGCATACCCACGCTGTATATTCTGAATTATATCGTTATCTGACGGATTGGAGCATGTGATATTTTGAAAAGGGTTTCTATATTGGGCGCGTCGGGTTCTGTGGGCGCGCAAGCGCTGGAAATCGCCCGCGCGTTTCCGGATGAGCTGAAAGTTTGCTGCCTTACGGCGCATGAGGACATAGACGGGCTGGCTGCGGCGGCGCATGAATTTAAGCCGGAGGCGGTGGCGGTCACCGGCAGGGCTG
>QMCD01002777.1_pt1 | contig 10191 bp, 6 predicted proteins | sample 1821841 | NCBI WGS metagenome assembly QMCD01 (sample SAMN01991225, study PRJNA193472) | Termite gut metagenome, whole genome shotgun sequencing project. | isolation source: worker | host: Macrotermes natalensis
TTGACTGGGTCCCTCGGCTTCGCTCGGGATGACAAGAGAGGTGCTCGGGATGACAAGAGGGAGAGATAGCGTGGCAAGAGGGAGAGATGGGGTGGCAATTGATGTCAAAATTCAATTTGCTGCGGGTGCGGATTTTGAGCATGCGCAGCTCAGAGTGGCGGGCCGCACGGTGCCGGTGGAGCGCCGAGGGGATCGGTTTGTGTTCACCATCGACAGGGTGGGTGAGCACGAGATGGTGGTGCTCGAATAGCGCGCGGTGTTTGCCGTGTTGCGGGTGATTGTCGGCGGGGGGATTAATTTTTTCGAAAATGAGTATAAAATTGCGTTTCGTTATTCGCGGTTTTATCCTCGGTTTGTCTTGAGTTTGCGACCTGTATAAGTGGCTGGCTTGTAGGTGGTTATTGTCATTGGAGGTCGTGCTGTTTTTGGGGCGCGGCCTTTCACTTTTACGACAAAGGCAGGCCGGAACGTTAAAATTTCGTTAAATTCTTTTGGAGTTTAATAAAAATGTAATACCTTTGATCTTGAATAGCCTAAAACCAACTTACGGGAGACCGATACTGCCTAATACTAAAAAACCTGAAAAAATCATGAGAGAAGACAGCACTTAAACCTGCATGCCTGTATATGGGGCTGTGTTTTATTGGTGATTAACCACAAGTAAATTTCATTTCAGAATTATTCNNNAAAAAGTACTATGAAGAATCTAACCAAAACAAAAATCGTTATGGGGCTGGCCGCTTTGTTGCTCGCGTTGAGTATTGGCGGTGCAGCGGCCCAAAGCATTCGCGTTACCGGTAACGTGAGGGATGATGCCGGCCAGGCTCTGGGCGGTGTAATGATCACTGAAGAAGGTACGCAAAACATCGCCATCACCGATATGGATGGTGATTATGAGATCAATGTTGCTAATGATAATGCTACATTGGCGTTCTCGTTCATGGGGTATACCACCGTTGAAAGGCTGGTGGGGACCCAGAGGGTGATCGACGTCGTGTTGCTGACCGACGCCACGCAGATCGATGAAGTTGTTGTGACCGCTCTCGGTATCGTGCGTAAAGAGAAGTCGTTGACGTATGCTACTCAGGTGCTGGACGGCGACGAACTGACGAGGGTTAAAGATCCTGCGTTCCTTAATTCTCTGGCAGGTAAGACTGCGGGTGTGCAGGTCAACCGTTCGTCGGCCGGTGTGGGCGGTTCGTCGAAGATCGTTATCCGCGGTAACCGTTCGTTGAACGGCGTGGGTGGCCCGTTGTACGTTATCGACGGTGTGCCTATCGGCGGCACCGGTAACGGTGGTACCAACACTTTCGACTCGTTCGGTCCCTGGGACGGTGGTCGCGACACGGGTGATGCCATGTCGAACCTCAATCCCGACGATATCGAAAGCATGAGCGTTCTCAAAGGCCCGTCGGCTGCCGCCCTGTACGGTACGTCGGCTGCGAACGGTGTTATCCTCATCACCACCAAGAAGGGTCGCGCAGGCCGTGCGGATATTTCGTTCAGCTCGAATACGACTTTTGACAAGGCCGTTTACGGTATTCCCAAGTTCCAGAACAGTTACGGCGGTGCGGCGACCAGCTGGGGTGATCCCATCAGCAAAACTGTCAGCTATACCGACGATTTCTTCCAGACTGGTGTGACGACTATCAATGCGTTGTCGCTGAGTACCGGTACGGAGTCGGCTCAGACATATTTCTCGTATGCGAATACTTATGCCAAGGGTGTTGTTCCGGGCAACGAGCTCAATAAGCACAACTTCAACTTCCGTGAGACTGCGAAATTCTTTAACGATCGTTTGACTGTCGACGCGAACATCACCATGATGTACCAGAAGATGGAGAACCTGCCCTCTCCCGGGGGTTACTACATGAACGCGATCTCGGGTCTGTATCGTTTCCCGCGTGGTGGTCACGTTCAGGGCGAACCCGATAAGACGTTCCAGTACTTCAAGGATAATTTCGAAGTATTCGATGACGCTCGTAACTTTAACGTTCAGAACTGGCATGCCGGTGGCGACCATCAGGAACAGAATCCCTTCTGGATCGCACACAGAACTCCGAGCGACAGCCGCAGGTATCGTACCTTGGCAAATCTCTCGTTGTCGTTGAAGGTTGCCGAAAACCTCACTTTGCAGGTTCGCGGTAAGGCCGACTACAATAACAACTATTTTGAAAAGAAGCTCTACGCAAGTACCGACCCCACTATTGTGTCGAGCGGTAATGGTGCGAACGGTTTCTATTCGACCAGCCAGGACTACGGTTTGAGCATCTATGGTGACGTGTTGTTGACCTACTCGAACACGTGGGAGAATTGGTCGCTGAACGCCACTTTGGGTGGTAGCATTTCCGACGGTCACGGTCGTAGCCAGAGCATCTCTTCGGTATCCACCGGTTTGGACTTTCCTAATGCGTTCAATGTTAATAACATCATCCCTCCCGCACGTCCCAGCGCTGGTAAATGGCGTGGTGCGCAGGATCAGGCTGTGTTCTTTGCAGGTCAGGTTGGCTGGAAGGATCAGTTGTTCCTCGATGTTACTGCACGTAACGACTGGACTTCGACGCTGGCCTATACTCCGAGCATGAAGAAGGGTTTCTTCTATCCTTCGTTCGGTTTGAGCTGGCTGCTGAACGAAACTTTGAATATGCCCGAATGGGTGAACCTTGGTAAGGTTCGCGCTTCGTGGGCACAGGTAGGTAACGGCATCCCGGGCGGTAGCTCGAACCCGATGTGGGGTATCGGCTTCGGTCCCGTGATGAACTCTAACCGTACCGAACCCAACACGAAGCTGAAACCTGAAATGACGACTTCTATCGAGTTTGGTACTGAGTGGCGTTTCTTCAACAGCCGTTTGGAGTTCGACTTTACCTGGTATAAGACCAACAGCCGCGACCAGGCATTTAACATAGAGATACCTACTGGTGAAAGCGAAGAATACACCCACAGGTGGATCAACGCCGGTAACATCGAGAACAAAGGTTTCGAGATCACGCTGGGTGGTACTCCGGTTTGGACGGGTGACTTCTCGTGGCGTACCGCTTTGAACTTCTCCACCAACAAGAACACCGTTATCGAACTTGACCCTGCCGACAGGGATGGTGACGGTAAGGTCGATATGGAGTACTTGCAGGTTGGTTCAGAGAACGTGAATAACGGTTACCAGATGCGTATCTATCCGGGCGGTTCGTTCGGTGACATCTACGGCTACGCTTTCGAGCGCGACGGTTATACGACAGATAGAGAAGGGAACCAAGTCAGGACTCACGAAGGGAATATTGAGTATGATGATAATGGCCTGCCTATTACGGCTCCGAAGAATTACCTGCGTAAATTGGGTAACGCCAGTCCTGACTTCAATCTCGGTTGGCAGAACACTTTGAGCTGGAAGGGTATCAACCTCTACTTCCTGATCGACGGACGTTTCGGCGGTGAAGTTATCTCGATGACCGAAGCCGATATGGACCTGTGGGGTACCTCGAAGCGTACGGGTGACGATCGCAAAAAGGGTAGTGTTGAATTCGATGGCAGGCAGATCACCGACGTGGAAGCATTCTACAACCGCGTTGGCGGTCGTGGCGGTGTTACTGAACACTATGTGTATGATGCGACGAACATTCGTCTGCGTGAACTTTCGATCGGCTACTCGCTGCCGCGCAAATGGTTGGCAGGTGCCGGTTGGATCAAAGGTGTCGACATTTCGCTGATCGGCCGCAACCTGTTCTTCTTCATGAATAAGGCTCCGTACGATCCCGACGCAGTGATGTCTACAGGGTTGAGCATGCAGGGTGTGGACGTTTACGGTATGCCCAGCCCGCGTTCGTTCGGTTTCAACGTAAAACTTAACTTCTAAATCAGCCAAGCAATATGAAAAAGATGATTAAATATATTTTGGTATTGTCGGCGGGACTCCTGTTATTGGGGTCTTGTACGAAAAACTTCGAAGAGATCCATGACTATGGCTATGGTCTGACCGAGGATGACTTCACAAGGGATAACCGTATCGTGGGTGCGGGCTTCCAGACTATCATGAAGGATGTCTATCGCAGCCGTGCGGGCTGGGATTATCAGACATATCAAAACCTGAATGCCGACGTTTTTTCGGGATATATGGCATCGCCGAACTTCCCCAATGGTCAGCATAACTTTGAACTGAATAATACTTGGAACGACACTTGTTGGAACGACGGCTACGCTGTTATGTCGGACTGGATGTCGAACCTGAAGATCTGTATGAAGTATGGTTTCCCCGAAATGGGTGTGATCGCAAGTTCGACTGAGGCTCTGGCTCTCGATTGGAAGGAGAGCGTGTACAGGCACTACATTGCTGTTAACACGGTATGTAAGGTGCTCGGTATGTCTCGTATCGCCGACCAGTATGGACCTATTATCTACTCGGCTTACGGTGCGACCGACGGTACGGGTGGTAAGTACGACTCACTGCAGGACGTTTATGCACTGATGTTAGACGAATTGGCAGAAGCAGTCGAGATGTTGGATTGGGCGGTGAACAATCCGGCCGCCGACTTCTCCAGATTCGATATCATTTATGGAGGCGACATGGCGAAGTGGGCCCGTTTGGCTAACTCGTTGCGCATGCGTCTTGCGATGCGTATGGTGAAGGCCGATCCGACAACGGCGAAAGCCGAATTCGAAGCCGCCGTTGCTGCACCTCAGGGTCCAATGATCAAGGGTGACAACTACACTTTGGTGAACAACAACTGGTTTAACTCGTTGTGGACGTGCTCGACCAGCTATGGCGACATCTTCATGGGTGCCGACATCGTGTCTATCATGAGCGGATACAATGACCCGCGTTTGCCGCTATATGGATTGCCTATTGACGGTGAGGTTATCGGTATTCGCACCGGTTTGCCCGATACAGCAAGCCGTGCCGGTGGGGTGTCGAGGAAGATACAGTATGTTCCCGATGTCGACAACCGTATTTCGCTGGTCTCTTATCTGAATATTCCCAACACCGATTTCCGTACTATATTGGTTTATGCCGCTGAGACTCAGTTCCTGTTGGCTGAGGCCGCTTTGAGGGGTTGGAATGTTGGTGGCGGTACGGCTCAGAGCTACTACGAGCAAGGTGTCGCCGATGCGTTTGCCGATTGGGGTGTTGGTGTTGGTAGTTATCTTACGAGCAATGGCACTGCGGCTCCTTACGAAGATGTCCTTTACGATGACTTCGATATCGATGGAATGAGTGATGTTACCCCGAACTGGGCAGATGCTTCGAGCGACGAAGAGCGTCTCGAAAAGATCATTACTCAGAAGTGGATCGCAATGTTCCCCGAAGGGATGAACGCTTGGGCGGAACAGCGCCGTACGGGCTATCCGAAGCTGTTCCCGATCGTGGAAAACAAGGTTCCGTCGGTCATACCTACTGAATTGGGTGTCCGTCGTTTGACCTATACTGCGACGCAGGTCTCTTCGAATAAAGCTAACGTTGAGGAAGCTGTCAGAATGCTCGGTGGTCCGGATACCGGTGCTACCCGTCTCTTCTGGGATATGAACAAGGGTAACTTCTAATTCCGAATCGAAAGGTTCACAGAGGGTTTTCCTCTGTGGACCTTTTTTTTTATCCGTACGTCTCTTTTGGCGGTTTAGAGTTGGTTTTTTTGTGCCCTTTTTTTGTTGTAACTGCTTCGTGCGGCCGTTTTTTGATTTTTGTCGCTACTTTTTTGCCCGTCTTTTTTGTTTTGTCCGTCCGTTTTTTCTCATTTTGGACACCTTAAAAACATTCCGTGTATGAGTATTAATTCGGGTGTAGATTTTTCGCAGCGCAACGTGGGGATCGACCTGCTGAGGGCGCTGACGATGTTTGTGATGATCTTCGTGAACGACTTCTGGAAGATTCACGACGTGCCGCACTGGCTGGAACACGCCGCGTGGGGCGAGGATTTCATGGGGTTGGCCGACGTGGTCTTTCCCTGTTTTTTGTTTGTTGTGGGGATGTCGATCCCCTTCGCCATCGAGCGCCGGTACAGCAAGGGTCTGAGCGGCGAGTCGACCATCGGGCACATCTTTTCGAGGACGTTGGCGCTGCTCATCATGGGCGCGTTCATCACCAATTCCGAGGCGCGGTTGTCGCCCGAAAGTCCCTATCCGATAGGGGTTTACTGGATATTGATGGTGGCGGCGTTCATCATGATCTGGAACCAGTACCCGCGGACCGAGGACCGGACGCGGAAAAGGGTCTTCACCGCGCTGAAGGTGCTGGGCGTGTTGATACTGGGCTATCTGGCGATCACTTTCCGCAGTACGGAGGGGCACGTGTTTGCCGCCCGCTGGGGGATATTGGGCTCGATCGGGTGGACCTATCTGGTGTGTGCGCTGATCTATGTCTTTACGCGTGATCGGTTGAAGTATTTGATTCCGATTTGGCTTGGGTTCGTTGCGGTGCTGATTCTTGGGTCGCGGATGAACGAACTGCACGGCGGGGTGTCTATATTGAATTTCCCGCGCGGCAATTTCTATAACGATTTCCTCGGGAGCGTGTTGCATATCGGTGGCGGTTCGGGAGTGACGCTCACGATGGGCGGACTGATCCTGTCGCTGCTGTCGGCGAAGTTCGCGGGTGTGTCGAACGGTCGGAAGCTGTTGTGGGCGGTCGGAGGAGTGGCTGTTTTCTGTGCGTTGGGGGCCTTCACGCGCAACTTCTGGATCCTGGCCAAGATCGGTTCCACGCCGCCGTGGGTGTTCTATGTTATAGCGATAGCGATAGGTATGTATGCCCTGCTGAGTTTTCTGGCCGAGAAGGGCTGGGCGGGCTGGTTGAACGTGATCAAGCCTGCCGGAACAGCGACGTTGACGTGCTATTTGGTACCTTATCTGGCCTATGCGATGTCCGATCTGACGGGGATCGTGTTGCCCGGCTGGTTCACGCACGGGTTTATGGGCATTGTGAACTGTCTGTGCTTCGCGCTGGTGGTCATCGGTGTGACGTGGGTGCTGGGCCGCCTGAAGATCAAACTGAAAGTGTGATTGCGCGCGAAGAGCGTTTTCCCGCTATTTATTTGTGTAAGTAGTTTTTAGCTTGTAATTTTGTAGATCTTTATTTACCTCGATATTGAAAACTTTTAACCCTGATTGATAATGAAAAATCGTATTTTGACACTGCTGGTTGCCCTGATGGCGATCGGCTTGGCGGCCTCGTCGTGCTCGGGGCTGAAAAAAAGTAAGAGCCAGGAGGAGTATCCCATGTTCTGGACGTGGTTGGACTATCGTCCGAGCATGAATTTTGATTCCGTATGCGTTGTGCTGAAGGAGAGCGGGCTGGACGGGCTGTTGTTGAACGCCGCCACGCCGGATGATTATCGTGCGGCTATTCCTGTGGCTCAGAAGCATGGCATCACGGTTCACGCTTGGTTGTGGACAATGAATCTGGAGCATGACAGAGACAGGATCTTGGCCGAGCATCCCGATTGGTTGCAGGTGAACCGTTTGGGAGAGAGTTTGGCGGATAAACCTGCCTATGTCGGGTATTATCGTTTCTTGTGTCCGGCGCTGCCCGAGGTGAGGGAGTATATCAAGGACAAGGTGAGGGAGTATTGCGAGGTGGATGGACTGGGCGGTATCGCTATCGACTATCACCGGTTTGTCGATGTTATCCTGCCGACCACGCTTTGGCCGAGGTATGACGTTGTGCAGGACCACGAATATCCTGAGTTCGATTACGGGTCCCACCCCGCCATGATCGAGAAGTTCCAGGCGCTCCACGGTTACGATCCGCGCGAGTTGGAAGACCCCTCGACCGACGAAAAGTGGTTGCAGTTCAGGTGTGATCAAATTACTGAAGTTGCGAATGAAATTGCCGATGTGGTGCATTCTTACGGTAAGGTCATGGGTGCGTCGCCGTTCCCCACGCCCGAAATGTCGCGCAAGATGGTGCGTCAGGACTGGGGCAAGTGGGATTTGGATATTGTATTCCCGATGGTTTATTATGGGTTCTACACCGGGGATACGAGTTTTATTGCGGACTGTACGATCGATAATGTTAAACAGAAGAATGCAAAGACGACCCTGTATACGGGTATGACGGCTGAAAACGGTCCCAAGATGTTCGAAAGTATGGACGCGGCTCTGAACAATGGGGCTGAGGGGGTTGCTATCTTTACGGTCAATTCGTTGCGCGATCCGGCTGTTCGGGCGCAGTTCAAGGCCTACACGGACAAAGCGAAGGCCGATCGTGCTGCGGGCCTCTATCCCAAGAATTCGGGCAACGAGGTGAGCGTCGACGTATTTGCAAAGCAGTGGCTGATGGACGCCACGCAGATGCACATGAAGGCCTATTTGAGTTTGGCCAAGGCTGCGAAGTTGCCCGCACTGAAAGATGCCGATCCCGCACAGGTGAACGCCATGGCCATCGGTGCGATGCAGGTTAATTTACCGGAGGAATATATTGGGAATTTGACCCGCAGTTTCCGTCGCGGTGGCGGCGGCAACCCCGTCGGTGAAGCCGTTGCAGGTCAGTTCAAGGGCGATGTTAACACGATCGGTCTGCAGTTGGGTGACTGGACCAAGACCGGCGAGCAGGGCTCTACCACCTACTATCAGGTGACCGACGCCGCAAGCAAGGTGACCTTCGACGTGAGCTTCTACTTCTACGGCGGCCTGTTGTCGGGCTGGAGCGTGAGGCCCGAGAAGGCGTCTTATGAGGTGTACAAGAAAGCCATCTAACGGCTTGTTGTAGGGTCCATTTATCGACACAAAGAGCCTCCTTTCCTGTAAGGAGGCTCTTTTTTGTGCTCTGACTTTGCGGGGGAGAAGAAATTTCGTTATCTTTGCCTTCGCTTTTGGGGGATTAGCTCAGTTGGCTAGAGCGCTTGCATGGCATGCAAGAGGTCACGAGTTCGACTCTCGTATTCTCCACTTTTTTCTGATTTATGATCGACAAGGGGCCCCTTACGAGGGGCTTCTGTCGTTGTGTCGTTTTTTTTTCGTGATTTATAACTCGAAATTCGTAATTTTTCTCTACTTTTGCATCTCAGAAAATCCTTTCTGAAAATGTCATATATTGGTGGTGTGAATGCCGTTCTGCAACTTGAGGACGGGACGAAATTTGAAGGCTTCTCCTTTGGTGCTGAAACGTCAGTGCGGGGAGAAGTTGTTTTTAATACGGCTATGGTCGGGTGGCCCGAGCTGTTGACCGATCCCGGACTGAAGGGGCAGATCCTTGTGCTGACCTATCCGTTGGTGGGGTGCTATGGGGTGCCGCCGAGGGATCGTGAGGACGGGCTGCTGCTCAATTTTGAGTCGGAGCGGGTGCAGATCGCGGGGCTGGTGGTGACCGATTATTCCGCCGATTACAGTCATTGGAACGCGGCGGGGAGCTTGGGAGAGTGGTTGCGGGAGAGTGGGGTGCCGGCGATTTGCGGGGTCGACACCCGCGAGTTGGCGAAACATTTGCGCGACAATGGCGAGCTGAGGGGTGTTATTGCTATCGATGACATACCTATGGCCGCGGAGTGTGAGAACAGGATCGCGGCGGTGAGTGTGAAGGAGCCGGTGAGCTATGGCGAGGGGGATGTGACGGTTGCGGTGTTGGACACGGGGGTGCGGAATAATGTTATTCGTTCGTTGGTGAGGCGCGGGGTGCGGGTGCTGAGGCTGCCGTGGGATGCCGATCCGATGGCGCATGAGTGGGACGGACTGGTGCTTGTGGACGCGCCGGACGACCCGACTCCGGTGGCGGGGCGTGTGGCTGCGGCTTTGACTATGGGCAAGCCTGTGTTCGGGGTTTGTGGGGGCGACAAGTTGCTGGCGCTGGCCGCCGGTGGGCGTATTAAAAAGTTGGAGCATAGCCACAGAGGGGCCAATCAGCCTGTGCTGGAAGTCGGGACCGACAGGGCCTTTATCACCACTCAGAATCGCTCGTGGACGGTCGATGCCGACGCGTTGCCCGAGGACTGGAAGGTGTGGTTCACCAATTTGAACGACGGAAGTGTGGAGGGTATTCGGCACGCGACGAAGCCGTTTTGCGCCGTTGCGTGGCATCCCGAAGCCGTGAACCGGCCCGAAGAAGCCGATCCGCTGTACGACGATTTTGTGGCCGCCGTGCGTGCCATGGTGGGGGTGTAGTCCAGTCTCGACCTGGTTCACTATTCTGTGTGTCGGCCCAGCGTAGTCGGACACGAACTGACGGCTTCCGGAGCGGAGCCGTCTTGGGGCGCGCAGAGGAAATCACCC
>QMCD01003249.1_pt2 | contig 10185 bp, 6 predicted proteins | sample 1821841 | NCBI WGS metagenome assembly QMCD01 (sample SAMN01991225, study PRJNA193472) | Termite gut metagenome, whole genome shotgun sequencing project. | isolation source: worker | host: Macrotermes natalensis
GATTCCGCCTGGTTCGATTGATGTCCGGCGGCAATTCATTCGACATCGCGGGCGACACCGCGGACGACGTTGCGGACGACACGACGGACGACGTTGCCGGGCATGGGGCTCTTCCGTTTCGGGAACGGCGGGTCATCGAACTGTGGGATGTGCTTCCGCAACGTCTGGAGTTGCTTTTCGAAGGTCGGCTTCCCGGGATCGGAAAATCGGGCCCGGCTTCCCCGCGGCGTCACCGTCAGGAGCCGATCCGGTTCGAGATTCCGCTCCCGACGTTCGAACAGGTGCCGGTGATCGAAACACTTTGGACCATCCGCCTCGAAACGTCGGACAAGGAGCTCCTCACCCGTTTTTCGGTCGACGCCTCGATCAGCGGTTCGGCGTTTTTTGATGAAAACGCGACGGCGTCGGCCGAGGATACCTCGCTTCATTCGACGAATAGCCTCTCGAAATTCCCGCACGAGTTCGTCAAGTCGTTTCCCCCCGAGTTTCCGCAACCGGGCGGCGGAAGCGTTTCCCTCATCCAGTTGAACCTGGCGAAACTTGAAAACCTGATCCGGATGGTCGCCCTGCTTCCTCCTTCGACGACATTATCCCATTCCGACCTGAGACGATGGCATTCCCATTGGGGAAAACACTGGTGGGAAATCAAAAAGGAGACCGACGCCTTGATTTCCACCTACCAGGCGATTGATTTCGGCGATGCGGCAAGGTCCGCGACAAACAATTCGCAGACCGGCCGGCCCGGTGCCCCGGACGGTATTTTGGGGCGGTTCCCGATCGATACCTCCTTGAAAATTACCCCGCTCCCATCGCCCTTATCGCCCGGTGGGACTTTTTCCGCCTCGCCCGCGAGATCATTTTCGAAATCCCCACAGGCGCCGATGATACCGGAAGGATCGGGAGCGTTGTTGCCGCCGGTGATCGCCTACCTCGATTCCGTCGATCCGACGCGCCAAGGCCGGGGCCTTCCCGGCGACGCGCGGATTTTCGTCGCGGCACTGCAACAGTTGGAACTATCGCACCGGAATGTGATCGAGAACCTCGGATTGACCGCGTCGGACCGCCGCATCCGGGAGAGCGTCTCGTTTTCAACCCGGCCGACCGCGATTTGGCGCATGTCCCATTCCGAACACGACGCCTTCCTGTTCGGCGGATCGCCCGGATCGTTGAAGTCCCTGGCGATCGTTTCCCAACCGATACCGAGCCGTTTCTTCGAAAGCGTGCCGTTTCATTACGGAATCTGGGCGATCGTCCTGCTCCTGGCGTCGTTGACCGTGGCCGACACGCCGGTACGTCGTTTGTATCGCCGCTTCGCCCATTTTTGGGGGATATCAATCGGCATTCTTCTTTGGGCGATCTTTCCCCGGAGCGTTCTCGGCGCAATCCTTCTCGCGCTGACCTTCCTCGCCATGTTGTCTTCCCCCTGGAGAAAATCGGAACGGCATGAAGAAAAGATCGTCGCCCGGTGGAACGGATGACAGAGGATGAATCGCATGAACGTCGTGGTGAATTGACAATTGATAATTGACAATGGATAACGGGGGACGCAAGCGGGTTCCTTATAGCAACGGCTGAATTGCGTCTCCCCATTGTCTATTGTCAATTCCGCATATCAGTTCACGCCGCACTCAATCCACCCGGCACCCGGTATTCAATCCACCCGGTATTCCTGGAGCGATTTGACCGCTTCGTCTCCCTTGCGCAGCGCTTCGATGCCTTTCGCCGCCGCGGTCGCGGCAGCCAGCGTCGTGATATAGGGCAAGCGTAGCCGGATCGCCGTTTTCCTGATGTAGGAATCGTCGTGGGTCCCGTGTTTCCCGGCCGGGGTGTTGACGACAAGCTGAATATCTCCGTTCTTCATCACATCGGTCAGGTTCGGCCGGCCTTCATGGACTTTATTGACTTTAATGCTGTCGATTCCGATCGTTTTGAGATGCTCGTGCGTTCCTTCAGTCGCGTAGATATGGAAACCGAGCGTTGCGAAGCGGTGTGCGACGTCGTTGACGGCCGGGCGGTCTCCCGGGGAAACGGTAAGCAACACGCCGCCCTCGGTGGGCAATTTCGTCCGGGCCGCCTCCTGTGATTTGTAGAATGCAAGCCCGAAGGATTCCGCGAGCCCGAGCACTTCGCCGGTCGAACGCATCTCGGGCCCCAAAACCGGATCGACTTCGGGAAACATGTTGAACGGGAAGACCGCCTCCTTGACGCCGAAATAAGGGATGGAAATCCGGCGGAGGTTTTTCCCGGCCAGTTTTTGCCCGATGATCATCTGCGTCGCAATCGCAGCCATGTTGATGCCGCAGACCTTGGAAACGATCGGCACGGTCCGCGACGCCCTCGGATTCGCTTCGAGAATGTAGACGGTGTCGCCGGCAATCGCGTACTGGATGTTCATCAATCCGACGACGCCCATTTCGACGGCGATCCGCGACGTGTATTCCCGGATCGTATCGACGTGTTTCGGGGGAATGCTCACCGGAGGAATGCAGCAGGCGGAATCCCCGCTGTGAATGCCGGCCAACTCGATATGTTCCATGACCGAGGGAACGAACGCGTCGGTCCCGTCGGAAACCGCATCGGCTTCCGCTTCGATCGCATCCTGTAAAAAGCGGTCGATCAGGATCGGTCGCTCCGGCGTCACTTCGACGGCCGTTGCCGCGTAACGGCAAAGCATTTCATCATCGTAAACGACCTCCATCGCCCGACCGCCGAGCACGTAGGAGGGACGCACCATGACCGGATAACCAATTCTCCCGGCGATTTCGAGGGCTTCTTCAAGCGTACCGGCCATTCCCGATTCCGGTTGCGGAATGTTTAGCCGTTGGATAATCTTCCGGAACTGGTCGCGGTCCTCAGCCAGATCGATGGTCCTGGGCGAGGTTCCTAAAATGCGAACTCCCGCGTTTTCCAGTTCCGCGGCGATGTTGAGCGGCGTCTGGCCGCCGAACTGGACGACGACGCCGAGCGGTCGCTCTTCGTTATAAATGCTCAAAACGTCCTCGACCGTAAGCGGCTCGAAATACAACCGGTTCGACGTGTCGTAATCGGTCGAAACCGTTTCCGGGTTGCAATTGACCATGATCGTGTCGTACCCGGCTTCGCGGAGGGCGAACGCGGCATGGACGCAACAGTAGTCGAACTCGATTCCCTGCCCGATCCGGTTCGGACCGCCGCCGAGGACCATGATCCGCTTGGAATTGACTGCCGCGTCCGTTTTCGGGCTGTCGGCAATCGGAGAATCGGCAATCGGACCGTTTTGGTATGTGGAATAATAATAACAGGCGTTTTCGACACCGCTCACCGGAATGCCGTCCCAGGTTTGCCGCATTCCGAGCGCGAGACGCCGTTCGCGAATCGCCTGTTCCTTGACGCCGAGCAATTGGCCCAGATACCGGTCGGAAAAACCGTCCCGTTTGGCACGGATCAACAGTTCATCGGTGATACCCGGGGTCTTTTGAGCGACAACTTCCGATTCCAGATCGGCAAGTTCCTTCATTTGTTCGAGGAAATACGCCTTGACCTTCGTTTTGGCATGGAGCGTTTCGATTTTGACGCCGCGCAACAACGCCTCATACAGGAGAAAATAGCGTTGCGAGGTCGCCAAGTTCAGTTTGTAGAGGATTTCATCGAGCGACATGTCCTTGATCGCCCGGACTTCACCAAGTCCGTAGCGGCCGATTTCCAGCGAACGGATCGCTTTCTGAAACGCCTCCTTGAACGTTTTGCCGATGCTCATCACTTCGCCGACGGCCTTCATTTGCGTCCCGAGCCGGTCTTCGACGCCCTTGAACTTTTCGAAGGCCCAGCGGGCGAACTTGACGACGACGTAATCCCCGCAAGGCGTGTATTCATCGAGCGAACCGTCCCTCCAGTACGGGAGTTCGTCGAGCGTGACGCCGGTCGCCAACAACGCGGAAATCAGGGCGATCGGGAAGCCGGTCGCTTTCGAGGCCAGGGCGGAGGAACGGCTCGTCCGGGGATTGATCTCAATGACGACAACCCGGTCCGAGAGCGGATCATGGGCGAACTGGACGTTCGTTCCGCCGATCACTTCGATTGCGTCGACGATCCGGTAGGCGTAATCCTGGAGGCGGTCCCGGAGTTCCTTTGAAATCGTCAACATCGGGGCCGTGCAGAAGGAATCGCCGGTATGCACCCCCATCGGATCGACGTTTTCGATGAAACAGACCGTGATCATTTTTCCCTTGGCGTCCCGGACGACTTCGAGTTCGAGTTCCTCCCAGCCGAGTACGCATTCCTCGATCAGCACTTGCGAGACGATGCTCACGGCAAGGCCGCGCGAAGCGATGCCGCGGAGTTCCTCCTGGTTGTAGGCGATGCCGCCACCGGTTCCGCCCATCGTGTAGGCCGGACGGACGACCACCGGATATCCGAGCGTTTCGGCGATCTGTTCGCACTGTTCGACGGTCGTCCCGATCTCGCTCCGGGCCGTCTCGATTCCGAGTTTCGCCATCGTATCCTTGAACGCCTGTCGATCCTCCCCTCGTTCGATCGCGTCGAGCTGTACCCCGATCACCTGGACGCTGTATTTGTCGAGGACGCCCGCCTTCGCCAGTTCCGAGGCGAGATTCAGGGCGGACTGGCCGCCGAGATTCGGCAACAACGCCTCGGGTCGTTCCTTGGCAATGATCCGTTCCACCGAGGAAACGGTCAACGGTTCGATGTACGTGGCATCCGCGACCGAGGGATCGGTCATGATGGTCGCCGGGTTGGAGTTGACAAGGACGATTTCAAAGCCGAGCGACCGCAGAGCCTTGCACGCCTGGGTTCCGGAATAGTCGAATTCGCAGGCCTGCCCGATAATGATGGGACCGGACCCGATAATCATCACTTTCTTAATGTCGTTACGGCGCGGCATGAATCCCTCGATAAGAAAAGTGCCGAAAAAGACTTCCGGCAAAAGCAACAGTGCGTGTCACACGACATGTGTCCGACAACGCGTGTTAAAGAAAGTCCGATGACCGCGGTGTGTGCAGACGGACAGTGTCAGGCATGGGCCGCAATCCCACTTATTCTAAAGTACCCCTTCCGCGTGTCAAGGGGCCGCGTATCAAGGGGTCGTCGAACGCCGGTGCCGCCGTGCCGCCACCCACGGCTCTGCCGGGCATGGGCGTTTTTTCCGTGCGCTTCAAGATTTCAGGCCCGAATGGTCGATGGAGACGGTGGGGAGGCCGTCATACGGAACACGCTCGAAACTTCCCGATGCCGATTTTGGAGAACATGTGAGGAATCCAGGGCGATCGCGTAAATGACGGGCAATAGGAAAGCGGCAAAAGATACCGAAGCGTCCGTGTCATCGTTTTTGGGAAAGGAAACCATGTTCGACAGCATTCTCGACACGATCGGCAACACGCCGCTGGTCCGCGTCCGCCGCTTGCACACGAATCCGAATGTCCGGATTTACGCGAAACTCGAAGGATTCAACCCGACCGGCAGCATCAAGGACCGCATTGCCTTGAAGATGATCCGCCAGGCGCAGGACGACGGATCGTTGACGCCCGGCAAGACGATTATCGAAGCGACCTCGGGAAACACCGGAATCGGCCTGGCCATGATCGGTTCGGTTCTCGGATACGATGTCGAAATCGTGATGAGCGAGGCGGTGTCGATCGAACGCCAAAAAATGATCAAGGGTTTCGGCGGTCGGCTCACCCTGACTCCGGCCGTCGAGGGAACCGACGGGGCGATCCGTAAATGCCGGGAACTGGTCAATGCCTCCCCGGAACGTTATTTCAACCCGGACCAATTTTCGAACGTCTACAACAAGTTGGCCCATTACCACGAGACTTCGGCGGAAATCTGGCGTCAAACCAAGGGCGCCGTGACCCATTTCGTTTCCTCGCTCGGAACCTCGGGAACGCTCATGGGCGTCGGCATGGGACTCCGGGAACGCAATCCGGCGATCCGGATCATCGAAGCCCAGCCCGTCCGGGGGCATTACATACAGGGCCTGAAAAACATGCAGGAAGCGATTGTTCCGGAAATCTATGACGCGGACCAAATCGACCGCAGCGTCCCGATCGAATCGGAAGAGGCGTTCGAAATGTCGCGGCGAATCGTCCACGAAGAAGGCGTTTTCATCGGCATGAGCAGCGGCGCCGCCATGCTCGCGGCCCTGCACGTCGCCGACGACCTGCGGGAAGGTTGCATCGTCGTCCTGTTCCCCGACCGGGGCGAGAAATACCTGAGCACCGACCTGTTCAAGGTTTGAAACCGGGTCGGATACAGGGTTTGCGCCGTGCTTTACAACGTGCTTGGCGACGGGAAGAAGCCCGCCTTGCATCGCGCGAATCAGAAAATCACACCCTGAGAAAAATTGCCCTTGCCGCATCCGTTTTTTTTTCGCATACTTCGCCATGCAGGCATTTCGGCGATCCTTTCAGCGGCCATTTTGGCAATCAATCAGCTCGAAGATATTGACGGGCGTTCTGTTTCTGACGCCCGTTCCGCTCTTTGCGCCGCTGGGCGGCTGTTCGACTTTCCAGCCGTTCCCGGAGCAGCTTTCATGGCAAATGAACGCCCCTTCGAAAAACAATCCGATGTACGTGTCCATCCAGGACCACGAACGGCTCTGGGCCACCATTTTCGACGTAATGGACGGACACTTCGACGTCGAGAAAAGCGATCCGATGCGCTTGCACGACGACGTTCTGACCGAGGGACGGCTCCTGACCAAACCGAGAATCGCCCCTTCGTTCATGGAACCGTGGCATCACGATTCCGGTTCGATGCGTGAACGTTGCGATTCGACGCTCCAGACGATCCGGCACTACGCCGTCGTCCGCGTGGTCCCCGAACAGGGCGGCTTCTTTATCGAAATGCACGTCTACAAGGAACTTGAAAACCGTGCCAGTCCCGCCTTGGCCGATACGAGTACGGGCAACCTGCGTTTCGATGTCGCCTCCGAGAAACTTTTCTCCGAAATCGACGCCTTGCCCGCCCAACAGGGTTGGCAGTTGATTGATCGCGACAAAGCCCTGGAGGAAAAACTGCTCGGCGAAATTCTTTATCGACTCGACCATCCGCCGACGACGATCCGCAATGCCCAGGAACCGATCCGCGGTTGAGCCCGGGGTAAACGGGGATCAATTGCGTGCTTCGGTCCCGGTTTTTGCTTCAGCCCGTTTGGTCCGCCCGTTTACCCTCCGTGCGGTGTTGTTTTTCGAGGGCGGGCTTCTCGAAAGTCGGCTTCGGGAAATTTCAACTACCTCCGGTTTACCAACGACGCAACCGGCCCCGGCATAAAAAACTTTTGCGGTCCTCTCTGTTGAATTACCGGTGACAACCTTGTACAATACCCGGATACGTTGGCGAGGTGCGGGGCGATGTCCCTGCGAAGAAAAAAACCTTCTTGCAATCAGGATCACTCGATGTCGACAACCGAAACAACCGTCATGATAGAAGTCAACGGCCGGAAGGTCGAAGCCCGGGCCGGAGAAATGTTGCTCAAAGCCCTGCGGCGCCAGGGAATCAACGTTCCGACGTTATGTAATATCGACGGCTTGGCTCCCAGCGGAGCCTGCCGTATCTGTGTCGTCGAGGTGGAAGGCCAGCGCAGTCTCGTGCCCAGTTGTGCTTTCCCCGTTTTCGACGGCATGAAAGTTCAAACCCATTCCAATCGTGCCATCCAGGCGCGGAAAACGATTATCGAGCTCCTGCTGGCCGATCACCCGGAGGACTGCTTTTACTGCGAACGGAACGGCAACTGCCAACTCCAATCGCTTTCCGAGCAATTCGGCGTTCGAAGCCGACGTTATGTCGGCCTCAAGGATTCCTATCCGCTCGACAACTCCGGCGCGTCGATCGTCCGTGATCCCGACAAGTGCATCAAATGCGGCAAATGCGTCCGTGTTTGCGAAGAAATCCAGGGCGTGGCGTGTATCGATTTCATCAACCGGGGTTCGTGTTCGACCGTCGGCACCGCGTTCGACGAAGGTCTCAACGTTTCCAGTTGCGTCAACTGTGGTCAATGCGTGGTCGCCTGCCCGACCGGCGCGCTGATCGGCAAATCGCATGTCCAGCGCGTCCTGAACGCCCTGAACGATCCCGAACTCCATGTCGTCGTCCAGCATGCCCCGGCGGTCTCCATTTCCATCGGCGAGGAATTCGGCCTCCCGATCGGGACCGATACGATGGGCGTCATGCACGCCGCGATACGCCGGCTCGGATTCGACAAGGTGTTTGACACGAGTTTCAGCGCCGACCTGACGATCATGGAAGAAGCGACCGAACTGGTCAACCGGGTCAAGAATAACGGCGTCCTGCCGATGTTCACCAGTTGTTCGCCCGGCTGGATCAAATTCGTCGAAACCTTTTTCCCGAACAACATCCCGAATCTTTCGAGTTGCAAGAGTCCGCAGCAAATGCTCGGGGCGGTCATCAAAACCTTTTACGCCGAAAAGGTCGGTATCGATCCGAAAAAGATTTTCAGCGTCTCGGTCATGCCCTGCACGGCCAAGAAGTTCGAGGCGAGTCGGCCGGAAATGGGGCGCGACGGTTATCTCGACGTCGACGCCGTCCTCACGACGCGCGAATTGGGGCAATTGATCAGGATGTTCGGCCTCGACCTGGAAAACCTGCAACCGGAGCCGGCCGACACACCGTTCGGCGTCAAGTTGTTCGGCGCCAGCGGCGGCGTGATGGAGGCGGCCATTCGTTCCGCATATCACATGCTGACCGGGAATGAGCTTTCCGATTTGAAAGTCGAAGCCGTTCGCGGAATGGACGGCGTCAAGGAAGCCAAACTGGACATCGACGGCCTGACCGTGGGCGTCGCCGTTGTCAACGGGCTCGGCAACGCGCGAAAACTGCTGGAAGCCGTCAATTCCGGAGAACGAAAAGACCTACATTTCATTGAGGTCATGACCTGCCCGGGCGGATGTGTCAACGGCGGCGGTCAACCTTACAACTCGACCGTCGAAAAAGTCAAATCCCGGGCCGCCTCCCTGTATCGTCTCGACGCTTCCGAATCGCTCCGTGTTTCGCATAAAAACAGCGACGTGCAGCAGTTGTACCGGGAATACCTCGACGAACCGAACAGCGAAAAGGCGCACCATATTTTGCATACGCATTATCACGAACGGGAAACCCTCATGTAAGAAAGGTGCGATTGTGCTTTCCGGCTGGCGGGCACATTCCAGGTTCGTACTACGGAACGGATTGTTGGAAACAGGTTCGCTTCGGGAATTTTCGGTTAACTTGCGTGTCACCCTCACATCACCCACTTACGATTTGCCATGTCAAACAATTTGTCAAACAATTTCAACATTCTCTTTGTGGACGACGATCCCGATTTCAGGAACGAGCATGTTTCCGCCCTGAAAAACGAGGGCTTCGCCGTCGTCGAGGCCGAAGGGGAATCACAGGGCCGTGAACTGGCCGCCCGGCAGCAATTCGACCTCGCCGTCGTCGACCTGATGATGGAACACACCGACAGCGGTTTTACGCTTTGTTATCATCTCAAGAAAAACACCCCTTCGATGCCGATCCTGCTCGTCAGTTCGGCGAACAGCGAAATGGGAATGGAATTTTCGCTCGACACGCCTGCCGACCGGTCTTGGATCAAAGCCGATGCCATGCTCAACAAACCGTTGCGTTCGGAACAGATCGTCGCGGAAATCAATCGTTTGCTCGGCGTGCTCGCGCACTGAGCAACGGTTCGCCATTCCGTTTTCTGCGGTTTCATTTCCCTGCACGGGATGCCACGCAGCGGGAATTTTATACCGAAGCTGCCGTCTGGGAAGCCCCTCGCTGAAAAAACACTGTCCGCAAGTCAACGGGTGGACCAAGCGGAAAACGCAGCCGGGTTCGATATATTTTGATATATACTGGAAACGCGGTGAAATTGGCTGTTTGGTGAAGACTGCCGGCCGCGCTCGTTTGTCCTCAACTTGTGTTAATGTAGGTATGTACGCGGATCGTTCGAGCGGCAGGCGGTTATGCGCGGGGCTGTTCGCGGGAGGATTGTCATGCCGTCCGAAGTATAATATACCGAAGCCGGTTAAGTCGTTGGTAAACACCGTCCGCCCAACCGCTCGCTTACCCTCCGGGACCCTGTTTGCATCGGTGACCGCGTAGCCGGGAGCCTGCCGCCCGTCGCGGCTCGCGACCGGCTTCGGGAAATTTCAATCGCATTCGGTATAACGGGCGTATGAAAATAATACT
>QMCD01003098.1_pt1 | contig 10184 bp, 7 predicted proteins | sample 1821841 | NCBI WGS metagenome assembly QMCD01 (sample SAMN01991225, study PRJNA193472) | Termite gut metagenome, whole genome shotgun sequencing project. | isolation source: worker | host: Macrotermes natalensis
TCGAGAGAAAACTTATCATCGGCCAGAAGCTCCACCACATGCCTTTTGATAATCTCGAAGGATATCCTGATCTCCTCCCGTTTTTCTTGCAGGTCGAACGCTTTGGTCGTCGGCAACCGTCCCCATTCCTTTGGGGTCAGAAACTTGCCGGTATTAAAATATTTTTTCGCCCTTTTGTAAACCACGAGGGTCTTGACCGGGCTGTCTCCGTTCGGGGTCACTCTACTCTTCTCAAGGATCGTAGAGATCGTCACCCCGTGAATCGAATGCTTTTACATGGCTTTATTTAGTTATTTTTAGATTATTTTTTTTGTGGAACAACCGGTGGAACATTTTGAAAAATCGCTCTCCCGGCAAGATTACGCAGAATGTGTTTCGCCTCCAAGCAAGTGGTCATGCGTTACATCACAAGGAGACACGTTACACCGAGGAACAAGGCAGCTGTCCCGGGGTTTACGGAAAATAATAGTGGTGGAACATGTGATGGAACATTGGCAGAACAAAAAATGCCAATAAGTGTTTTTAAGGAATAATGAACGAAAACAGTGGGTGGTCAAGGATGTCATCGAAGTGACTGACCTTACACACTTTAGACGGTTAAATAAAAATGAATGATAATAGAAGTCATGCCGATTTCGGCGACTCATAATCCGAAGGTCGGGGGATCATGACCCTCTGGGCCCACAAAAATCCCCGAAAAGTCTTCCAAAATCTGGAGGACTTTTTTTGTTGGTGGACAGAACATCGCCCCTCTATCTTGAGCCATATCGCAAAAATAGGCAACTATCATCTTCCCAGGCCACGGAGACCGTAATAGGGCGATGTCCGGACAGACTATCAAACCGCCATAAAGCCGAACTTTGAGTGTATAATCTATTGCGTTTTTTGTAGAAAAAACGCACAGATGGCACTTTTTTTGTAAAAATTCCATTTAAAACTTGCACTTTCGGGGAACCAGTTAGAACCCGGGCAATTTGCGGCAACTAAAATGTCATTATTTATCCATTGACCGACTATGAAGCAACAGAGTGATGCTTATGACGGCTTGACCGGCAGATTGTCTGAAGATGACCTCGGGCAAATAAGCAGCCTCGCGCGCCCCGACGAGATCATAACCTCCGGCTTACTGCGGCGGCTTCGTGAAGGCGATCACGAAAGCTACAAGAAGGTTTACCTGCACTGGCGAAAGCCCGTCTATAAATTCGTGTTCAATCTGACCGGCTCGGAAGAAGACGCCGACGACATCACGCAGGAAATTTTCACCGTCCTCTGGAATTACAGGGCCAAGATAGACCCCGGCAGGAATATACGGTCGTTCCTTTTTCTTGTGGCCAGACGTGTGATCTATAAAAGCAACCGGACAAACCGGATCCGCAAAAGGTACGCGGAATCCGTCTGGATGGAGGAGGCCGATCATTTTACTTCGCACGACATCGTGGTGGAAAAAGAGACGGAGCTCCTGAAACAGGCGCTTCTGGAGAAGATGCCTCCGCAGCAAAGGAAGATCTTCGAGATGAACCATAACGATGGATTCCCCGCCGAAGAGATCGCCGAACGGCTCGGCATAAAACGGGAGAGCGTCTATAACCAACTCTCGAAGGCGAGAAAGGCGATCCGGGACACCATACTGTTCATGCTGCTCGTTTTCAAATAACCCCACAAAACGGTACCCGCACGTCAACCCCGGCCAAAAACCTGGGTTGACACTTTATATACACATCCTTAATCCCGCTTTTTATCTCACTGAAATACAACCCATTCAAAAATAAAAGCAATTTTTCCGGAAAATCTTATGTGAGACTCCACCCCTCTGCGGCATTACGTATATGAAGCGACATTTTAATATTTAAACCGACAAAACATGCGGAATTTGGACAAAGATCATAACAGGGCGACCAAACTGCTCGATCTGTTGCAGGACGACACTGTGGCTCCAGCGACAAAGGAAGAAATTCGCGCATGGTTCTGGAGCGATGCCGGCAGGAATGCCAAAGACGCAGCCCTAATGGAACAGTTCCGGCAAATGGCGCCCAACACGGCTCCGGACGAAACCGACCATGAGAAATACGCGGAGTTAACAGCCCGGCTGAATATTGGCGGCACGGCCCGCACCGGAACACGGAAAAAGCGAAATATCTCCCGCACCCCCGTGCGTATAGCCGCCGCCGCGATATTGCTGCTCGGCGTATCGGGGCTTGCGTATATGCTGATGAATAATACGTGGGAGCATAAGGTTGCCGAGATAACGTTAAGCGCAGGCCCGACGGCACGGTCGGTACAGCTCCCCGACGGCTCGTCGGTGGAATTGCAGGCGAACTCCGAGTTGACGTACAGCGAAGATTTCACTTCCGACAGGCGTGTACACCTCGACGGCGAGGCCCTGTTGTCCGTGGAAGAATCCACGAACGAAGCAGGGGAGCCGGTTCCTTTTTCGCTCACTACCGACGACCTGAAGGTCGATGTCTACGGGACTGTTTTCCGGGTGATCGCCCCCTCCGGCGACGAGGACACCCGGAGCATCGTCGCCCTGTACGACGGCTCCGTAAGCGTCACGACGAAAGATACCACCATCATGCTGAAGCACGGCGAAACATATCATTACGATCATGCTGCCAGGAAGCCGAACGTTGGCCTGATCCTTGCAAAGGAGATGATGGAGCATGGCTTTATGCCGCTTTTGAGGTTCGATGAGTCGACCCTCGGGAACCTTGTCACATCCCTCACCGCCAACTACGGAGTCAACTTCGTGCTGTCGGAAGATATAGACCTGTCGAGGGGAAAGTTTTCCGGCGACTTTCAGATGGAGGATTTAAAAAGCACATTAAACATACTCACAAAATCGAGCGCGAGATTCAGCTTCATGCTGAGAGGCGATAAGGTAGTTGTAAAAAGAAAATGATCATGACGATAACCGGATACAGGATGAAAAACGGGCTGTTACCAAGCCTTGTGCTCTTCGTCGTTTGTTTGCTGGCCGGCCTGCAATCCACGTATGCGCAAAGCGGCAGGGTCATCCTGCCACTGCGGGAGATGACGGTGAAACAGGCGATGGACGAACTGCAAAGGCAGACCGGCTACAAGGTGGCGGTGGATTGGGACGACCTCGATCCCGCAAGAAAGGTATTTTTCCCGTCGCAGGAACTGGCAGCGGCGGAATTGCTGCGCTCCGGCCTGGCGGGGACCCATTTTACATGGGAAGTGGCCGGCACCCAGATCATCATTACCTACAAGGCCCCCGACGACGGGCGCAATGCGCACAGCACAATGGTGGTGCGCGACAACTTCCACAGTGAGTCGATGACCTTCGTCCCCGATCCGTGGAGCCGGACGCAAAAGCCGTTCGAGGATATGTTCAACGTCCGCAAGGGCTATTGGAACCCGTGCGGCAACGGGGAGGATTCGATAGGCATGGCCGTTATCAACTACCGTGCGGGCAGTTCGACGGTCGAGAAAGATTACATGAATAACGCCCGTACGCTGGAGCTTCTGCGCCGGTTGCTGACCGACAAAGAGGTCCTCGCCGGACTGGATTACATAGTCATCACCTCCGGCTCGTCGCCCGAAGGCAGCACGGCGGCCAACGAACGCCTTGCAGCCGCACGGTCGCTGGCTATGAAGTCCTACCTGATGTGGCAGTACCACTACCTCGACAGGGATATTATCTACACCTTCTCCATCGGTGAGGACTGGAGCGGCCTGCGCGATATGGTCGGCGAGGATCCGGCCACTCCCTATCGCAGCGAAGTTCTCAGCGCGCTCGACGCGCAGACAGGCAGCGATGCCAAACGCGCGGCGCTCAGGAATATCGGAGGAGGTGAAGCATACAGGTATATCGCCCGCCACATGCTGCCGAAACTGCGCGGCGCGGCGGCGGCCACCCTCCATTTCAAGGAGAAGGAGGTCAGGGAGATAATAGTCGAAACCCACATAGTCGATACGCTCGTCGTTGAAAAACCGGTGGAGATAGAGAAAGAGGTGGTCGTCGTGCGGGAACCCGAACTCGAACGGCATCCGCTGTTCGCCCTGAAGACCAACCTGCTTTTCGACATAGCTTCGGCGATAAACGCGGAGATCGAGATCCCCATAGGGGAACGTTGGTCGGTGGCCGGGGAGTGGGTATTCCCATGGTGGCTCTACGAGAATAAACAATACGCCCTGCAAGTGGGCAACGGCAACATCGAAGTAAAATACTGGCTCGGCGACCGCAATGGCCGCGAACAGCTCACAGGCTGGTTCGCAGGGCTATACGGCGGCGGCGGGTACTACGACCTCGAACGGGAGACCAAGGGCTGGCAGGGTGAGTTCTGGCACGCCGGCATAGGCGGCGGATATGCCCACACCATCGGCCGGAACAAAAACTGGCGACTGGAATATACACTCGGGGCAGGCTATATGAATACCGTCTACCGCAAATATGCCCCCGAAATGGGTGAGAACGACCGGTGGCACCTGATGCGCCGGGGCGACGGCCGCCGCACATGGATCGGCCCGACGCGGGTTAAGGTATCCCTCGTGTGGATGATCAACCACGGCCACCGGGAGAAAGGGGGTGAGAGGTGAAAAAAGCGACCGCATTTTCGATACTGACCGCAGCAGCGATACTGCTTCTCACTGCCTGCAAACGCCGGCCGCTGGAGGACGACTTCGGCGTCACGGCGCTGATCCCGGTGAAGATAGACTGGAGCCGGTCGAACATACCCGTGACCGAAGCCCGCGGCAACGGCCTTGTCCACCGTGTTTCGCTGCGCTTCTTCCCCAAGGATGGTTCAGCCGCCTTCGACCGCTACCTCGAACTGAGCGTTATCGAGGGCGAGATAGAAGTTCCTGTGGGCGAATACTCGGTGGTGGTGTTCAACGAGTCGGTCTACGACATTTACTGGGAAGACGCGATCACGTTCAGCGACGTGGACAGTTACGAGAACTTCGCCGCCACGATCATACCGGACAATGCCGCGAACTATCCGTTCTACCGTCCGCTCACGGGCGAGGAACTGATCGTCGCGCCGTTCCGGCTGGCATCGTGGAGCCTCGACGATTTCAGGGTGACCAACGAGATGGTCGCAAACACCCGCTCCGCAACAAGGACCACCCGCGCCGACGGGCCGGAAAACGCACTGACAAAGATAGTTATGCGCGCTCTTACACGTAATGTAAATGTGACCGCCCATGCGGAGAACCTCTCTTCGGCGCAGCTCCTTCAGGGTGCGATGCGGGGCTTCGCACGGAAAGTATATATGGCCTCGGCCGAGACCGCCCCAACCCCCGCCACGCATGTTTTCAAACTCAACAGCCGTGTGTGGGATGCGGGATCGGACAGGCACGGGACGGTGAGCAAGAGTTTCCTGAGCTTCGGACGCCTTCCGCAAGATGATGATTATCAGATCAATGTCGATGCGGTATTCATCGACGGAACGATCCACGAGGAGCAACTGCTGTGGGATGTTACCGATCAGGTCACCGCCCATCCGGCAGACGCGATAGATATAAACATCGACCTGGCCATGGAGTTGCCGCTTATAACCGAGGGCATTTTCGTGGGCGACTGGGACGACGAAATTATTAAAATAAACTAAATATACAAGGCGAATTTTTAAATTATTTTTTGAACGGAACCTAACTTTTTAAACCTTTTAAATTCTTAAAACCATGAAAAAGATTTTTCTGACACTCGCAGCCGCAGGCCTGATGCTGACCGGCTGCACGAAGACCGAGAACGGAGGCAACGGTATACCCGATCCCGACGTTATCGGATTCTCGACATCTACTTCGAGGGCGCCAATCTACGACCTCGCAACTCTCACCGACGATGGCAACGGCTTCCAGGTATTCGGTGCCGTCGCCAACGATGACGACACATGGTACACGAACGTGGACGGAACCAACAACTACGCCACCACCTCGAATGTCTGGGGCTGGAAGGGAACGCCCGCTGTGTGGCCGACCACCGACGCTTCCTACCCGATGAATTTCTACGCTATTTATCCGGTTATCGCGACATTTACCACAGAAAACGCGGTCAGCCAACTGTCGCATAACGTGACGATCGCCGCAACAGCGGCCGATCAGGTGGATATGCTGGCGGCAAAGAACTCCGCCGCAGGCAAGCCCGCAAGCGGACAGATATCGCTGACCTTCCAGCACATCCTGTCGAAAGTGAACTTCGGCGTGATCGCCGGTCACGAAATGAGAGCGGAAGTACGGTCGGTTGCGATCAGGAATGTCCACAGTAAGAGTACTTTCGACTACATTGCGCAGGAGTGGGACGGGACGACCACCACCGTTGCAGGCTACGATTATTACGTCGTAGCGGACGACCCCATTTTCACCGCCACCGGCGGCACGAACGAAGATAGGCCCGAACCATTCTATTCGGGCACTCATTCCAACAACCTGATGCTTATGCCGCAATCGTCGACCACCGGAGCACCGGCGGCATGGGATAAGACGGCCGCCACTATCGCTACCGGCGCCTATATCGAAGTTGTTTACCGCATTGTCGACACTGCAGAAGAGACTGCGGGCGACTATGTCGGCTATACCGAAGGCGCGCAATACCTGACAGACTATCCGGCTTTTGTACCAAACAACACAGGATGGGAACCCACTTACGCCGGCGGTCTGGGTACAGGCGGCGGCACGGAATACAACGGCGCCCTTTACGTCAAGGTGGGTTTCCCCGTAACCCTCGACTGGGTGCCGGGCAAAGGTTACACCTACAACATCTGCCTCGGTACGGCCAACTCGTCGAACGGTTACTATATCGACACCACCTACTATGATGACGAGGGCAACATAACCAACATTCCGATCATAGGCCCCGACGGCCAGCAGGTAGACAAGGGCGATCCCGTGACCGACGGCATAATCAACTTCCTGATCGACGTAGCGCCGTGGGTCGAGAACTCCCCTGCCACACCGCTTCAGTAAGCAACACGGCAACACAGGGTTATGGGGGCTGATTACCCCCATAACCCACACAAGGCGCACCGGCGCCGATGAAACGAATGACAACGATAAAACGCAAAACATGAAACGAATTATCATACTTGCAGCCGCCGTCCTGGCAATTACGGGTTGCTCGAATGATCTGCCGCCCGGCCCGGGAAACGGCGATCCCTCCGACATAGTGACCTTCTCGACCGAGCGCGCCACCCGCGGCACGCCCGTAGTCGATGTATCGCAGTTGGACGACATCGGCACGTTCGGGTATTATACCGGGCAGAGCAAATGGACGACGGTTTCGCCGCCAAACCGCATGTTCAACCGGAGGCTCTACTGCGACGGGGGGGAGTGGAAATACGACGGCGATCCGGTCGAATGGGACGGCAATATCGTCAGCGACATGTTCACATTCTATGCCTATGCGCCATACGCGACCGCGGACAACGGTATCGTGGTGAACGGCGACGCCACCACCACAGGCATCCCCACGCTGACCTATACCGTACCCACGGACGTAACGAAGCAACCAGACCTGATGGTGGCCGTGCCGCGGGTAGATATAGTGAAACCTGCCAGCGGCTATGTTTCGCTGAATATGCAGCACGCCCTGACGACGATCGGTTTTCAGGTGGCGGGCAACGGGGAGCGAATCACGGGAATCTCGGTCGCGGGCGTCTCGATGACCGGAACGCTGAAACTGGACGGCGGCAATATCGAATGGAGCGACCTCGACACGCCTCCGGAGGCCGCCGACTTCAGCGCGTCGATCAATTTCGACGACGGCCAAAACTACTTTACGGCAACTCCATCCATGTCGACCAACCTGATGAAGGGCGACGGGTACCTGATGATGATCCCGCAGACACTCGACGATGAGGCCGCGCTGGTCGTATCCTACGAAGACGGTTCGTCGATCGAGATAAATATCGACCCCCATGAGTGGCTGCCCGGCAGGAAGATCATCTACGAACTGACCATCGTTCAGGGCGGTGTGATCGTCGTCGACCCGTCCGAGATCTCGATGCCTTATGCCGCTTCGAGAAGCCGGATATTGGTCGAGTGCTCCAATTTGCGCGGCGACCCGGCACCCTCGCTGGAATGGACGCTCACAACGAGCGAAGCGTGGCTCACACTCTCGCTAAACAGCGACGGCACGAACGCAGACCGGACGCTCAACGGCGAGGGTACGCAAACGGTCTACGTTTTCTCGACATTAAATGACACCGGCAACAACCGCACGGCCACCATTACTCTCGACGGCACGGAAAACGTGGTTACCAACGTGCTGCAACACTACTCCGCCGCCCAACGGTTCGCCCGGAGCAATATCGTGATGTGGGTCGACGGCAACTGGAACAAGATACTGACGTTCGCCGAGGTAGAGGCCGACCACACACAGGCCAAGAGCGTGACCTACTACGACGCATCGAGCGGAACGACCGTCATCGGCTCCGTGCCGGCCATTCCGGCCAATGTACAGGGGCTGCATTTCCGGTGGGGATCGCTGGTGGGCATTACGAGCAACGGCGGGAACAACACCGCTTTCAGCAGCTCGCACGTGGTGTTCTGGCCTACGGAGTATTCGCCCCGGGTTCCGGGCACATGGGTATTCAACGGAGGCGGCATGTCCGTAAACGGCCAGGTACCTTATGTCAACGGCTCCATGGGCAGCCCAGCAGATGCTTTCGCCGACTATCCGAACGGCGCCGGCCCGGGGTTCGACAAGGAGAGCGCCCTGGGTGATATCTGCCGCTATATCAGCGACATGGGTTGGGTGCGCGGCAAGTGGCGCATGCCGACACCCGATGAAATAAGGGCGCTTACAAACGAGACCCCGGAATTCTACCGTAACGAAGGCGGCCGTAATGCCGGTCCCTGGGACACGACCAGAGATGTTTCCGACACAGGCGATAATAGCCAATACGGCTATTTCCGTATCTTCGACATACGTGTCGCGGGCCTGGGCGTGAACGGCAATGACGGGTCCGATGCTTTACGGTTGAATCCCGGCGTCGCAAAGGTGACCTTCCCCGCAACCGGGTACCGCAACGGCAGCAACGGAAACTTAACCTCGACAGGTACTGTCGGGCATTACTGGGAGGCTTCGCCATCGGATCCGGACAGGGCATACAACCTGTATTATGAAGGCAACAGCAACTATCACCCTGCCAACATATTCGCACGTACCAACGGTTACGCGGTGCGGTGTGTTCTGGAGTAAGAGGTTGTTTGTAATTTTCCACTCTCGCTTTAAGAACAGAAATAGAACAGGCGCTCCCCGGAGCGCCTGTTCTTCCTCACGAATGATCACAGTCCCGTGATCTTCTTGATCTCGTTCAGTTTATTGAGCGCCTCGATGGGGGTCAGCGAGTCGATGTCGAGCCCTTTGATCTCGTCGCGTATCTGCTTGAGCACCGGGTCGTCGAGTTGGAACATGCTGAGCTGAACGCCCGGGATTTCGGACGGGGCGGCCTTTTTCTTTCCCTTTTCTTTCAGTATCTGCCTGACCGCTTCGGGTTTATCGGTATGAGGGATCGCGGCATCTGTATTGCGGCGCAGGCCCTCCATGCTTTCGAGCATCTGCCCGGCGCGGTCGACGATCCAACGCGGCATCCCGGCCATGCCCGCCACGTGGATACCGAATCCCGCCCGGGACAAGCTTGCGCAGGAATACTATCGAGCGGTCGACCTCCCTCACCGATACGTTGTAGTTCCTCACCCGCTCGCACAGCTCCTCCAACTGGTTGAGTTCGTGGTAGTGGGTGGCGAAAAGCGTCTTTGCGCGCGAGGGATGGTCGTGCAGGTACTCGACCATCGACCATGCGATCGAGATGCCGTCGTAGGTACTCGTGCCGCGGCCGATCTCGTCGAGTAGCACCAGCGAACGGTCCGATATATTGTTCATTATGCTCGCCGATTCGAGCATTTCAACCATGAACGTACTCTCTCCCTGCGAGATATTGTCCGACGCGCCGACGCGGGTGAATATCTTGTCGACGATCCCAATGCGCGCCGAGAATGCGGGCACGAAGCTCCCCATCTGGGCCATCAGCACGATCAGCGCGGTCTGGCGCAGCAACGCCGACTTACCCGCCATGTTGGGGCCCGTGATCATCATGATCTGTTGGCGTTCGTCGTCCAGATATATATCGTTCGGCACATACGCCTCGCCCACCGGCAACAGTGTTTCGATTACCGGGTGGCGGCCATCCTTTATGTCGATCACCCGGCTCTGGTCGAGC
>QMCD01002505.1_pt1 | contig 10181 bp, 7 predicted proteins | sample 1821841 | NCBI WGS metagenome assembly QMCD01 (sample SAMN01991225, study PRJNA193472) | Termite gut metagenome, whole genome shotgun sequencing project. | isolation source: worker | host: Macrotermes natalensis
AGAGATAAGAGAAAATAATTTTTCAATCATCAAAAAACAAACTCATGAAAAAAGAAATCAAATTACAGCAAAACATTCTTGCATTAGTAAAAAAAGCAAAAAACAGTAAAAACAACAAAGATTATGTATCCATTGGCAAGATTACAAAATTTCAAGCAGACATTTTTGAAAAACGATTCGGAATTAATGTTCGTGGATATGAAAGAATTATCACTGCCGAAGGAATCAGACATGCCATAAACAGACACGGATATCTCACCGAACCTGACTTTTTACTCATATTGCTAATTGTTGAAAATCCTGACATGATCGGATTAGGCAAGAAACATGATACGATTGTGTATAGAAAGGATTTTGACCGATTTTATTTCTACGTAGAGTGCGTGCAAAAAAATAAAAAACGCCTAACTATTCAAACGCTTTACAAAAGAAAAAAGCGAAAAAAAACCGCCTAAGCGTACTTAGGCGGGAAATGTTGTAGGGTGCGTAGTTGCAAAAAAAACCACCCGCTCACAACGTCCGAAACAGTTCCCCTACGGTAGTGCAAAATTACGAAAAATTTTCCAATCTGCAAAACATTATTAAAATTTTAAAATTTTTACTCCTCCTCACCTACTTCCTCTTCCTCGCCTTCCTCAACATTTTCCTCTTCAATATTTTCCTCTTCTAAGTCTTCTTCATCCAAATCTTCTTCGTCCAAATCGGATTGCTCACTACGCTGCTTGATGCTATTGATTGCTCGCAAAAAATCCGTTCTTTTGCGTGTGGTGGAGATGTCAAACTCATAACTGCCGCGCCCTTCCCCACTCCGCTGCTTGCGTTTTGAGGCTTTAAGACCGGTAATTATATCGTTAAACTCCATATTTGACGATATAACTTGCATTAACCCATCGCTGTACGAGAAAAAATACCAATCCCGACGACTAACTTCCACATAAAGATTGATCACATCGCCTCTCCGGCTTTTGACAATCTGTAAAGTTCCGTCCACATATTTGTTAATCTGACCTTGTTCAATCGCTGCAATTCCCAATTTTCCGGTGGAAACAAACGATCGTGTTTTTTCGTCCCACTGCATTTTAACATCTGAAAATAAAATCGTTTTTTCAAGAGCGGAAGGCAATCGCCGATACGAGCCATAGGTTGTGATTTCCCGTTCCAAACGTTCGGCATCACGCACCGGAAGTTTGGCATACAAATAATTGATGAATTTATCCGTGTTTTGCTCTGCTCCACTACCGGCCGCTGATTCAACAGCATCGTAAAAGAGTTTCATTGCTTTCTCATCAAAGAAAAATTTCATGTTGATCACGCCGTCAAATAAGGTCGAACTTGCGTTATAATTGTGATATAACGTGCCGAAATTATCCCAAATCACACGTCCTAAACTTAAATTAAAATTAGGCGTTCCATACAATTTAATCGAACAATCCTGCGTATTGAAAATTAATTCATCATCATCTGCCAATTTCTCGGAAGGCTCGATAATATAAGACTTTCGGACAGTATCATAAAATAATATTCCATGTTTTGTCAAAACCGGTTTATCGGTACTTTTTACCGGCGTGAAAAAAGACGGAAACAAATCACCTTGACCGGTCATATAAAAGCCCGTTCCTTCCCGCTTTACGGATTTACTGCCGGGTATTTTTTCTTCAATGGGAATTCGTATATTTTTAGGATCAATCGGCGCATTGATGCTAAACCACGAACGTTGATCTTCTTCTTCGCAAATATAGTTAATCCGTGAGTTTCCGGCAAATTGCAATAACGAATCATCTGCATTCATCGTAACGGTTCCCGAAAAATTAAAAGCCGGACTTAACGAAAAATCTGTTTCTTCCGCAATTTTTGCCGTCCCCGTAGTAATTCCATCTTTATTGGGAGATAATTTTTCAAAATATATCGGACGCACTTCTCCGGAAATATCGTTATAATCATACGTTCCGCTTGCCGTATATTTCGATCGACCTTGAATAGCCACCGTAGCATCACGAATATCGAAATATTGACGGTCAATATCAACCAAAAGATTTGCATTTTCAAACGGTTTGATAATCGCATCTTTACCAATCACGATATCCCCTTGCATGGGTTGAATGGCAATATCCGCCGTATAAATAATCCGCACTTGTTGTATATCAAGTTCGTTGGTTTCCAAATTATATTCCGCAACAGGCGAATTAAACGTCAACGAATCTTGTTTGGGATGCAACGAAATAAAATCCGAACCCGGCAAATCCTTACCAATAGCAATGAGTTCACGTAAACTCATTTGATCTAATTGTTCATCGGTATAGGACGATTTTTGAGAATTTTTCAAATACACGAGGCTCTTGCTCATATCCCATTCCAATTCGTTCATGTAACACAAATAACGATTGATCGGAAACCCCAAAAATATCGAAGGATCATTACTTTGAAAATAACTTTTCTGCTCATCAAAATCGACACGCACATTATAGTTCTCCGACTGAATAGCCGTGTTTTTTCCATCTTTACTTTTGATTTCAAATTTCACATTATCCGACAACAATTCTCTATCTTTAAACACAAATTTGTCGCTAATCATTTCTGTGTTATTTTTGAAAACGGCTTTCCCACTGCCGATCATTCCCGTATCTGCAAGCACCAATTCACCGTAAAAAAGCACCTCGCCATCAAACGCCGAAAAACCGTCAATTTTATTGGTTACCGAAAACGAATTGCGATACGGCTGCCAATGCAGTTTGGCCAATTTTGCCTTTGTTAACGGAAATTCCGGACCGATGCTTTGCGCTTCCACATCAAATATTTTGATGGTTGCATTCACCGAATCGGGCATAAAAATAAAGCGATCCGAAAGATTTGTAGAGGTCATGAAATCCAATTTACCGCTACCAACCAAACCGTCGTTACTCAATCGCAAAGTATCATAAAACCGGCCTTTCCCCTGATAAACCGGCCATGCCGAATCCGGCGCCAACGCTGTAAATCCCAACGAAAAATCAGGCATCACTTTCAATTTCTCATGAATATCGGGAAAAATATCGGCCGATGTCAAATGCCCGTCAAATCGTAAATTATCAGTTTCAAAATTATTCAAATTTTCAAGTCGAAACGGATAAATCGTATAGAAAAATTTATCAAATTTATAAACACCGTTTTGCACATTGGGCTTTTCGTAACTCACATAAGAATTTTTGTAACTTGCAAAAATAGGATAGTGTTTATACCACTCTTGTCCCGATTTATTGGTTGTGCTATCAATAAAAATCTCTCCGGATAATTGTTCTATCGTCGTTTCTATAGCCTTTAATTCATATTGTCCGTATGTATTCGCTTGACCATGTTTCACGGAAAACGTCATCGCGTCAACCGTATCCATCGAAATTTTGAATTGATCGTAATCGAAATAACATTTTGACGCAACAAAATCAAATTTTCCGCTATGAATTTTTCCGTCAAACGAAAAGTCGCGGTTTTTTTTTAGTACAACCGTTTGTTGATCCGGCGTAACATACACATTTTGCGCCGTACTCAAATAAATTTTCTCTATGCCAAATATCTGCAAATCGTTTGTTTTTAGATTAAGTACAGCATTAGACGCGTCAATGCGTTGAGAAATAATCCGAATCACATCGTAGTCCGTGCTGCGTGCGGAAGCCTGCAAAAAATGGAACAATTTATCTTGCAATTCCACTGTTTCACGGTCGACATCATAACGCAAAAAGCCCATGGATGCCATGCGTAAAAGCATCACTTTGACTTCGGAAATGCTTTGTTTGAAATATTCTGCAATGGACGGTATTTCCAATATCTTCGAGTCGAAATTTTCCGACATTTTTCGAAGATGATACAACGGATTATAATCTATTTGCTCCATCAACGCTTGCAAATCTTCAGGCGAATAAAACTTTTTGGATTCAAAAATACCAATTCCTTCTTTATTGGGTATTTTCAGCATCCGGAAATCAATCAACGACGAATCTATCGGCCAATACATCGCTTCCACATACATATCCAATTCGTGATAAGTGTTGAAAATCGGGTTTTTGAACGCATTCATGCTTGGGTGTAAAATAGACAACTCGCGCCGTGTGTCATCATACCGAACTTCACACGTCTGATGTAAAAGTTCGCCATCGCCAAGCGGAATGCGAACTTGCGCTAATGGCGCAGAAATACGTTGCCTTCCAAACGCAAAACTATTAGCGGTTACCGTTAGAATGACTTTATCTTGCTGCCTAAATTTCAAGGTTGCATCTTCATTTTTTTCTCCACATCTTACCCGGCTTCCGACTTGCATGTATTGCCCTTCAAAATCAACATTCTCAAAGATATTATCAATTTTCAAACGATTATCATAAGAAATAAAAGTCGGATACGAGGCTTGTCCGACTTTCACATTGGCCAAAACCTTTTCTTCCATGCGTCCAAGCAACTGCTTGTTGAAATAAATTTTGTTGAAAAAAGTGACGGAATCAGCCTTATAGCGTGATGTTTTCATGTTGATTTCATACCAACTGAGTTGAATAAACATCTCGTGCAATTCGTAGCCGGCCCTTGTAAAATCAACCAATCCATCACGACCTTGCCACAATGACGTCAACGGAAAATAAGCGCCTTGCGTAGCGTGAATCTTCGCACTGTCGCCATTCGCATAACAGGTTAAATTTGTTTGCAAAAACACAAAACGTGGTTTTCCATCAAAATATTCAAATAAGCAATCGCCATCGGCTTTCCATTTCGCCGACAAACTTTCGTATAAAAAACGTGTTTCCAACAAACGGTTAGTCCTTTCGTTCATCAGATCAAAATCACGTATTTTACGCTTATCCGCAATGTCGCTTAAACATCGAATATAATGGTTGTAACTTCTCGCAAATTGTCCGTCATTGAAGAAATTAAGAATCGATTTAAGTAAATTTTCAAACGAAGGAAACGGGCGCATTCCCATTTTCAATCCGGCATTACAAAGATCCAAAAATGTTTTTTTTTCGTCTTCTGTCAACACATTATAAACCGCCGAAAAATCATCAACCAATTTCGCAGCATTGGCTTGCTCTCTTTTTCCAACGCTACGATCGGATAAAAAATATTGTTTTGCCTCATCTGTAAAAATCAATCCGTCGCCTGAAAATGCCTTAAATGACTGGCTTTTCAGAGAAACCACTTGAACTAAACAAAAAATTATGAAAGCAAATCGCTTCATGACTTTACGAATTTGGCAGCAACCCAATGATTTTTTTCAAGGTGTGAAACATAGCGTAATCCATTAGAAACACAGGTTTTTTCAACGGCGTCCAAATCGGATTTGTAAAATCCGCTCAACAAAACAACCGCTTCTTTCGACATCGTTTGCACATACATCGCCATATCTCGAATTAAAATATTTCGATTGATATTGGCAATAACCAAATCAAAACGTTTACCTTTCAAGTTTTCTGCATCACCTAATTCTACAATGATTTCCGAAGTTTCGTTACGGATAATATTTTCTTTGGTATTTTCAAAAGCCCATGTATCGTTGTCGATCGCTTCCACAAATTCTGCACCGAGTTTCTTTGCAAGAATAGCCAAAACACCCGTCCCACAACCCATATCCAATACACGCTTTCCCTTGACAGGTTCGGTTTTCAGCCATTCAATCATCAAGGCTGTTGTTTCGTGATGTGCAGTACCGAACGACATTTTCGGCTCAATCACCAAATCAAATTTCACGTCCGAAACCGGTTCATGAAATGGCGCACGAATATTGCAAAAATCGCCGAAACACACCGGCTCATAACTGCTTTCCCAAACCGCATTCCAATTCTGCTCTTCAACTTTTTTCAACGAAAAATCGTCAATATTTAATGATGATTTCAACAATGAAACAACATCTTTTTCCAATAAATTTTCTGATGGAATATACGCCAAAAGTTGATTGGGATTTTCCACAAAACTGTCAAATCCTAATTCGCCGAGTTGTGCGATGAGGATTTCGGTTTGTATTGGCTCTTGATGATGCGCAATATCAAGTTCGGAATATTGCATTGTTAAAATGCGTTTGCAATGGTTACAAAATCTTGTGCCACAAGCGATGCACCACCGATTAAACCGCCGTCAACATCAGCTTGCGTAAACAACTCATGCGCATTTTTCGCATTGCAACTTCCGCCGTAAAGAATGGGTAATTTTTTTGCAATTTCTTTGCCGTATTTTTCTTCAACGGTTTTGCGGATAAAAGCGTGCATTTCCTGCGCTTGTTCGGGTGTTGCGGTTTTACCGGTGCCGATAGCCCAAACAGGTTCATACGCAATGATGATTTTTGAAAAGTCTAACGGTTCCAAGTGAAACAACGCATCGGAAATTTGTTTTTTCACCACATCGAAATGTTTATTGCTTTCACGTTCGTCCAAAATTTCGCCGCAACATACAATAGGCGTAATGTCGTTTTTCAGCAACACATCAGTTTTTTGAGCAATTTCAGCATCGGTTTCAGCATGGTATTTCCGGCGTTCGGAATGTCCGATAATACAATATTCCACTTGCATAGCGCCCAACATGGAAGCAGAAATATCACCGGTGTAAGCGCCGTTTTCAAACTTGCTTACATCTTGCGCACCTACGGAAATGACACCCGTTTCCGAGAAATCCACAGCCATTTCCAAATAGAGCGACGGCGGGCACACAATCACGTCAACGTCCGATGGCGCCTTGTCTTCAAGCGCATCATACAATTCATTCAAAAGGTCTTCTGCCTCGGAAAATGTCTTGTTCATTTTCCAGTTTCCGGCAACAATTTTTCGTCTCATAGGGTTACATTTTAATTGACAATATTATGCAAATATACAAAAAATAATTGATATTATGACATTTCGCCACATAAAGAGGTTTGCAACAATTCAACAACTTTCGATTTTGGCGTGATGGAGCCCAACAAAATCATCATTTTTGTAACTGCCGATTCCGTAGTCAGATCTTCGCCGCTAATCACGCCGGCATTGAGTAATTCCACACTCGCCGCATATTTACCCATTTCCACTTTCCCCGCTTTGCATTGCGTTACGTTGAGAACAATCAAACCGTTGTCTATCGCACGTTTCAACGCCTCTTTCAACCACGGATAAGACGGCGCATTGCCACTTCCGTAAGTTTCCAGAATCAAGCCTTGCAAACCCTCTATCGACAAAATACTCTCCACAATTTTTCGTGAAATTCCGGGATAAATTTTCAAAATAGCAACACGGTCATCTAATTTTTTATGCACCAGCAAGCCGAGCGATTCCGATTGTTGCAAAATCGCATGACGATTGTATTTCACGTGAATACCAACCTCTGCAAGCGGCGGATAATTACCCGAAAAAAACGCATTGAAATTCTCCGCATTCAACTTCGTGGTGCGGTTTCCACGATACAAATTATTTTCAAAACAAATGCACACTTCGGGAATCAAAGCCTTGCCATTCTCTTGGTATCCGGCGATTTCAATAGAGTTAATCAAGTTATCTTTTCCGTCGCTGCGCAACACGCCAATCGGCAATTGCGAGCCGGTAAGGATAACCGGTTTTTGCAAACCTTCGAGCATAAAACTCAATGCCGACGCGGTATAGGACATCGTATCCGTACCGTGCAAAACCACAAATCCGTCGTAATCGTCGTAGTTTTTTTCAATCACTTTCGCAATCTCAATCCAGTATTCGGGGTGCATATCCGACGAGTCGATAATTTCGGAAAAACTGTGTGTGCCTATATCCACGTTGAGTTTACGCAGACTCGGCATAGCTTCGAGCAACGAAGAAAAATCAAACGGCGAATATGCGCCTGTTTTAGGGTCTTGCACCATGCCAATGGTGCCGCCGGTGTAGATTAGGAGGACTTTGGGGTTCATATTTGTGGATTTCGTGGTTGAACGTTATTCGGTGGCTGAGGCTCTCGAAGCCACCTTGTTGTTTCGGTCGTTTCGAGAACCTCAACGACCGGGAGTCCGTTCCCTGAGGCTCTCGAAGGGAACGCTGTAGCAATGGTGGCTTCGAGAACCTCAGCCACCGGAACAATATCCCTATATGCCAAAGACAATTCCGGTAGTCTATCGTGAAACCCATTTATCAACGCCTCTTTTTTCTTCCGATTCCAGCCCTGTACTTGTTTTTCACGATTAAAAGCATGGTCTATTCGCTGAAATTTTTCAAAATAAACCAATTTCACCGGCAAATGTTTTTTCGTAAAATTAACGCCTTCGCCGTTTTGATGCTGCTTCAAACGGCATTCCAAATCGTTAGTGCTGCCTGTATAGTAACAGCCATTGGCGCATTCCAAAATATACATATAACCTTGCATAATTTTGCAAAGATACGAAAAAATATTGTTTTAATCTTTATATTCAAAAAAAATCGTATCTTTGTAGAATTAATACAACTTTTTTATGAAAAAAATCGCCATTATCCTTACGCTAATCCCCCAATTATTTTTTGCGCAATTTATTTCCGACGAAATAAAACCACTTGTCAAATACATTGAACAATGTAACACTTCGCCGGTGGATTATGTAATGAATTTATTCGAAACCTACGATGTTGTCGTGATTGGCGAAAGGGATCACGGAGATATGACCCAATATGATTTGATCCAACAGATTATTTCCGATCCTCGATTTATCACGAAAGTAGGGCATGTTATTACCGAAATTGGCGTTTATAACATGGCTGATGAACTGAACAACGTGTTGAAAGGAACTTATCCTCATGATACAGTGTTTGATCTGGAACTCGTCAAAACGCTTTTCTACAATGATTATATAACAATGTGGGAGAAAACTAATTATACGAAATTGCTGAAAGATGTTTATCTCGTCAATAAAAATTTACCGACCGACCAAAAAATCAGCGTAACGCCAACCGACATGTCTTTTTCGTGGCGACACGCACAAACTATGACCGGCGAAGAATGCCAAGCGAGCGTTCACAAAATGTGGGATGAAAAGGATTTAATCATGGGCATCAACGCAGTCAACGAATTATATCGAATTTTCGATGGAAAAGATTCCCGAAAAAAAGCGTTGATTATCTATAATACGCCTCACTCCTGCCGATATTTTGAAACCAACGATAGCGAATATAGACTTAGAGAAAAACATGGAATTAGAGCCAAAGAGCGATTTTTCGCTTATCAAATCATTGCTGACCGGTTTCCGGGCAGAGTGGCCAATGTCATGTTGAATTGGACAGCAGGTGATGATATCGGATCTACTGAAGATAAACCCAAAATCAGGCTGTCAAACGACGGAAAAATAGATGCTGCATTTGCTGCTTGTAACCAAAAATCCATTGGGTTTGACTTGGCAAATTCTCCGTTTGGTGATTATCTTTTTGATGTTTTGAGTGATGAAGGAATACCTAAAGAAAAACTGAAAGATATTTATCATGGTTTTATTTTTTACAAGCCTGTCGAGGAGTGGGTTTTGAGTTTTGGTGTACCTAATCTAAACAAATTGGATTGTATAGATGAACTTATACGCCGTGAAGAAATATTTATGAATAGATCTATAGATAAAGACAAGTTAGAGGAACATAAAAAATGGGCTGTTAGATATTATACAACGATTCGAACGTTTCCTGTAACGATGAACGGGGACAATTCGTACATTCACGAGCAAATAGAAAAGTATTATAAGTCGGGGCGTTGATTGTGAATGTCTAATTTGTCGAGGTGTTGATATAACCTCTCATTCTTAAATTCCAAAAAGCCTCAATGTCTGTTCCGTAGTTTTTTCTGCGACGGTTTCTATAGATACGTTCTTAATTTCCGCAATACGTTGTGCAATGAGAGGAATATACGCCGGTTCGTTGCGGGTGCCGCGATACGGGTGTGGCGTGATGAAAGGTGCGTCAGTTTCGAGCAAGATGTGATCAAGGTCAATGGCTTCCACAACCTGCCAAAGTTTGCTGTTTTTGAACGTTACCACACCACCGATACCGAGATAAAATCCCATATCGACAATGCGCTTGGCTTGTTCTACGGAGCCTGTAAAGCAATGAAACACACCTCTTAAAGAGCCGTCGTTAAACCGTTTCAGTGTTTTCATGGTTTCTTCAAACGCATCACGAGAATGAATAATCAATGGCAAATTTTTTGATTTTGCTAATTGAATTTGCACTTCAAAGGCTTCGATTTGTTCGGATAAAAATGTTTTATCGTGATACAAATCTAAACCGGCC
>QMCD01006279.1_pt2 | contig 10178 bp, 10 predicted proteins | sample 1821841 | NCBI WGS metagenome assembly QMCD01 (sample SAMN01991225, study PRJNA193472) | Termite gut metagenome, whole genome shotgun sequencing project. | isolation source: worker | host: Macrotermes natalensis
CGATGTTATGGGCGGACGGTATTGGCGAATGGGAGGTCATCAAAAAGGGAAATCCTCGTTTCGAAAGTCATTATCAGCCGAAACAACCGCTGTGGGGATATGAGTTGGATAACGACCCCAAAGTGGTAGAAAAATGGATTGATGTGGCTACCGATCATGGCGTAAATGTATTTATTTATGATTGGTATTGGTATGATGAAGGGCCTTATCTGGAAAGCGCGCTTAATGACGGATTTCTGAAAGCGCGAAACAACGAAGAAATGCAGTTTTATATCATGTGGGCTAACCACGACGTAAAAAAGAATTATTGGAACTATCACAAGTACGGTGAAGACGAAACGCTCCTGTGGAATGCCGCCGTAGACTGGCCTAACTTCAAAATCATTGTAGAACGTGTCATCCGTCAATATTTCCATAAGCCTAATTATTTTAAAATAGACGGTTGTCCGGTGTTTGCTGTTTTCAGCTTAGACAAACTGAAACAAAGTTTTCAGAACAGTGAAGAAGAAACCCGCAAGGCATTGCGCCAAGCGGGTTTCTTTGGAGCTTCCCGGTTTTCCCGATCTGCACCTTCAGTTGATCTTCGGTGGCGGATTCGGGTTGGCGGACGAAACGGCCAAAAACTGGAATAATACATTCAAAACATTGGGATTCAACAGTGCAACGTTCTACAATATGGGAGGACGTGTCGAGGACTACCTCGTCTACGGTTCAAATTCCGTCAAAATCAGGGAACAATGGGATGAAAAAATCAATATTCCGGTCGTCTGTATGAAAAATTTATGGATTACTACCATACTTTTCCGGAAGAAATTATGCAATCCGTTTATAAAGAAGCTCTCCCCAACCGATATTTAGCGCAATTCACAAAATTTATTGCAGAAAACATTGACGAACCGCACATGTATACTTTAATATTCGATGCATTCTCCAATTTTATAACCCGGAATGTGATGCAGTATGATTATTTCAATTATCCGGTACATTTCACCGGATCGGTTGCCTTTCACTTTGAAAATGTTTTAAGGGATGCCTGTCTGACCAACAGAATCCGACCGGGAGTAATTATACAAAGTCCGTTAAAAGGATTGGTGGAATATCATTCCAATTCAGCTCCCAATTCATAACTCTTTCCGGCAATAGTTTCAAAAGAAAATGTCTTGCCATTGCATTTTACTGTGCAATTATTTCCCGAATTGGAGGTGATTTTTAATGAGGTAACTTTACCGTCAGTCCATTTTGCATCTATTTCGAAATTTCCACGGGCCTTTATCCCTTTAAAACGACCCGTAGACCATGCATCGGGAAGTGCAGGTAGTATTTCGATACAGTCTCCTTGGCTTTGCACCAACATTTCGGTCATTCCCGCTGTGGAACCGAAATTTCCGTCAATCTGAAAAGGAGGATGCGTATCGAATAAGTTCGTTAGCGTCGATTCTTTCAATATTTCGGTTACTAATTTGTGCGAACGATTGCCGTCACGCAGTCTTGCCCAAAAATTGATTTTCCATGCTTTGCTCCAGCCGGTTCCGCCGTCGCCGCGAGTATTTAGTGTTTTTTTTATCGCCTCGGCAAACAAATCGTCTAAATCACTTCTTCCCGGAATAACCTGCGTTCCCGGATGCAGCCAAAACAAATGATTGGCATGACGATGTTCGCCGTCGCCGGTAATGTCCATTTGCAGTTCATCTTTCCATTCCATGAATTGCCCTCCGATACCGATTTGAGGACCGGATAACTGATTTTTTGCCGATTTTACTTCTTCTACTTCCGGTGTGCTTTTTCCTAATGCTTCGCTTGCTTTGATAACCATATCGAACAATTCGCAGATAATCGCTTGATCGCTCGAGGCGCCGATTGAATATTGTCCGTGTTCGGGAGAATAGGACGGATTGGCAACAAGTTTACCGTCTCGAGTATCCCGCCACAAATTATCTACCCAAAACAAGGCGGCATCCAGCATCATTTGATAATTATCTTCCAAAAAATGCTTATCCTGATTGAAGCGGTAATATTCCCAAACGTCCTGACACATCCACGCAGCGGCGGCAGGAAAATAAAACGCAGTATACCACATTCCCGGAGCCGTATTTGCCCAAATACTGTTCTCCAAATAAAAAACCCAACCGCGCACCGGATCTCCATTTGGCTTACAGTGATAATGTTGTGCCGTGAATTTTCCGCGAGGGACGAGGCTTTTTACATATTCTATTACCGGCAAATGACAATCGGCTAAATTTGTTTGTTCGGCTAACCAGTAATTCATCTGCAGGTTGATATTGGTATGGTAATCAGCGTTCCACGGCGGAAGAAGTCCCTCTGCCCAAATTCCCTGAAGATTTGCCGGCAACGTATTTTCCCGGGAAGAAGAAATCAACAAATAACGCCCATATTGATAATATAATTGTTCGAGATATAAATTTTCTGCGATAGTATTGGTATCGTTTTTATATCCTTCCAATAATTCATTAGTGGTCTTATTATTTTCATTGTCAGCATTTCCGAATGAAACACTCATCCTGTCATACAGGGATTTATAATCCTGAATATGAGTATCCAACAACTCGGTATAATTTTTTTGAGCAGCTTGATTGAGTATGTTTTTTACAGTTGCAAGCGGATTCTTTTTGGAGAAAAAATTAAAATCAGCATCCATCGACTGAATATAATTCGTTGCAGCAGAAGAAAAAATCAGTATTTCATCCGCATTTTCGACAGTGATTTTATTTTCTGCGGAAGTCAATATCCCTCCGGTAGGAATAACTTTCAATTGCTGGGCAAATTTTAATCTTTTGGAAGCAACATGATCAGCCGGAGAACCTTCCATCGTAATCACATTGTCATTTACTCGCACACTTATATTTGTTTGCGGCGACATAAGATAAAACATTCTTGATATTTTGCCGGGTTTATCTGCCGAAAGGCGTATAACTATTACGTTGTCGGGATGACTGACAAAATATTCACGGGTATAATTTACACCATTTTGCTGATAAGTAATTTTCTGAGTAGCATTATCAATATTCAACTCACGGAAGTAATTGGTATATGTCGAGGGTTGAATCTCTGTGATGTGGATATTACTTAACGACTGATAAGAACCAAAATCTGTTCTATCTCCCATTAAACCCTCGATGTAAGCCCTCAATTGTTCATCTTCGGGAGAATAATCACCCGACGTTACACCGTCGGCACCTATTTTTATCGTATTATTGGCTCTAAAAGCAGTCATTTTCTCCTGCAAAGCCCTTCTTGCATTTTGCAGGCTTTGATGATTTTCAGCAGCAGTTCTTGCATGCCCGCCATTGTATTCAGGATTTTTCCCCGGTCCTCCCGACCACAACGAGTGTTCGTTCACCTGAATTATATCGACAGGAACATCGCCAAAAACCATTGCTCCTAAATGTCCATTTCCGATGGGCAATGCCTCGCTATCCCAAGCCGTTGCCGGAAAATCGTAACTCAACTTTAGTCCGGAAACCTGCCCTTGCGTTAAAATAAAACTGCTTGATAGAAAAATAATCGCAATAATTGCTTTTGTTTTCATGATACAACAAAATTTTTGACAAAAATAAGAAAACTATTGTAACTTTGCGCCAACGAATTTAATGTTATGCAAGACAATTCAAACAACATATTAGACGACTTAACTTCGGGTGAGTATAAATATGGATTCACTACGAATATCGACACTGAATTTGCTCCCAAAGGATTGAATGAAGATATTGTGCGGTTGATTTCTACTAAAAAAAACGAGCCGGAATGGTTGCTCGAATACCGCTTAAATGCTTTCCGCCATTGGCAAACAATGAAAATGCCTGATTGGGCGCATCTGAATATTCCTGAAATCGACTATCAGGATATTATCTATTATGCGGCTCCGAAGAAAAAAGAAGGCCCCAAAAGTTTAGATGAAGTCGACCCTGAGTTATTGAAAACTTTCGATAAACTCGGTATTCCTTTGCACGAACAAAAGATGCTTTCCGGAATGGCAGTCGATGCTGTAATGGACAGTGTTTCTGTAAAAACGACCTATAAAGAAAATTTAGCTGAAAAAGGAATCATTTTTTGCTCGTTTAGTGAAGCGGTACAGGATTATCCCGATTTAGTCAAAAAATATTTGGGTTCGGTAGTGCCTTATCGTGATAATTTCTTTGCTGCGCTCAACTCCGCTGTTTTCAGCGATGGCTCGTTTGTCTATATTCCCAAAGGCGTTCGTTGTCCGATGGAACTTTCTACTTATTTCCGTATCAATGCTGCTAATACCGGACAGTTTGAACGCACATTGATTATCGCCGATGATGAATCGTATGTCAGCTATTTAGAGGGTTGCACGGCTCCAATGCGTGATGAAAATCAGTTGCATGCGGCAATTGTTGAAATCATTGTGTTGGAAAACGCCGAAGTTAAATATTCCACAGTCCAGAACTGGTATCCCGGAGATAAAGAAGGGAAAGGCGGTATTTATAATTTCGTGACCAAAAGAGGCATTTGCAAAGGGAAAAACTCCAAAATTTCGTGGACACAGGTAGAAACCGGTTCTGCGATCACTTGGAAGTATCCAAGCTGTATTCTTTCAGGAGATAATTCGATTGGAGAATTTTATTCGGTGGCTGTAACCAATAACTATCAACAAGCAGATACCGGAACGAAAATGATTCATGTGGGCAAAAATACCAAAAGTCGTATTGTTTCGAAAGGAATATCAGCAGGGTTCAGTCAAAACAGTTATCGCGGCTTGGTGAGAATAATGAAAGGAGCTGAAAATGCGCGTAATCATTCTCAATGCGATAGTTTACTGTTAAGCGACAGATGTGGTGCGCATACTTTTCCATACATGGATATTCAGAACGAAACAGCGATTGTGGAACACGAAGCCAGTACATCAAAAATAAGTGAAGACCAGATATTTTACTGTAACCAGCGAGGCATTCCGACCGAAACGGCAGTCGGTTTGATTGTCAATGGTTATGCTAAAGAAGTGTTGAATAAGCTTCCGATGGAGTTTGCAGTGGAAGCACAGAAGCTGTTACAAATTTCACTCGAAGGCTCTGTAGGCTAAGTGACTATGAGTTTCAAAATAATAAAGTTGTATGTTAACAATAAAGAACTTACATGCCTCAATCGATGGCAAAGAAATATTAAAAGGAATCGACCTGCAAGTCAATGCCGGCGAAGTTCATGCCATTATGGGACCCAATGGCTCCGGGAAAAGTACGCTATCTTCGGTATTGGTCGGAAATCCGGCTTTTACCGTAACCGAAGGCGAAGTAACTTTTAATGGGAAAAACCTGTTGGAGTTATCGCCTGAACAACGTTCTTGCGAAGGACTGTTCCTCAGTTTCCAATATCCGGTGGAAATCCCCGGAGTAAGCATGGTTAATTTCATGCGTGCAGCAGTAAATGAACACCGTAAATACAAAGGGATTGAACCTATCTCCGCAGGCGATTTTCTGAAAATGATGCGCGACAAACGTGCCGTCGTTGAATTAGACAGCAAGTTAGCCAACCGTTCGGTTAATGAGGGATTTTCGGGAGGAGAAAAGAAACGCAATGAAATATTCCAAATGGCGATGCTCGAACCGACTTTGGCCATTTTAGATGAAACCGACAGCGGATTGGATATCGATGCTTTGCGTGTTGTTGCCAACGGCGTAAACCAATTGAAAACTCCCGAAAACGCAACCATCGTTATCACCCACTATCAACGGTTACTGGATTATATCAAACCCGATATCGTTCATGTATTGTATGACGGAAGAATCATAAAAACCGGGAAACCCGAACTGGTACTCGAATTGGAAGAAAAAGGTTATGACTGGCTCAAATAATATGAAATCAGAACAACAATACATAGATTTTTTCCAAACATACCGGCAGCAGATAGACAAACCTTGTGCCGGTGGACTCAATGCGCTTCGTGAAAAAGCATTTGAAACATTCAAAGCGAAAGGATTTCCTGCCTACGGTTCGGAAGAATACCAACACACCAATATATCTGCGCTATTAGCGCCTGATTACGGACTCAATATCAATAACGTTCCTATTGATGTTAATCCGCAGGATGTGTTCTGTTGTGATGTTCCCAACTTATCTACGCGGTTATTCTTTTTGGTCAACGAAAGATTTTATCCTAACCCGCAATCGGAAGGAAAACTTCCTGAAAGTGTTTTCTCCGGAAGCCTCAACGAGTTTGCAATAAAATATCCTGAAATATTTTTAAAGCATTAACAGGCAACGCCTGATGCTGATGGCATAATTGCTTTTAATACGATGTTTGTTCAAGATGGCTATGTACTTTATATCCCCGAAAATGTAATTGTTGAAAAACCGATACAATTAATAAACATATTGAGAGGCAATATCGATACATTGGTCAATCGCCGTTTACTTATTATCATAGAATCCGGAGCACAGGCCAAACTCTTGGTTTGTGACCATACGATTGATGAAAAACCGACATTTGCCGTTACTCAAGTAACCGAGATATTTGTTGGAGAAAATGCGGTCTTCGATTTTTACGAATTGGAAGAAAGCACAACCGATACCATTCGTTTGGCAAGCAATCACACTCAACAAGCTGCCGGTTCTGATGTGATGATAAACGGAATCGCACTTACAAGCGGATGCACGCGAAACAATTATAATATCAGCCTCGAAGGCGAACATTGCGAAACGCATCTCTACGGAATGGTAATCGCCGACAGAGAGCAACAAATTGATAACTATACCAACATTGAGCATAAAGTTCCCAACTGCCGCAGTAACGAATTGTTTAAATACGTGTTGGATGATAAAGCGACAGGTGCTTTCAGCGGACGCATTGTAGTTTGCAAAGATGCTCAAAAAACACAAGCCTATCAAACCAACCGCAACCTTTGCGTTAGTCGTGAAAGCCGTATGTTTGCCAAACCGCAGTTAGAAATTTATGCTGATGATGTGAAATGTTCCCACGGACTTACTACCGGACAATTAGACGAAACAGCGCTTTTCTACATGCGTTCGCGCGGAATTCCCGAAGCAGAAGCCCGCATGTTACTGAAATTCGCTTTTGCCAACGATGTAATCGAAGGCATCCGCTTGGAACCATTGAAAGACCGTTTGCGAATGTTAATTGAAAAACGGTTCAGAGGCGAACTGGCAAAATGCAAGGAATGTCATGCCGTATCAAAAAAGTGAATTTAATATCCCGGAAATATAAAGACAAATTTTACGGAGCCATAACCCCTGACGGGATTTGATTTGTAACATTCAAAACAAATGATTTTCTTTGTGCTAAAATTTTAACCCAAACAATCATGGAATTAGAAATTATCCAAAACAGGATTTATGAGATCAGAGGTTGCAAAGTGATGTTAGATCTTCACTTGGCCGAAATGTATCAGGTAGAAACTAAAAACCTTAAACGTGCAGTAAAACGTAACATTGATAGATTCCCTCCTGATTTTATGTTTGAATTAACTCAAAATGAGGTTGATTCTTTAAGGTGTAATTTTGGCACCTTAGAAACAGGAGGTAGAGGGCAACACACAAAGTACTTACCATTTGCGTTTACAGAACAAGGTGTCGCTCAATTATCAAGCGTGTTAAACAGTTCATTTGCTATACAAATGAATATTAGTATTATAAGGGCATTTGTTCTACTCCGTCAATATGCTTTAGGATATACAGAACTTAACCGGAAATTAGAAAACTTTATGGTTGAAACCAATATGCAGTTCAATGAAATTTATCAGGCGCTTACAGAGTTAGCAGAACAAAAAAAGGAATTGGACAAGCCTCGCAATCCGATTGGATTTGCTGCTCCGCAATACAAACAATGATAGTCTTTAGAAAAAATATTATACTTTTGTTGTGTGGAAAATAATTCGTAGAATATGAAAAAATTAGATATCAATACAATCCGTCAGGATTTTCCAATTCTCAAAAGGGAAGTTTATAATAAGCCATTGGTTTATTTGGATAATGCAGCTACGACTCAAAAGCCGTGGAGCGTTATTAAGAAAATCGAGGAAGTTTACACAAACATAAATGCCAATATTCACCGTGGTGTGCATTTTTTAAGTCAGGAAGCAACCAATGCTCATGAAGAAGCGCGTAAAACCGTGCAACAATTTATCAATGCCCATTCTTCGAATGAAATTATTTTTACCCGTGGAACAACCGAAGCAATCAATCTCGTAGCCTCAAGTTTTTGCCGCGCCCATTGCAAACCCGGCGATGAAATCATAATATCAGCAATGGAACACCATTCCAATATTGTTCCCTGGCAATTGCAGGAAGAAATTTCGGGCATCAAGTTGAGAGTTATTCCTTTTGATGAAAATGGTGAGTTAAAATTAGACGAGTTTGAAAAACTGATTTCTTCAAAGACAAAATTGGTTTCGGTTACTCACGTTTCGAATGTGTTGGGAACTATCAATCCTATAAAGAAAATTATAGAAACAGCCCATACTCAAAATATTCCTGTTTTGATAGATGCCGCACAGTCGGTTCAGCATATTCCGATCGATGTTCAACAATTAGATTGCGATTTTCTTGTTTTTTCTTCCCATAAAATTTATGGTCCTACAGGAATAGGAATTTTATACGGAAAAGAAAATCTGTTGGACCAACTTCCACCTTACCAGGGAGGAGGAGAAATGATAGAAACAGTTACCTTTGAGAAAACGGTTTTTAATGAATTACCTTATAAATTCGAAGCCGGGACACCGGATTATATCGGAAGTACGGCTTTAGCCGTAGCTTTGGACTATGTCTCTGCTTTGGGTTTGGCCCGGATTGCGGCGTATGAAGAGGAATTGCTGGCGTATGCAACCGAAAAGATGCTGTCGATCGAAGGAATGCGGATCTATGGCCAGGCGGCACATAAAGGCAGTGTGATCTCTTTTCTGGTAGGGAATATCCACCATTATGATATGGGTATGTTGCTCGATCGTTTGGGGATTGCAGTACGTACGGGGCATCACTGCGCACAACCTTTAATGCGGCGGTTCGGTATCGAGGGTACTGTCCGCGCATCTTTTTCCTTTTATAATACGAAAGAGGAAATTGATACGTTTATACAAGGTATAGAACGTGTCCGTAAAATGTTTTAGTTGATGTTGTATTATATAAAGAAATACCCTTTTTCATTGATCATTCTTCTGGCAGTGATCTATCTGTCTTTTTTTAATCCGCCTTCTATCCATACCCCTCCTTTTCCTCATTTGGATAAAGTCGCTCATTTTTGTATGTATGCCGGCTTATCGGGTGCTCTTTGGATAGAGCATATATGGAATCACCGCAAAGAAAACGAAAAGTTCATAAGAGGTTTGATCGGCGCCACTTTATTGCCTATCCTCTTCAGTAGTTTGATTGAAGCCGGACAGCAATATCTAACGGTAAATCGTCAGGGAGACATTCTGGACTTTTTCGCTAATGTGGCAGGCTCTGTTGTTGCCACCTTAGTTGCCTGGTTCCTGATACGACCGAGGATAAGATAACAATTACGAATTACGAATTACGAATTACGAATTGGGCTTACGCTTAAAACAATTACGAATTGTTGTTATAGATAATATGTTTAAATTTGTGTAAATTATAATTCGTAATTCGTAATTCGTAATTCGTAATTGCAATCGCCACGAAGCCGGCTGTGATGAAGCCGGAAGAGGATGCCTTGCCGGATCCGTGTTTGCCGCCGCAGTTATTCTGCCTTCGGATTTTATTTGTCCCGATTTGAATGACAGTAAACAGTTAAGCGAGAAGAAACGATATGAACTTCGCCCGGTTATCGAGCGGGAGGCATTAGCCTGGGCTGTAGGAATTGTTACTCCGGAAGAAATCGACCGGATCAATATCCTTCGCGCCTCTTTTCTGGCTATGCATCGGGCGATCGGGCAATTAAAAATTCAACCGGATCATTTGTTGATCGACGGAAACCGCTTCGATCCTTATCCCGGTATAAAACATACCACTGTAATAAAAGGGGACGGGATATATTATTCCATCGCGGCTGCTTCTGTCTTGGCAAAAACCTACCGGGATGATTATATGAGTGAACTGGCTGAACAATATCCTGATTACGGATGGAGTAGAAATAAAGGTTATCCTACCCGCGCCCATCGGGAAGCCATTCACCGTATAGGTATTACCCCTTTCCATCGGAAAACATTTACTCTTTTACCTGAGCAGTT
>QMCD01006818.1_pt1 | contig 10177 bp, 7 predicted proteins | sample 1821841 | NCBI WGS metagenome assembly QMCD01 (sample SAMN01991225, study PRJNA193472) | Termite gut metagenome, whole genome shotgun sequencing project. | isolation source: worker | host: Macrotermes natalensis
TAGAAAATGCCCGATATAATCATCGAATATTAATGTAATAATATTATCCGCAAATTCCCACTTTCCAACGTAATCGGTATTATTCCAATTTATATAAAGTGACCAGCGAACACTATCCCAGTAAATGGCTAAATTTCCTATCTATATATGTCTTGTGTGGCGTGAGCGGTTGCAATAAAAAGACTACTGGTAGAATATGTACTGCAAGCAAGCTACAAGTTATGGTGGTTTTGTTAAAAAGATGCAAAACGTATGGTAGGAAAAAACAGTCATTGGGTATGATGTTTGCAAAATGAATAAACATGTTTAAATGATAAATGAATATACATTTACATTAAGCCATGTTTATTTGATGAATTACAGTCTTGGTCTTTGAGTTGATAAGTGTGGAAAAAACTATGATATACCTTGATAATGCAGCAACTACAAGACCTTATAAAGAGGTTGTTTCGCGAGTTGCGGATGTATCGTATGCGTGTTTTGCCAACGCATCCTCTCCGCATGCTTTTGGAAAAAAGGCGCGCTCAATCATTGAGGAAACCCGGTGTATAGTTGCAAAAACTTTGGATGTGTTGCCTGAAGAGATATTTTTTACTTCCGGCGGTACAGAGGCCAACAATTTAGCCACACGTGGAAGCTTCATGGCTGCTGCCGCTGTAAGCGCTGATGTTGACAATAATGATCCGGATCAGGCAATCAAGGGTGACGTTGTGCAGCCCAATTTGTCAATAATAACGTCAGAACAGGAACACCCTTCGGTGACCAGATCGCTGCGCGATCTAAAGCGCAGTGGATATCCTGTAACCTACATTGCTGCTCCGCATGGCGTGTTTGATCTTGAGAGTTACAAAAAAGCGCTTGATGCCAATGTGGCTTTGATCTCACTGATGTGGACGCAAAACGTTTTTGGTTATCACTTTCCTATTGAGCAGGCTGCGCGTCTGCGAGATGAGTTGGCACCTAAAGCCTTACTGCATAGTGATGCTGTGCAGGCTTATGGCTTTTGCGAGCTTAGACCAAAAGAGATTGGCATCGATCTTTTAAGTATTAGCGCTCACAAGATTGGTGGACCAAAAGGAGTAGGTGCGCTTTATGTCCGAAACGGTATAAAAATGTTCACCACTGTTTTTGGCGGCGGGCAAGAGGATGGACTTCGCTCCGGCACAGAAGCTGTACCGCTGATCGCCGGGTTTGCAAAAGCTGTAGAGATAATGCAAGGCGATGGCAGTAAGATTGCCGCAACAACCACTAGGCTCAGGTCTGTTTGGCTGCATTTGGAAAGTCGACTTAGGCAGCAATTTCCCGAAGTTGTGCTCAATTCTCGTGCGGATGGAAGCCCGGCTATTCTCCACTTCTCAATACCCGGTTTAAACAATAAGAATGCAATTGATTTTTTAGGCGACCGCAACATATATATTGGCATATCAACCGCTTGCGATACCAATCACATCAGACCTAATGAAGTGGTGAGGAAAAAGCACCCCTTAGTTGCAAGATTAGCAGGGCTTAGTGCAGAGGAGGAACAAGGATCCTTTAGAGCCAGTTTTGGAGTTGACACAACTATAGAAGACGTTGATGCGCTTGTAGACACATTAGTGTATTTTAGGGAGAGATTAGGGTAAAATCATTTTGTTAAAGGAAGTACCGATTTATTCATTGGGTACTTTGCGTTTGACTAAGAAATAACTGACGCAGGGGAGGCAAATTGGTACTTCGGTTTAGATGGAGGCTAAAGTGAGTGCCCTAGAGGAGATCAAACTAACTCGGCTCACCGAAAAAGGTGGTTGAGCAGCAAAATGGGGTCCGGGAGATCTCGCACAGATACTTACGGAGATTGCTCCGCAAATAGACACGAAGCTGCTGCAGGGCTTTCAGTCCAACGATGATGCCGCAGTTTATAAGCTTAGAGATGATCTGGCTGTTGTCATGACGGTGGATTATTTTACTCCTATGGTAGACGATGCCTATAAGTTTGGGCGCATAGCTGCTGCAAATGCTTTAAGCGACATTTATGCTATGGGGGGTAAGCCTATTTTAGCTCTGAACCTACTTTCTTTAGATAGTGGGTTAGATAAAAGCACCAACCGTCAGCTGTCTGCGGCAATACTTCGCGGAGGGTCTGATGCTGTAAGCGAGGCCGGCGCAATAATTGCCGGAGGGCACACAATAGACGATGCCGAGCCAAAATACGGCATGGCTGTTCTCGGAACCGTTCATCCGGACTGTGTAATGAGAAACGATGGTGCTCGAGTTGGCGACAGAATCTATCTCACAAAAGCGCTTGGAACAGGCATTATGGCTGCCGCATATCGAGTGGATCGCGAGAGCGACGAGAGCATGCAAGAAGTAGTTGAATCGATGATGGAGTTAAATGCCGCAGCAGCAAAGGCACTAAAGGAAGTTATGGTGCATGCTGTGACCGACGTAACAGGTTTTGGTCTGGCCGGTCATCTTCACGAAATGTTAAAAGGAAGCGGACTCGCAGCTAAGCTGGATTGGGAAGCGGTACCGCTCTTTTCCGGTGTACTGGATCACGTACGCGAGTACTGCCGCCCGGCACGCAGTTTTGAGATACAAGAGCAAGCCGAAATATATGTTATGCAAGGCAACCTCAGTGCCGAAGAATACGATGACCGCATGGGTGTTTTATGTGACCCACAAACTTCCGGCGGATTACTAATTGCACTATCTGCTGAAGATGCCATTGCTTTTGAAAGAGCGTTTTTGGAGCAAGAGGGGCGCTTAGCTATTTGCATCGGGGAGATTACTCAAGGTCCAGCCGGTACCATCGAGTTCATATAGAGCGTATTCTATATCACGGGTCAGATCAATCTTGTTTAAAGCTGCGATAATTTGGGTGGCATCTGTTTGCGTAAGCAGTAAAGAGATGCCACATCCGGCACTGATATTTCTGGGGGTAGGAATGACCTTTGGGTCTAGTGCGCTCAGAAGCTTCTCAGCATTAATTGCAGCGTGAGTTGACTGAAAGCTTAACAAATACTGCATAAGTTTTATGGGCTTACAACGTGATGACCTTGTCGGATGTTGTCATCATCTCTAAGATGTCATACATATTGCTGATTTCGCCAACTTCGATCTGATCTTTAAGGTCGTACCAATCGGCGCACGCTCCGCATATTAATATTTGCGTTCCCTTCTCTTCCAGAGTCTTTAAGCTTTCGATGATTTGCTTGTCAAAACTTGCGCTTAACTTTACTCCGGAATTCATTAAAAAGATTGCACTTGGTACATCCGTAAGTGCAGAAAACGTGTATAGAGCCATGCGCATCAGGTTAGCACCAAGTTCTCTGTCACCTTCTCCCAGGTGATCTTTAGCGATAAAAACAGAGTATTCTGGTTTGTTATCAGCCGTTTCTAGCATAAAAGCTTCATCTAATGCATTTACTGACAAGGCATTGTGTTTTGGTCTAAACTCAGCATGGCTTTCATTGACCTCCACAGAAAAAGCAGCCAAAATATCTGCCGTTGAGGTAGGCGAGGCAGATTCTATGCCGTTGTTGCCTTGGCTGTCTCCACCATTGCCGTTGTCGTTAAAGCCGCTTCTCCAGCTGTCATTTTCGCTACTCGCTCTGTCGTTGGTGCCACCATTGCTGCCGTCGCTGCCGTCGCTGTCCTTGTCGCTGCCGCCGCTCTTGCTACCCCCCATGTCATTTCCGCGAAAGCGGGAATCCACATCCGCAAATGAATCCGACTCGAAAGTAGCAACATCTGCTTTAGGCTTGTCATTGCCGGCGATCAAATTACTGATAACAGCATCAAAATCCTCATCAATAACACCGCCCGAAATGGGGGAGCTGACATTTAGGTTTGGTGCGTTTGCAAGAAAGTCTTCATTGATGAAACTTGCGCTCTCAAAAGCTTCCTGCTCCGGAGCCTTTAGTGTTTTTTTGCTAAAACTTACAAGAAACCCACCCTCGATATCTTCCACAGATACATCCAAGTCATAACGATGAGATAGTTTTTGCAGGTTTCCCACGGCTGTTTGGTTGTCCACCATAACGCTAAGGTCTGTATGTCCGCCGTCAAGTTCTTTCTTTGCCATCATTAGCGGCAGTGGACACTGTTTGCCGAATGCATCTATCCGCATAACTCTTCTCCCTTTCAATTTTGTGTGGTAGTGCTATTATCTCAAATTATGCTTAATAGTGAACGGCAAAGTATGTTACGCAACCTTCCGCAAGTCGAAAGGTTGCTTCAAGAGCCTCCTGTGGTCGAGTTGCAGGCGGTTTTTTCGCGCTCATTACTGGCAGATGTAGCGCGGCAAGTTATCGATAATGCAAGAGAAGAGATCAAGTCTCTTTGTGACTCATCGGCAAATGAGACAGGTGGTACGGAGTCTGCTACAGCTGACTTGGATCGTTATAGTTTGCCCCGTTTGGCAGAGCAGCTATGTGCTCGTGTTTCCAAGATTGCAAATACTACACTTGTGCCGGTGATTAATGCCAGCGGCGTGATACTGCACACAAATCTAGGTCGTAGTGTTTTGCCGGATGTGGCTCGCGACGCAGTTGTGGAAGTTATGGATGGCTACTGTACCCTAGAATACGATATTTCGACCATGGGGCGTGGTAGTCGTCACGATCATATTGAGAGCTTGTTGTGCACAATCACAGGTGCCGAGGCAGCTATGGCTGTCAACAACAATGCGGCAGCGGTTTTGCTGGTGTTTGCGGCAATGGCTCGCGGTGGCGAGGTATTGGTGTCTCGCGGTGAGCTTGTCGAGATCGGCGGGGCGGTTTGGTTTTCCGGAGCAGTCCGGGGCAACCTTAGTTGAAGTAGGCACAACCAACCGTACGAGCCTAAAGGATTATGAGCGTGCACTTAATGATCACAGCGCTCTAATTGCAAAGATTCATCCCTCCAATTATCTTATCAGCGGTTTTACACAGTCGGTTGGTGCTCGGGAATTGGCAAGTTTAGCTCATGGACGAGGTTTGCCGCTATATTTTGATCAGGGTACAGGACTTATGATCAAGACCGACGAACTGTTGTCTGAAGAAGCCGCTGGCAGCTGGGATGAGCTTTCGGTTGGCGAGATACTTGATCAAGGTTGCGATCTGGTGTCTTTTTCCGGCGATAAGCTGCTTGGCGGACCACAAAGTGGAATCATCGTAGGCAAAAAGCAATATATCGACCGCCTTAAGTCACATCCGCTTGCTCGGGCGCTTCGCCTAGATAAGCTGTCTTTGGCAGCTTTAGCCGCTACATTGCGCCTTTACTTGCGTAGAGAATCTGCCCTAGAACAGATACCTAGTTTGTCGATGCTCACTCAGCGGGCAGAGGACTTAAATCCCATAGCAAACTCTCTTAAGGCGCAGATAAATGAGCAGATATTTGCACGTATTGGCGAAGCGGTTGCAAACGTAGAAGTAAGCTTACAGGTTGCTCGAGTGGGCGGTGGAACTTTGCCGGGGCTTGAGCTTCCAAGTCCGGCTGTTTGTATATCACCTCTCAAGGGTAGTGTGGATGGCTTGGCAAGCTGGCTGGCAAAAAGCGGCGACGATACTGCGATAATCGCACGAGTGCAAGATGGGCAACTCATCTTAGATGTGCGCACCTTGTGTGGCGACTTTGAACTTGAGATGATCGCAAAACGTGTAGCAGAATATTTTTTGACTTTGAATAGATGACAGCAGTGACGGATCATAAACAAAAACATATGGTGCTTGGCACCGCCGGTCATATCGATCATGGAAAATCCAGTCTGATCAAAGCTTTAACTGGTGTAGATCCGGATAGGCTCAGTGAAGAAAAAAGGCGCGGAATAACCATAGAGTTGGGTTTTGCCGAGCTGGCACTGCCGGATGGAACTCACATGGGAGTGGTTGATGTACCCGGTCACGAGCGCTTTGTACGGCAAATGATCGCCGGCGCTAGTGGTATCGACATTGCTTTGTTGTGCATTGCAGCTGACGATGGCATAATGCCGCAAACGTGTGAGCATTTGGCAATACTTGAGGTGCTCGGTATAAAACGATGCGTGGTGGCGCTCACAAAATGTGATCTTGTAGATGAAGACTGGATTGATCTGGTAACCGCTGAGATACACAGTTTTTTGCATAAAAGCTCGTTTAGCTCATCACCAATTGTTGCTGTGTCTTCTCGTAGCGGTCAAGGTTTAACAGAGCTTCTTGGAGCCATCGCAGATATCGCGCACGAAGTTTTGGAAAGTACTTATGCGACTTATGTGCGGTATCCGATCGACAGGGTATTTAGCATTAAAGGCAGTGGTACGGTTGTTACAGGAACGCTGTGGAGCGGAAGCGTATCACCCGGTGATGAGCTTGAATTATTGCCGCAGAATGAGCGTGTTCGGGTACGCAGTGTACAAGTACATGGCGAGCAGGTAGAGCGCGCGGAAGCCGGAAATCGAGTGGCGATAAATCTTAATGCTGTTAAGACCGATGAGGTTCGCCCCGGAGATTTTTTGGCTAGTGTTGGACTTATTGAGCCTAGCGATAGGTTTGATGCCTGGGTGAGTTATTTGGATAGCGGTACAAGCGGAAAACCACTTAAGAGCGGTATGCGTCTGCGCGTTTCACACGGAACTCGCGAAGTTGTTGGGCGCATACTGTTTACGAACGATCGGGAGAGTCTGGCTGTAGGCGAGAGCGCTTTTGCACAGCTGCGGTTGGATAAGCCATTGCCGCTAAGTTGGCAAGACCGGTTTGTGCTCAGGTTTTACTCTCCGGCACGTGTTGTTGGCGGAGGCATGGTGCTCATGGTCTCTCCCAAGCGAAGAACCACTTTAAAGGCAGGTGAGGTAGAACTCTTAGAGTCGCTGCGAGATGGCAATGTGGAAATGGCCGTCAGGCGTTACCTCGACCTTCAAGTTGTTCCGGTAAATGCTGTTGAGTTGAGTGCTAATTTAGGGATCGAAGTTGGCGCGGCAGTAAAAGCGCTGATCTTGATCAAAGAGGAGAAAAAGGCAACTAGATTACCAACCGGTGATGGTGGTTCTGTAAAAGAAGATTCGACAACTCCTTATTACACAACGCGTCCGGTGATGCAAAAAGCTTTTTCTCAGATCGAAAAGGCATTGCTCGATTTTCACAGTAATAATCCAACTTCCACTTCTGTTACAAAGGCGGCTCTGTTCTTACAAGCCCAAAGCCAAGGTTTAAAAAGGATGTCGGAGACGGCTTTCTCTTCTTTGCTTAAGGCAGCAGAAGAAGCCGGGATTGTGAATATTACATGTGAGGGTATCTCTCACCCAAAAGCCGGTGGCGGTGCACGCGAAGCAGAAAAACAAGCTGCCGATAAACTCTACGGATTGCTGGCGGCGGCAGGTCAAACACCCCCCTCCGTTAACGATCTGATCGCTACAGCAAGAATTGAAACGTCTTTGGCGCACCGAGCATTAGGAGCACTGGAAAAGCAAGGTCAAGCAAAGCGCATCAACAAAGACCAATACTTTGAAGCACAAGTTCTGGCGGCTTTTGAAGGATCAGTGCGCAACTATCTGGAGGAGCACGAAGCGGCCTCAGTGGCAGAACTAAAAGAAGCCATGAACACCAGTCGCAAATACGCCGTGCCGCTACTAGAATACTTCGACGCCCAAGGCATAACCCGCAGAAGAGGCGACCAAAGAATGTTGATGTAGAGACAGTTGTTATGTTTTACTAAAAACGCTGAAGATTTAGCGACTGCAATTTGCTAGAATACCCATGGAGATGCTTGGGTCCTGGTGGGCTCCGCGGCCTTCAAAGCCGTTGCGAGGCGTGCAGAACGTCTTGGGTGTGTTCGATTCACATGCGTCTCCGCCACGTCACAGTTGGGTTGGCATAATTTTTCTTAGTACTCGACCGATACTTCCGATAGTCTTATCAACCGTAGCCTATGTGATAAAGAAAATGTGGCGCCTCATACCTAGACGCCACATCTCTGATAAGTGCAATTCGAATGATCGTGCTTTTTAATCTACAACAGCCTTAACCAAGCCGCGTGGGTGATCAATATCGCGTCCAAGCAGCAAAGCGATGCGTCGGGCAAATACCTGCAACGCTACGATAGCTGTAAAAGGCAGGTACATTTCGCGGATTCTTGGTAGATAGATCACAGAGTCTGCCAGATTGGCTGCTTGTGTGTCTCCCTCGGTAGCTAAGGCTACAACGTTTCCGCCATATCCTTTGACCTCTTTGATAATGGTCAGCATTCTTTCGCGAGTTTTGCTCTCCATAGCTAAGGCTACAACCGGAGTGGCAGCTTCAGCATCGATCATGGCTATCGGACCGTGTCTAAACTCGTTTGCTGCATAACCCTCGCCATGCACGTAGCTAGTCTCTTTGAGTTTGAGTGAGGCTTCCATGCAAGTTGCTGCAGCTACTCCTCGACCTATAAAGATCACATCGTGAGCTTTGTAACATGTTGCGGCAGCTGCTTCGATAGCTGCAATGCTTGACTCGCTCAATATGCTTTCTACTTGCTGAGGTATTTGTGTGAGATCTTCGTAAGCTGAGGAAATATCTTCGGCGCTTATAGTACCTCGCTCTTGGCCAAGATACAAAGCTAGCAGCGCCAGATGCGCGAGCTGTCCGGTGTAGCTTTTGGTGGCGGCAATAGATACCTCTTGGTCGGCCAGAACTTGTAGGGTGGCAATAGATTCTTTGGTCATGCTGGAATCAGCAACATTGGTTATGGTAATAATAGGAGTGTCTGCCGCTTTAGCGAGGGCAATAGCGTCCATGGTGTCGCCGGTCTCGCCGGATTGGCTTATAGCTATTGCAATGGTGTTTGGCGTAAACACCGGTTGGCGATAACAAAACTCTGAGGCGATCTGAACTTCTACAGGAATACGTGCTGCTTGCTCAATCATGTCTTTGCCAACGATACCGGCATGATATGAAGTGCCACAAGCAATGATATAGATACGATCTACGGCATTGATCTCTTCTGTTGAAAGCGGAATCTCGTTCATGTTTAACTTGCCGCTTTGGGCATCAAAGCGTCCGGCAAAAGTATCGCGCAGGACTCTTGGTTGTTCGTGGATCTCTTTAAGCATAAAATCAGGATAATCACCCTTTTGAGACTCGGCCTTTACAGTGGTTTGGGCAGCACTGATCGTGTTGCTGCTTTCAGCGTTCTCACTCATATTTACCTCCTGGTATGATTTTTATTTCGCATTGGTTCTGTTTTGTTCTGCTTCAATAAACTTTCTTTGCTCAAACGGGCGTTGACCGCCTACCTCCGGTCAAACATAACAAGTATTTTACCGTAACTTCTCTCAGGCGTTGGTTGGGAATCTCTGCTCCGGAATTCCGGTTCCCTTTACCATTTTTGTGAAATCGGGACTACATAACCGATATCCACCCGAATGGATTTACGCCTGCGCAGACAAGGTCAGAGCGTGAGTTGTGCGAGCTCTTTGAGCGAATGGATTCCTGCTACTCTCTCTGTCATTCCTGCGAAAGCAGGAATCCATTCGCTTGCAGATGTGATGACTGAGGACGCAAATCCTTTGTAATTCTCGCGCAGGTGGGAATCCATCCTGTAAACCCATCAACAACTAAAACACTGTCTAGTCATTCTCGCGCAGGCGGGAATCCATACACGCACAAAACTTGCATAAATGGATTCCTGCTTTCGCAGGAATGACAGGGAGAGTGCAGGAATGACAAGAGAATTGTGAGAGTGGCAAGAGAATATGTATGAGTTATGAGCTGTATCTCTTGTTATATGCCTACAAGATTTGGTCGAGAAAGTAAACCATAAAGCAACAGAGTTATAGCAACTACATTGTGCAAAATACTTTTATATTAGAATTATATTTTGAAAAATTTAGGGATAGAGATGCGTGGGGAGAATTACTTATATGCTGGACTTAAATAGCTTTATGAATCAAGGCGTTAGCGATATTGCAAGCACTGCAAGTAGGTTTTATATGGGTAACCTTAAGGGTCAGGGGTTTATGTTTCAAATGGCTTCTGCCTTGCATAAAAGCACAAAGATCCGTGAAAAATATGAAAAGAATGGCACTCATGTTCCGCCATTTTTAATTGCCAGCATTGCTACAAGATGCAATTTGTCGTGTGCGGGTTGTTATGCACGTGCTAACGGCGGATGTAGCGATGACAAAGTAGTCAAGATCGGATCAGATGCTAGTGGCAAGTCAATACAAGAAATGCCCGCCTCAGATTGGGCGCGTATTTTTAGTGAA
>QMCD01002709.1_pt1 | contig 10176 bp, 9 predicted proteins | sample 1821841 | NCBI WGS metagenome assembly QMCD01 (sample SAMN01991225, study PRJNA193472) | Termite gut metagenome, whole genome shotgun sequencing project. | isolation source: worker | host: Macrotermes natalensis
CCGTCGCCGGAGAGTGGCTGAAATGGAGGGAACTTCCGATGCGTGCAGGCGGCTCCACATTCTCCATCCGTTACGCATCGAGCGTGGCAGCAGAGATATGTTTCAACGTCGATGGTGCCGATGGAGCAAAAATCCCCCTGCCTGCGACCGGCGGCGAGTGGAAAACAATAGAGGCTGGCAGTGCCACATTCGAGAAGAAAGGGGTGCACGATGTAACCGTCAAGATAGTATCGGGAACGATCGACCTCAACTATTTCAATATCTTAGCGAATAACTGATATGAAAAGAGTTTTATCCGTCGCCCTGCTGAGCACGGCGCTCCTGCCTGCCGGAACCGGAAGCCCTGACAACGGCAAAGAGCCTGTCCATCGCCGTTTTGTAATCTTTCTGCACCTCTTCCTTCATCTTGAACGGCACGTGTCCTACCTCGCTCCAACGGCGCTGAAACTCCTTTATCACCTCAAAATTTATCTCCTGTGCGGCATTTATCTCATCTATCAGTGTGCGTTTTTTAGCCAGATTATCGGCTTTTCCCCCCCCCCGTTTGGCCAAGTGAGCCGCTTTTCTCAAAAAACTTGTCGCACGCAGCCCTGAACTTCTTCCATACGGCATCCGAATGACGACGTGCCACCGGCCCTGTCTCTTTCCACTTCTTCTGTAACTCTACCATTGCATCGGTTGCCGCTTTCCAATCCTCACTGTCCTGCAATGCTTCGGCAGCCTCTATCAACTCGCGTTTCAAAGTCAGATTTGTCTCCATATCCACTTTGGCTCCTGCGTAGAATTCACGCTTCTTCTCGAAGAATGTATCGCACGCGCGACGGAAACGGTCGTAAACTTTGGCGTTGTCCTTCTTCGGCGCAAATCCGATGGTCTTCCATTCGCGCTGAACTTCGAGCAGCTCCTCGCTCGCCTTTTCCCACTCCTTGCGCGATGTATATGTATTCTCCGCTAACGATTCCGCTCTTTCGCACAGTGCATTCTTGGCCTCAAGGTTTGCCGTTTGCTCCTGTTTGATACCTTCGAAGTAGTCCTGATGGGTCTTGTTCACGCGCGCACTCGCTTCCTTGAAACGCTCCCACAGCGAATCTTTTACCTCGGCGGGCACAGGCCCGATCTCACGCCACTGGTCATGAAGTTTCTGTAACTCCTTTAGCGTGGCAACCACAGGACCATCACTCTCGGACAATTTCTCGGCCGCCTCCACAAGGGCGCCTTTGGCTTCGAGGTTGCGTCTCAGGTCGAGGTCGCGCAACTCCTTGTTGATCTTTACGTAGTTATAGAAATTCTCGACCCACAGGTGGTAAGTCTCCCACAAGTCTTTGACTGCCGTTGCGGGTACCGAACCCGCATCCTTCCAACGCTGCTGCAATTCACGGAAAGCATTGAAAGTTTGCCCCAGCGTTTCGTTGCCGCCTATCAATTCTTTCAACTCCTCGACGATCTGCAAGCGCTTCTTCAGATTCTCTTCTTTGGACTGTTCCTGTGTCGCAGCATATGCATTGCGACGAGCACGGTAGTCGTTGAAAAGCTCCTTGAATCGGATTTCCTGCGGATCTTCGGCGGAAACGAATTCCTCTTCAGGGCCGTCGAACGCTGCGCGTGCAGCTTCGTTTTCGGCACGGTGAAGCTTGTAAAACGCTGTTTTAAGCGCTTCAGCCCGTGTGCGGACAGCCTGTACTGGCTCCTCGGGCAACAATTCGGCAAGCATATCCGTAAGTTCGGATTTGGTCTTACCTGCAAACTCTTCAGAAGGGTTGAGATCAGTCATAATCATACGCGATATTTCGTGGCACTAAACTACAAAAGTACGTATTTTTTACATACCTTTGTCTCCTCAAAACAAAAAACATCACTAAAAAATGATTATCTTAGTTCTGAATTGCGGCAGTTCGTCGATCAAGTATCAGGTTATCGACATGCACACCCCCGAGGAGAATACCCTGCTGGCCAAAGGACTCGTCGAACGTATCGGGTTGCACGATGCCGTGGTGAGCCACAAGCCCGAAGGGGGCGAAAAATTCGAGGCCACCATGCCCGTAGCCGACCATACGGTAGGTATCAACAAGGTGCTCGAACTGCTTGTCGATCCTAAATACGGTGTACTCAAAAGCCTCGACGAGTTGGATGCAGTGGGTAACCGCGTAGCACACGGAGGCGAATACTTTTCCGACAGCGCATTGGTCGACGACGACGTGATCGCCAAGATCGGAGAGTGTTTCGAGCTTGCCCCGCTACATAACCCCGCAAACCTCAAGGGTATCATGGCTGTGCGCGAGTTGATGCCCGCGCTCCCGCAGGTCGCAACTTTCGATACCTCGTTCCACCATACGATCCCCGCAAAGAACTACCTCTACGCCATACCTTATAAATACTACGAGCACGACCGCGTACGTAAATACGGTTTCCATGGCACAAGCCACAGCTTCGTGGCCAAGCGCGCGTGCGATATGACCGGCCTCGATTTCAACGCATCTAAGATCGTAACCTGCCATATCGGTAACGGCGCGTCGGTAACGGCCATCATGAACGGCAAGTCGTTCGACACCTCGATGGGCTTTACCCCCGTCGACGGCCTCGTTATGGGCACTCGCTGCGGCGAGATCGACCCGGGAGCGATCCTCTATATCGGCGAGAAAGAGGGCATGGACTATGCTGCGTTACGCAATATGATCAATAAGGATGCAGGCGTGATGGGCCTCTCGGGCCTCTCGTTCGATATGCGCGATATCGAGAAAGGCGTAAAAGAGGGTAACGAGCGTGCCATAGTGGCGTTCGACATGTATAACGAGCGCATACGCAAATTCATCGGTGGCTACGCAGCCAAGATGGGCGGTGTCGACCTGATCGTTTTCACCGGCGGCGTGGGCGAGAACGGCCCGGGCACTCGCGAGGCAGCATGCGCTGGCCTCGAATTTATGGGCGTCGACTTCGACCGCTCGGCAAACGACGGCGTGCGCGGCAAGGACAAAATTCTGTCGACAACAGGGTCACGCGTCAAAGTCGCGGTCGTAACCACCAACGAGGAGTTGGTTATCGCACAGGATACATACAGGTTGATCAATTAAGAATTAACCGTCAACGATATAATGTACAAAGGGCGCAAAAGCGCCCTTTTACAGTTTTACAATAATCAAGAAAAAGGCTTACAGTTTCACTGTAAGCCTTTTATGTTTTTTCAACGAGATACCCCTGCACATGATTTCGTCGCACTCCAAGTTACGGTATACACATACCCGAGTTGTCATCTCGAGTGCAGAGCGGAATATCTTATATGTCAATACAGGGTTCTCGCTCTATTGTTCAAAAAAGGCTTAATTGCCCCTATGCAAGCATGTGCAAAATTTGCCGTCAAAGTGTGATCGTATGCGATTTCATTCTGCCTTGCCCTTCCAACTCGATCTTGTCTGAATAAACAGTTACGACCCCGTAGGCATTACCAGATTCGGTTTCAACCATACCTTCGGTGGTAATAAAGGGAATGTCGTTGGAGGTTCCGAACGCTCCGTCATGATGGTGACCCGCTATCGCACCTTTCACGACGGTGGGGAATTTCGAGAGTAACTCGACTATTTCGACATCGTTCAGTGCAGTCAACCCTTTGGGGCCATATAGCGGATGGTGAGAGAATATTAGAACCTTCATCGAACGGCGCCCTGCTTTTTTCAGTTCATGCTCGAGCCAGCGCATCTGCTTTTTACTTATTCCGCCATTATAGGATGTAGGCGCGGGGCGTTTCTCGTCCTTTATTTTTTGCTCCATGGCTGCAAACTCTTTCTTGTTCGCCATCTTGGTGTATGATGAAACCTCGTTTGTATTCAGCACTATAAAACGCCAATCACCCTCGCTGAAGGCATAATATGCAGCAGGCATACCGAGCATTTTATGTAATCGACGATAATCGTACATATCCCAATAATCATGGTTGCCACCCGTGTTGTATACGGGATTTTTCAGATTATCCAACCGTTCGAGCACCGGCGGCAGGCTTTCCATCGCATCACGTTCCACAAGGTCACCCAGATTGACGGTGAAGCGAACCCGCTCTTCGTTCAATGCATCGACAACTTCGTCCAACTTTTGCAGTGAATTCCGGTAATACCTGTTGCCGCGCGATTCATCGTCACAATATTGAATATCGGCCATAACCCCGAATTTGAAGAGCGGTTCCGTAGCGAAACACGCGATCACGACAAGCTGCAACGCAACGGCGCAAATTAGTTTTTTCATGATATAAGAAGTGGTTTTAAGTATTCTCCGGTTACGCTCTTGGGGTTGTCTGCTATCTCTTCGGGGGTGCCTGTGGCGACAACCCTGCCACCCCCTGCCCCACCATCAGGCCCCATATCTATAATATGGTCGGCGACCTTGATCACATCCAAATTGTGCTCGATGACTATCACGCTGTTGCCTCGTTCCACCAACCGGTGCAAGACCTCCAACAACTGCCTCACATCCTCGAAATGCAGTCCTGTAGTAGGTTCGTCAAGTATGTACAGAGTGCTTCCCGTATCACGTTTGGCCAACTCTCCCGATAGTTTTATGCGTTGGCTCTCGCCGCCCGACAGCGTAGTGCACGGCTGGCCGAGGGTCAGGTAACCCAACCCCACGTCTTGAATAGCTTTCAGTTTAGTGTATATCGACGGTATGTTACCGAAAAACTCGACGGCTTTGTCGACCGTCATGTCCAACACTTCGCTGATATTCCTGCCTTTATATTTAACCTCCAAAGTCTCACGGTTGTAACGTTTGCCGCCGCACACTTTGCAGCGCACATATACATCGGGCAGGAAGTTCATTTCGATGGTCTGCACGCCTGCGCCGCGGCACTCCTCGCATCGTCCACCCTTGACATTGAACGAGAACCGGCCTGCCGAGAAGCCGCGTATCTGAGCATCGGGCGTACGCTCGAAAAGTTTTCGTATATCGGCAAACACACCTGCATAAGTAGCAGGGTTGCTGCGCGGCGTGCGTCCGATGGGAGATTGGTCGACCACTACTAATTTATCTACATTATCAATCCCGTCGATCTCTTCGTAAGTCAATGGCTTGTCGAACGAGCGGTAGAGATAACGACTCAACACGGGGCGGAGGGTATCGTTCACAAGGGTCGATTTACCACTACCGCTCACTCCCGTAACGGCCACGATCATACCCAAGGGGAACTCAACATCGATATTTTTCAGATTATTGCCGCGAGCGCCCTTTACCGTCAACGATTTACCGTTGCCTTTATGGCGCACTGCGGGCATCTCTATTTTACGCCGCCCTGTAAGGTAGTCTGCCGTAAGCGTATTTGATTTTTCTATCTGCAAAATACTACCTTGGGCCACGATCTGGCCGCCATGTACACCAGCCAGAGGTCCCACGTCGATGATAAAGTCGGCGTTGCGTATCATATCCTCGTCGTGCTCGACCACGATCACCGAGTTGCCGGCATCGCGAAGCTCTTTCAGCGAGGCGATAAGTTTGCGGTTGTCGCGCTGATGCAGCCCTATCGACGGTTCGTCCAATATGTAAAGTACGTTGACCAACTTAGAGCCGATCTGTGTGGCAAGGCGTATGCGCTGGCTCTCGCCGCCCGACAGTGAACGCGAGGCACGCGCAAGCGACAGGTAGCCAAGTCCGACATCAATCATAAACTGCAACCGCTCGCGTATCTCTTTCAGTACTTCGCGCGCGATTATTGCCTCGGAAGCCGTCAGGCGATCCTCCAAACCGACAAACCATGCCGCCAGCTCCTCGATTCCCATCTCCGACAATTCGGCTATATTCTTGCCGTCGACTTTGAATTGCAGCGCCTCGCCCTTTAGCCGCGTACCGCCACATAGACTGCATTTTTGGCGCATCATAAATTGATCGCGCCACTTTTCGCCACCTTCCTCCTGGCGTTCGATATATTCGGCCAAGCCGTCCCACTGTACAAGCCGCCCGTCGACTGTCAGAGACTCGGTATCACCATACAAAATCGAGTTCATGGCTCCCTCCGATAGAGTTTTCGTCGCATCGTCCACCGTAAAATCATAGCGTTTTCCGAGTGCCTCCATCAGTGGCAACAGGCCTTTTGCAAGAGGTGCGATACCTCCCGCACGTATACTTTTTTTCGGATCGGGAACTATGCGTGCCATGTCGAATACGGCCTCTTCGCCCAACCCGTTACATCGCGGGCACGCCCCCTGCGGTGAATTGAACGAGAACGTGTGCGGTGCGGGATCGTTGAACGCCACACCGCTCGTCGGGCACATCAGATGTCGCGAATAGTGGCGCACTCCCCCCGTGGCGTAATCGTACAGCATCATTGTCCCTTTACCCTGCCGCAATGCCTCTTGTAGGCTTTTCAGCAGTCTTTCATAACTCTCTTCATTGACTTCAAGGCGGTCGATGACCAACTCGATATTATGAACTTTATAGCGGTCGAGCTTCATTCCTTCGTGTAGTTCGACCATCTCGCCATCGATGCGCGCGCGGATATAACCTTTCTTTATAGAACTCTCGAAAAGTTCACGGTAATGTCCTTTGCGCCCTTGAACCAACGGCGCAAGTACGGCTATCTTACTACCTAAAAATGAAGATCTTATAAGTTCGGCAATTTGTTTGTCGGTATAGTGCACCATCTGCTCGCCCGTAATCGGCGAGTATGCCCTGCCTGCTCGCGCGAAGAGCAAGCGCAGAAAGTCGCCCACCTCGGTTACGGTGCCCACAGTAGAGCGCGGATTACGGTTCGTGGTCTTCTGTTCGATCGCCACTACGGGGCTGAGACCGGTGATCTTGTCGACATCGGGGCGCTCCATAGTGCCTACAAACTGCCGTGCGTAAGCCGACAGCGTCTCCATATACCGTCGCTGCCCCTCGGCATAGATCGTATCGAAAGCCAACGACGACTTACCCGATCCCGACAGTCCCGTAACGACCACCAAAGCGTCGCGCGGAATATCAAGATCGATGTTTTTAAGGTTGTGAACCCTTGCACCGGTTATTTTAATAGTGTCTTTCATTAAGGCGATTACACTCCTTGTTCAAATATACTATGTCATCTCGAGCGTGAAGCGAGAGATCCCTCACCCCCACACTCGAGATGACACCTTAAAAATGTCTATTCCGTTCTAAATCCTTTATTAGGTATTTTTACGGTGAGCGTTCGGCCATTCGGATTAGCATAACCATAGTCGCGAATCCAATGATTAAGCTCACGTAAGAGCTTGTAGGTCGTACCGTTGGCCGCCGCAACTTCAGGCCATTTTATGTTTTTGTCTGAAATTTTAATCTCATGATAATCAGTCAACTTTTTATATAAAGTTGAAGCATCTATTGAAAATCCATAAGCTGCAGGGTTTTCATACAATAACTTGAACGACAGGATCCGAAATATATAACGCCGCGTCTCGTCAGGCAGCCAAATGTCGTAATAACTCGTGCACGGGGTTTGTAAACCGAGGCGTTTCGACACTCCCGCATCACCCAAATTATAGGCAGCCGCTGCCAAAGTCCACGAACCGAAACGTTCCTTAGATTTCAATAAATGATTTAATGCAACACGCGTAGAGCGTTCTATATCATAACGTTCATCAACCTCTGAACCTACCTCCAAACCTCCCGCACGCCCCGTCTCAGGCATAAGCTGCCACAATCCCGCCGCCTTGGCTATCGATATGGCATTCGGGTCCAGCCCACTCTCCGCCATACACAGATAGATGAAATCCTCAGGCACGCCCATTTCATTAAGTATGGGTTTAATTGTGGATAGATAACGCTCTGAATTCAAGAGCGTTGTCATCGTGCGAGAATGCATATTGCAGGTGATGAGCATTTCGCGGATCAGGCTTTCGCGAGTATCGAAATTCTCGAGCGGAACACGCTCGCCCGCAAACCCCAGAGTCTCGGGAATGGCAGGAACACGCACCTGCCCCTGAATCGGAATTTGCGGTAAAGCCACCTGGGCATTCGAGAAACTCGCGGCAAATAATGCCGTAAATAAAAAAATATACCTCATCACGTCAATTTTTAACGTGTAAAGTTACTATTTATTCTACCTTTGTACAAATTTTCCCGAACTATGCTTGCAGGAACACGCCACAAACTTACTGTCAGCCGTATCAGCGACCACGGACTGTACCTTACCGACGACGAGGGCGTCGAGGTGTTGCTGCCTAACCGCTATGTTTCCCTCGAAAACCGTGTGGGCGATATTCTCGACGTCTTCGTCTACCATGACTCCGAAGATCGCCTTATAGCCACTACCGGCCACCCGTTGGGCATGGTGGGCGAAGTGGCGTACCTGAAAGCAATCGACAAAACCAACCACGGCGCATTTATGGACTGGGGAGTAACGGCCAAAGACCTCTTCCTGCCCAACCGTAATATGGTCGGCTATGTCGAACCCGGACAGTCGTACATTGTATATATATACCGCGACTCTATCACGGGCCGAACCGTAGCGTCGATGGCCCTGCGCGGATTTATAGGCAATGACGAACTCACACTGAAACGCGGCCAACAAGTTTCCATTATCGTTACACAGCGCATGGAGCGCGGCTGGCGCGTGGTAGCCGACAACCGTTTCTGGGGAATGATATACGACAACCAGATATTCGGTGCAAATGTGACTGTTGGCGCACGTCTGACAGGGTTCGTAAGACGAATATCCGAAGACAATCGCGTAGATATAAGTCTCCAACAGGAGGGTTACGACGAGGTTCGTTCGGCGGCGGAGCGTTTGCTCGGGCTGCTGCGAGAGGCGGGAGGTTCATTGCCCCTGCATGACGGAAGCGCTCCCGAAGTCGTTTCGGCGGCCACAGGCATGAGTAAAAAAGTTTTCAAACGCACTGTCGGCTACCTGATGAAACGCGGCGATATCACGATGAGCGAAAAAGGAATAGTCTTAAAGACAGCATAATTATGCAAGTTGTTCCATATTTATTGCTATTCGGAGGTACGGCCTTTTTGATCGTGATGACGGTAGCGTATTATCTCGTATCTCCGCGCATCATCGCACGGAAGAGCGAGTATGTAAAGTGTACACTTGTTTTTCTGAGTGCCTATGCCGTTCTTTGGTCTGCATTGCATTGCCTGTGGGTTTACGGGGAGGTATTCTTAGCCTACCTATTTTTTCCTGCGCTTTTTGCAACATATATGATGTGGCCATTCGGTAGCGAACCTCGCAACCAACATATCGCGTTCTTCCTGTTCTGGCCCGCATTGGTTTCGCTTCCGATGTCCTTGCTTTTTTTAATTACGTTATTTTGATGCAAACGGCGGAAAGAGTTTCACAAAACGATATATCGGATAATTACGTTTATCAACGGTCGCTGCTGGCCTACCACGAAGCGGCGAAGTTGGTGCACGGCGACGTATTGGAGATCGGCACGGGAAGTGGCTACGGGATAGATATTATAGCACCGTGGGCCGCTAAATTCGTAACGCTCGACAAGCATAATAAAGCAGGCTGTACGGCCGAGGAAGCACAAGTCATCTCGAAACATCGCGAATCCGACGAGATCATTCGACAGGCTCAGGATGACAGCATGAGAGATATTTCACTTGCTGAAGCTCGTATCGGGATGACAACAAAAATATCGGTCTTGCGTGTGCAAGCCACAGTCCCTCCCCTGCCCTTTCCGGACGCAAGTTTCGACACAGTGGTATCGTTTCAGGTAATCGAACATGTGCGCCGCGACAAGGAGTTGGTGGCCGAGATATATCGCGTTTTGAGGCCCGGCGGACGGCTGATAATTTCAACGCCGAACATAAAAATGTCGCTCACGCGCAATCCGTGGCATGTACGTGAGTATACGGTAGAAGAATTTGCACAATTATTGGAGGATAAGTTCCATAATGTCGAGAGACTGGGCGTGTTCGGTCGCGAGAAAGTTATGGAGTATTACGAGAACAATCGCCGCTCGGTGGCAGGGGTGGCAAAATGGGATATATTAGGGATGCGGAATTGGCTACCGCGCCGGATAATGCAAGTGCCTTACGACATACTGAACCGCATAAACCGCCGCCGATTACTCGCTGCCGACCGCGAACTTACTGCCGGAATAACGATGGACGACTATTATCTCGCCCCCGCGACGGACAAATGTTTCGACCTCTTTTATATAGCCTGTGCGTGCCCGCACAGGGCGATTATTTAGGTTGACTCATTACCATAGCTTAATTGTCGAAGGCAGCCTGTAA
>QMCD01002506.1_pt1 | contig 10174 bp, 5 predicted proteins | sample 1821841 | NCBI WGS metagenome assembly QMCD01 (sample SAMN01991225, study PRJNA193472) | Termite gut metagenome, whole genome shotgun sequencing project. | isolation source: worker | host: Macrotermes natalensis
GACCTCCGTTGCCTGCTCGACCAGTTCGCTACGCGCCTCGCCCGAGAAGACCACGCCGTACAACTTGGCAAAGGCGATCATCGCCACCCCGCCGATGAAAGCCAGCGCGACCACGCCTCCCACGGCCGTCAACGCCCCGGCACCTCCGACGGCCATCGTGTCGACGAAACCGAAGTAGATCAGGAATTCCGAAACAAAGCCATTGAGCGGCGGAAGTGCGCAAATCGCCAGCGTCCCGAGCAGGAAGAACACGGCCGTGACCGGCATCCGTTTGCCCACTCCGCCCAGCTTTTCGAGCGAGGTGGTATGGAGCTGCGTATAAAGATTCCCCGCTCCGAAAAAGAGGAGCGTCTTGAAAAGCGAGTGGTTGAAGGTATGGAGCAGTGCTCCGGCCAGTGCGGCCAAAGTGAGCATCGCGCTGTGGAGATGCAACCCGATCAGCGCCGCACCCATCGCCATGAAGATGATCCCGGCATTTTCGATGCTCGAATAGGCCAGCATCCGCTTCACGTCGTTCTGCACGGCGGCCAACAACACGCCCCAGATCCCCGTCGCGATCCCCGCGACAAATAAAATGATTCCCGCCGCGAGCATACCACCCTGCATGTAGGTCATCACGCGCAACACGCCGTAGACCCCCATCTTGATCATCACCCCCGACATCAGCGCCGAAACATGCGCCGGAGCGGCCGGATGTGCCTCGGGCAACCATGTATGCAGTGGAAATATCCCCGCCTTCATTCCGAAGCCGACCAGAAAAAGCAGAAACAGCGGCAGCGGCGGATAGATGCCGAAATAAGCACCCAACGAATCGAAGCTCACGGCCAGCCCCTTGGCGTGGAGCGTGATGAAGCCCGTCAGCAGGAAGACGAAGCCGACATGCATCATCACCAGATAACCCAGCGCCGCCCGCCGCACCTGCGCCTTCTGTCCGTCGAACAGGATCAGCAGGAACGAACCGAGGGTCATCAGCTCCCAGCAGATCAGAAACCCGTAGCCGCCGCGGCACGTAACCACGCCCAACATCGAAAAGAAGAGCAGCATCAACGCCAGGTAGTGGAGCGAGAAGTGTGCCCGGGGCCGTTGGGCGAGATAACCGCGCAGGTATCCTTGCGCGTAGATCGCCACTGCAATGGCTCCCAAGCAGATAATCACCACGAAAAGCGCCGAGAGCGGATCCATAACGGCATATTCGAGCCCGAAAAGCGTGCGGTATTCCCAGCGCAACGGCTCTCCCGTATGAAAAACGCTGCCCATCAGGCACTTGACGGCTGTCGTCAGCGCCAGCCCCGCCCCGGCCAGGATGACCAGCAGCGCATACGGCCCTTGGGCCTTCTTCGGAAGGAAGAAGACCAGCAGGGAAGCCAGGGCGAGCAGGAGGATCAAATCGGTTGAAAATTGAGCGTGTTTAAATCAACGAAAGTAGCAGCGCTGAAATTAGACCGTTACCCTAAAAAAGTGAAAAATGAACGTAGCGTTTCGGGTTCGCCTTCAGGTCCTCCAACAGCGCCGAGAGGTTCTTCGAGGCTTCGGCGAGCGAGTGATAGAGTTGCTCGTCGGTAAGCAGTTTGCCGGCCGTGCCGTTGCCTGCGTTCAGGTGGGTGAGCGTGGCGTTCAGCTCGGCGAGGCTCGAGGAGAGGTTGCCCACCAGCGACCCGATCCGGGCCTGGCGTAACGTATCGCTCACCGCCTCGATATTCTCCAACGTGCTCTCGATCTTCGGCGCGGAGGCACTCAACGAAGCGGTCAGCGCGTTGACGTCGGCCAGAATGGCATGGACGTGCGCTGCCTCGCGGGAAACGACCGAGTTGAGGGTCGTGGAGATGTCGGCCACGTTCGAGAGCGTGGTCGTCAGGCTCGCGGCGTTGCTCTCGAGCAGCGCGTTGATCCCGTCGAGCGCCAGGGTGAGCCGGTCGATCACACGCTCGGCATGCTGTTGCAGGTTCTCCAGCTCGGAGGTCTCGATGTCGGAGGCGATCGTGTCGTGCTGCTGCAGCATCTCGGGCGAACTGCCGAGCTGGATCTCGATCGCTTTTCCGCCCAACAATCCGTCGGAGAATATGCGGGCTCGCGAATCGGCGGGGATATGGAAGCGCGACTTGACGCTCAGCTCCAGGGTGATCTTTTTCGACTTCTGCGGATCGAAATGCATGGCCTGCACCACCCCGACCTTATAGCCCTGCACGACGATCGGCGCCGATATCTGCACGCCTGCAACCTGCTCGTACTGAGCGTAGTAGGTACGCGATCCGCGCACCAGGTCGGTGCCCTTGATGAAGTTGATGCCCCAGTAGAGCAGCAGCAGCATTGCCAGGGCGAAGATTCCTATCTTAACCTCTTTTCTCATTATTTCAGTAATTTAACAGCCTCGCTTACGGCGATCTGCCTGCCGTCGCGGAAGGCCACGATAAAACACTCGCCCAGGCGTCTCACCACCTCGTCCTGCAACTTCGCGGCCTCGGCGTAGGTGGCGCATTGGCCGACGTAATATTTGTAGTAAGGCGCGATCTGCTTCTCGAAAACTTTCCCCCGGTAGGCGCCGAATACCGGATCGTTGGGGCTCACGCGACGGGGAAAGGCCCCCACCTGCACCGAAAAAAAGACCGACGGCGCGGCGGCGGGTTGTTCGGAGACCGGAGACCGAAGACCGGAGGCCGGCGTTTCGGCAGCAGGCTTTTCGGCAACCGGAGCTGTCCGGGGCTGCGACGCGGGCGGCGCGACGGCTATCCCGCTGCGGCTCTCGGTGCGGGTTTTATATTCGCTGAAGGCGTTGAAGAGCGCACGGGCATACTTATCCTGCCCCTCGTCGGAGATGAGTCCTTTGAGGTCGTTGTTGTTGTTGATAAAACCCATCTCCGTCAGGATACTGGGCATTGCCGGCGCCCAGAGCACCAACACGGGCGACTCCTTGACCCCGCGGTCGACGAGCGAGAAATGCTCGCGGTAGCTGTTCTGCACACACTGCGCCAGCGCCAGGCTCTGCTCGCGGTAGGCGAACTGCATCAGGTTGAAGATGATGAACGACTCGGCCGATCCGGGTTCGTAGCCGTTGTAACGGGTCGAATAGTCGGCTTCGAGGCTCACCACGTCGTTCTCGCGCATGGCCGCCTCGAGCGCCTGACTGCTCTTCGAGAGCCCCATCACGAGCGTCTCGGTGCCCGTGCCGGCCTTGCCGGCGTTGGAGTTGGTGTGGATCGAGAAGAAGAGGTCGGCCTCGGCGTCGTTGGCGATCTTGCCGCGCACGTCCACCGGCACGAAGACGTCCGTGGTGCGCGTATAGATCACCTTGACGTTGGGGTATTTCTCATGGATGAGCCGCCCGAATTTGAGCGCCACCTTCAGCACGATGTCCTTCTCGTAATGCTTGCCGCCCGGGTGCACCGAGCCGGGGTCTTTCCCTCCATGGCCGGGGTCGATGACCACCGTGCGGATCAATTCCTGTTGCTGCGCCGCCGCAGGCAAGGCCGGCCATAAGGCCGCGGCGGCCAAAAAAAGCGCCGCGCGGGTGAAAAAGTGCGTTATTTTATCTATTTTTGCCATCACGATCAACTACACAACCGGCTCATTCAGAGCGTTTTGCCGACATTGTCGGCAAAGGTACGATATTTTCGGGAATTTGCGCGCAAAATTCTTCACATATCTCCTCGCCACGATCCTCGCCCTGCCCGCCATGGCGCAGCAGGTCGACTCGTTGCCCTCCCTCGACACACTCGCGCCCGACAGCACGCTGCTCCTCGTTCCCGATACGCTGTCGCCCACGCCCGACACTCCGGCCATCGCTCCCGATAGCCTGCCGCAGCCCGCACCCCGTCCCGACTCCGTCCCCACGCCGGTACGCAACTTCCTCGAGGATATCATCAAGGGCTCCAACCTGGACTCGTTGGTCTACGAGCCGGGCAACAAGATGGTCTACATCTACGAGAAGGGCGACGTCTTCTACCAGAACATGGAGCTCAAGGGCGACTACATGGCCGTCGACTTAGCGACCAAGAACATCCACGCCCACGGACGACTCGACAGCATCGACGCCGTGACGGGACGGGAGGTCTTCACCCGCCCCGAATTCATCGAAGTCGGCTCGTCGCCCTACCAGATGGACACGATCGCCTACAACCTCTCCACGAAAAAGGCGAAGGTCTATGGCCTCTTCACCAAAGAGGGCGAGGGTTACCTGCACGGCCAGTCGGTCAAGATGATGCCCGACAACACGATCAACATCCAGAACGGCCGCTACACCACCTGCGACCTGGAAGACCATCCCCACTTCTACATCCAGATGTGGAAAGCGAAGGCGATCCCCGGCAAGAAGATCATCGTGGGGCCGTCGTGGTTGGTCTTCGAAGATGTGCCGCTCTACTTCCTGGCCATCCCGATGGGCTTCTTCCCGATGGTCTCGGAGCGCTCGTCGGGGTTCATCGTCCCGGAATACGGCGAGGATGGCCACAAGGGATTCTTCCTGCGCAACGGCGGCTACTACTTCGCCCTGAACGACTACATCGACGCCACCGTCACCGGCGGTATCTACACGCTCGGCTCGTGGGAAGGGGCCATCTCGAGCCGTTATACGAAAAAATACAAATTCAGCGGCAACCTCTCGGCCAACTACTCCAAGAACATCGTCGGCGAGAAGGGAGAGAGCGACTACATCAGTTCGTCGGCCTTCCAGATCACCTGGAGCCACACCCAGGACGGCAAGGCGCGCCCCAACTCCTCGTTCTCCGCCTCGGTCAACTACGCCTCGAGCGGCTACAACAAGTACTCGGCCACCAACATGACCGACTACCTCACCTCGCAGACCAACTCCACGATCTCCTACTCAAGGCGCTGGAGTGGCGTCAACCTCTCGACCAACGTCGGCATCAGCCAAAGCTCGCGCGACTCGACCGTGATGCTTTCGCTACCGAACGTGGTGCTGAGCGTGGCCAAGATCTACCCCTTCCGCTGGGGGCCGGTGGTGGGACGCCAGCGCTGGTACCAGAAGATCTCGCTGAGCTACACCGGCACGCTCAACAACGACGTGACGGTCAAGGAGCGCGACCTCTTCACCCCGACGATGTTCGAGCAGATGCGCAACGGGGTCAACCACGTCATCCCCACCTCCTTCACGGTCCCCATCCTCAAACACATCAATTTCTCCCCGTCGATCAACTACCAGGAGCGCTGGTACTTCAAAAAGATCGAAAAGGCGTGGAATCCCGAGGCGCACCGCGTGGAGATCGTCGACACGATCCCCGGCTTCTACCGCGTCTACAACTACTCGGCCTCGGCCAGCGTCTCGACGAAGGTCTACGGCGAATATCAGTTCCGCAAGGGCCTGCCGATCCAGGCGATGCGCCACACGATCCAGGCGAGCGCCTCGATGTCGTTCGCGCCCGACTTCTCCAAGGAGCGCTACGGCTATTGGAAGCAGGTGCAATCCGACACCATGGGGAACACCACCCCCTACTCGCCCTTCGAACAGGGGCGCTACGGTGTGCCGGGAGCCGGGCAGTCGGCCTCGATGTCGTTCTCGCTCGCACAGACGCTCGAGGCGAAGCTGCGCGACAAGAACGACACGGCCGGATTCAAGAAGGTCGCCATCATCGAGAATTTCTCGATCGGCGGCTCCTATAACTTCCTCGCCGACTCGATGAAGCTCTCGACGCTCTCGCTGAGCCTGCGCACGGCCGAGCTTTTCAAGGGCTTCGCCATCAACCTCAACGCCACGCTCGACCCGTACGAAGTGGTCGAGGTCAACGGTCGCCCGGTACGCATCAACTCCCTCACCTGGAAGCGGGGCAATCCGGGGCGCATCGTCTCCACGGGATGGAGCGCCAGCTGGTCGCTCAACTCGACGCAGGTCTACGGCGGCGCGATCAACGACATCAACAACGGCGGCAATCCGGCCGCGGCAGGCGGCTCGGGCGGATTTTTCGACGATCCGACCAATCCGCTGGCCGATCCCGCGCAGGTGCGTCGACAGATGGTCTCGCAATATTACGACTTCAACCTGCCGTGGAACATCGGCCTGAGCTATTCGCTCAACTACAACAACGACGGCCTCGAGAAGCGCATCACCCAGGCACTGAGCTTCAACGGCAGCCTCAACCTGACACCCAAATGGGGCATCACCTTCAGCGGCGGTTACGACTTCAAAAACAAGAAAGTCACCCCCGGCACGATCGTCCTCACGCGCGACCTGCACTGCTGGCAGTTCAACTTCCAGTGGGTGCCGATCGGCTTCCGCTCGAGCTGGAGCTTTAACATCGGGGTGAAATCGGCGATGCTTAAGGACCTTAAATATGACAAGCGATCTTCCTTCTACGATAACTTATATAACTAAGAGGTTGTTTTGAAATTTCAACTCTCGCTCTTTTCCTCTCTGTTCACCTCATTTTTGCCTGAAACTCGTTACATAGTCCCGCTATGCGCCTCGTTACAGGCAAAAAATGAGGTAAAAATAGCAGTAAAATAGCTTCGGTTGAAAATTCAAACAACCTCTAAGAGTTAGCGTTCCAAAGCGCGATTAACGAAAGTAGCAGCCAGCGAAGGGTGCAGCCCGCAGCCATCGGCGGCGAAGGGCTGCCGGTCTCTTCGAGACCGAAAATTAGACTACTAACCTACTCTGTAATATATGAAAAACCTGATCTTAGCAGCCATGAGTGCCGCAACCCTCCTTTCGGGATGCCAATCGCAAAGCAGCAACCCGCTCCTTTCGGATTTCGACACCCCTTTCCAGACCCCGCCGTTCGACAAGATCGAGCTCGAGCACTACGTCCCGGCCTTCGAGGCCGCCATCGCCGAGATGAAAGAGGAGATCGAAGCGATCGCCACCCACCCCGAAGCGCCGACCTTCGAGAACACGATCGTCGCCCTGGAGCGCGCCGGGAAGCGTCTCGGCACCGTCTCGGGCATTTTCTACAACCTCAACGAAGCGGCCACTTCGCCCGAAATGGACTCCATCGCACTGGTCGTACAGCCGATGGTCACCCAGGCGGGCAACGACGTCTCGCTCGACGAGCGCATCTTCGCGCGTGTCAAAGCCGTCTACGAGGCCGGGCTCGAAAATCCGACCCCCGAAGAGGCGATGCTGCTCGAAGACACCTACAAAGGCTTCACCCGCAGCGGCGCCGGCCTGAACGACGAAGACAAAGCGACCTACCGCGCCCTGACCGAAGAGCTGGGTAACCTGACGACCCTCTTCGGCCAGAACGTGCTTGCGGCGACCAACGCCTTCGAGATGACCCTGACCGAAGAGCAGGTGGCCGACCTGCCCGATTTCGTCAAGGAAGGCATGGCCGCCGACGCCGCTTCACGTGGACGTGAGGGCTGGCTGCTCACCCTGCAAGCGCCGAGCTACGTCCCCTTCATGACCTATTCGACCGACCGCGCCCTCAAGGAGCAACTTTGGCGTGCTTACGGTTCGCGTGCCTTCAACGGCGAGTTCGACAACTCGAAAAACGTGCAGCGTATCGCCGAGCTGCGCATCCGATTGGCCAACCTGCTCGGCTATCCCACTTACGCCGAATACGCCCTCGAGAACCGCATGGCGGGCAACCAGGCGACCGTCACTTCGTTCCTGCAGGAGCTGCTCGACGCCTCGAAATCGTATGCCCAAAAGGATTTCGATATGATCCGCGCCTACGCCGCCGCCAACGGCCAGAGCGAATTCAAGCCGTGGGACTTCGGCTACTGGGACGAGAAGTACAAGAACGCCACCTACTCGCTCTCGGACGAGGAGACGAAGCCCTACTTCGAGCTCGGAAAGGTGCAGGAAGGCATCTTCCTGTTGGCCAATAAATTATTCGGCCTCACCTTCGTCGAGAACAGGGAAATCCCCCTCTACCACCCCGACGTGCAGGCATTCGAAGTGCACGACGGCGAGCGGCTGATGGCGATCCTCTACCTCGACTTTTTCCCGCGCGAGAGCAAGCGTCCCGGAGCCTGGATGACCGAATTCCGCGGCATGTACCGCACCGCCGACGGCACCGAGGTGCGCCCGCTGATCTCCCTGAACGGCAACTTCACCAAGCCGACCGAGACGACCCCCTCGCTGCTCACCTTCGACGAGGTGGTCACCTTCCTCCACGAATTCGGCCACGGCCTGCACGGCATCCTCGCCGAAGGCACCTACGCCTCGCTCACCGGCACGAACGTCTACCGCGACTTCGTCGAGCTTCCCTCGCAGATCATGGAGAACTGGGCCACCGAGAAGGATTTCCTCGATCTGTGGGCCGTTCACTATCAGACGGGCGAAAAAATGCCCGCCGAGCTGATCCGGAAGATCGTCGACGCCCGCCAATACCTCGCCCCCTACCTCAACGTACGCCAGCTCTCCTACGGCATGAACGACATGGCCTGGCACACGCTCACCGCGCCCGAAACGCAGACCGTCGACGCTTTCGAGCGCGGCGCCATCGCCCCGACGCAATTCTTCCCCTTCGAGACGGGCACCTGCGTCTCGACCTCCTTCTCGCACATCTTTTCGGGAGGCTACGCGGCGGGCTATTACAGCTACAAATGGGCCGAAGTGCTCGAGGCCGACGCGTTCGACCTCTTCCGTCAGAACGGGATATTCGACCGGGCCACGGCCCAATCCTTCCGCGACAACATCCTCAGCAAGGGCGGCTCGGAGAATCCGATGAGCCTTTACGTTCGCTTCCGCGGACGGCAGCCGGATAACAAGGCGCTGTTGCGCAAGATGGGGGTCGAATAGCGCCGTCGCCTCTCTCACCCGAAACGAAGCGCATAGGAGCAAGCGCTAAAACCCCGTGTCGTAGCGGGAGCCGACGAGCGCAAGGCGCTCTTGAAGTTTTGAAGAAGGAATTGATCCATTTTGTTTTTCGTTTTTTGTTTTATATATAGGAGTGTTGCTCAATTTTGAGCTGTTTTTTGAGCTGCTTTCTGCGCTCAACAGTTGGTAGACAGAGCCGCGTTTTTCGATCAGCCCCGCCGCGCACAGCTTGCTGCAACTGCTTCGGATCGTGTTTCGGGAGAGGCCCGAGTGGAGCGCTAACTTCTCTTCGCTCAGGCTCATGCAGGCGGGCCAGCGCATCCGGTTGGCTAAGTGGAGCAGGCAGAAATAGAGCGTGCACTGGCAGGCCGAAAAGCCATGCTGCTCGTGCAGTTGCCAGAAACGGTTGATCAGGTGCAGGTAGTTCATGACACAAAACTACCTCCACCCGGGACGGAGAGTTTTATACAATTTTCGACTTTTTTACGGAGTCGGGGTTGGATCGGCGAAAGTAGCAGCCGGCGGTGGGGTGCAATGTCCCTTTATTGCAGCCCTCCGCGCCGGGCGGCTGCGGGCTGCCGGTCTCGCTTCGCAAGACCGCAACTCGACTGCGCCCCCGATCTTCGTCATGTTGAGCGAAACGAAGTGGAGTCGAAACATCTTGGTGCGATTTACTTGCATGAGATCCTTCGACTCCGCTACGTTTCGCTCAGGATGACAAAGAAGGGCGGGGGCTCAGAAAGCGTGTTCCGTTCTCCGTTTTTTAACTACCTTTGCCCTCCCATGCTGCAACCCGGACAAGTATACACCCTGACCATTTCGCGCATCTCGCCCCACGGCCTCTACTTGGCCGACGCCGAAGGCGAGGAGGTGCTGCTGCCCAACCGCTACGTCTCGCTTCAGGACAAGGTGGGCGAGCAGAAAGAGGTCTTCCTCTACCACGACTCCGAGAACCGCCTCGTCGCGACGACCGCCCGGCCGCTCGCATTAGTGGGGCAGGTGGCGGCGCTGGAGGTGGCCGACGTGACCGACCACGGCGTCTTCTTGGAGTGGGGCGCCGACGTGCCCAAGGATGTCTTCGTGCCGCTGCGCAACCAGCTCTACCCGATGCACAAGGGGCGCACCTACGTGGTGATGCTCTACAACGACAACATCACCGGCCGCGTTACCGCCACGCCCAAGCTGCGCGGATTCATCTCGAACGACGAGGTGGCGCTCCAGCCCGGCGAACAGGTGCAAATAGTCGTCACGCAACGCCTGGATGCCGGCTTTCGGGTGGTGGTCAACGACAAGCATTTCGGGATGATCTACCACAACCAGATCTTCCGCCCGGTGGAGATCGGCGAGCGAACGGAGGCGTGGGTGGTGCGCGTGACCGACGACCGGCGCATCGACCTGAGCCTGCAAGCCGCCGGTTTGCAGGAGGTGGAGAAGCAGGCCGAGCTCTACGCCATGCTGGCC
>QMCD01007124.1_pt1 | contig 10171 bp, 11 predicted proteins | sample 1821841 | NCBI WGS metagenome assembly QMCD01 (sample SAMN01991225, study PRJNA193472) | Termite gut metagenome, whole genome shotgun sequencing project. | isolation source: worker | host: Macrotermes natalensis
AAAGTGGGCCCCAAAAACAGGCGCATATATGTTTCATGCCGCAACACCGAAAAAGGTGCCGTCGCAAAAAAAGCGTGCGAAGTGGCATGTATAGCCTGCGCAAAATGCGCCAAAGTTTGCGAATTCGACGCGATAGAAATCGAGAACAATCTTGCATTCATAAACTCACACGAATGTAAGCTATGTCGCAAATGCGTCGGTCAATGTCCGACAGGGGCTATCATAGAGGTTGGATTTCCTGTGAGAAACGAGTCATGAGAAAAATTCTGTTTATAATGCTGCTGCCCGTTATTGCTATTGGGCAGGGGTTCAGAACAACGCTGAAAGGGACTGTCACAGGACACGGCAGCGACTCCATTGCTGTCTATTTTATGGAGGATGACTCGCGCTCTATGCCGCCGAGATACATTATTCATGTTGAAAATGGACGTTTCGAGCAGACCATAGAGGGAGATGCAATGAGGATGATGAAGATAACGTTTGTCGGGGATTTGGCCACAGGTGGAGGGCGTTTTTGGCTCTTTTTTCCTGATGCCGAGGTGGTGGAGATGACTTTGGGCGCAGAACATGAAGACGACATAGTTAAAGGAGGGAAACTCAACCGGCAATTGAGGGCGATGAGGGAGGAAATGTATAAGGAATTCCAAAAATCGCGGGTGGAAATTCCGGAACAGAAGGCACTGGTTAAAAAGATGGACGGATTCGCCGATGCAGGCAAGAGGGTGAGCGACCCCGAAGTGAGACCCGTGTTCGATCGACTTATGCAGATAAACGACAGTTTGCGACAGATTGGTGTTGAGTCTATGTTTAGAATGTTGGACAAGACGGACGGCGGATTGGTGCCATATTCGATCTTTGTACAGAGGATATATTATTATAAGGAGTATACTACGGATTTGAAGCTGCTGGAGAGATTGCAGACAAAATTTGCACAAGCAAATCCCGGACACCCATACAACGAATTGGTGTTGGACGTTGTCAACGCAATAAAGATGACACGGTTCGTGGATTTTACGGTGCCGGATTTGGGCGGGGAGATGCATACTCTTTCGGAGGAAATAGGTAAAATTGCGCTGATAGACCTCTGGGCATCGTGGTGTGGTCCGTGTATAAGAGCGAGCAGGGAGATGTTGCCGATCTATAACGATTATAGAGACAAGGGTTTTACCGTTGTTGGCGTGGCGCGTGAATCAAATGACACAAAGGCGTTGGAGATGGTTCTTGCTCGCGAGAAATTTCCGTGGCTAACGCTGGTGGAAATGAACGACGGAGAGAGAATATGGGCTAAATACGGTGCGGCTAATGCCGGCGGAATAATGGTGCTTGTAGACAAAACAGGTGCAGTGGTAAAGAAAAACCCGACGGCAGATGAGGTCAGGGAGTACTTAAGAAGTAACTTATGAAAGGATTTAAAAAAGGCGGTATACATCCTGCCGATCGGAAGGTTAGTTGTGGGGTTGGGGTTGTGCGTATGGGATTGCCTGAGGAGGTGGTGGTGTTTTTGGGTCAGCATATCGGTGCTCCGGCTGCGTTGGATGTCGCCAAGGGCGACAAGGTGAAGACAGGACAGAAGATAGGCGAGGCTGCAGGGTTTGTTTCGGCAAATGTTCACGCGCCGGTTTCGGGCGAGGTTGTGTCGGTGGAACCTGTCGCAGATGGCGGGGGGATTAAGAGGCCCGCAGTGACGATAAAGACGCAGGGCGATGAATGGGTTCCGGAGGTCGACCTTTCGGAGTCGCTGAAACAGGATTGTAAGCTCACGCCGGACGAGATTGTGAATAAAATCAGGATGGCGGGCATTGTGGGGATGGGTGGTGCAACGTTCCCGACGCATGTCAAACTGTCGATTCCGGATGGCAAAAAAGCAGAATTCCTGATAATCAACGGCGTGGAGTGCGAGCCTTACCTCACGTCGGATCATCGTGTGATGTTGGAGAGGGGCGAGGAGATGCTTGTCGGGATACGCATTTTGATGCGTGCGCTGGGGGTTGAGAGAGCTTATGTAGGTATCGAGAACAATAAGGAGGATGCAATAGAGCATCTGCGGACGTTGGCGGGGGGCTATCCCGAGATCGAGATTGTACCATTGAGGGTGCGCTATCCCCAGGGAGGCGAGAAACAGCTGATAGAGGCCGTTGTGGGCAGGGAAGTTCCGAGCGGAGGATTGCCGATAGATGTTGGGGTTGTGGTTCAGAACGTGGGAACGGCTTTGGCTGTCTATGAGGCCGTGCAGAAAAATAAGCCGTTGGTGGAGCGCGTGGTTACGGTCACGGGCGATGGTGTGGCGCGTCCGGTGAACGTTTTGGCGAGGGTTGGGACGCCCATTTCGAAACTCATAGAGTTTGCAGGAGGGATGGTTGAGGGGGCCGACAAGGTGATTAACGGTGGTCCGATGATGGGAAAGGCGATGTCTAACATCAACGCCCCTATGACGAAGGGAACCTCGGGTATCGTTGTCATGAACGGTTCGGGGAGATGTGAGGCGGGTCCGTGTATAAAGTGTACGAAGTGCGTTCAGGTTTGTCCGATGGGGTTGCAGCCTTTCATGATCTCGAAACTGTCGTGCAAGTCGATGTGGGACGAGGTGGGTGCGCTTAATGCTGCAGATTGCATCGAGTGCGGATCGTGTGTCTATACTTGTCCTGCATATTTGCCCTTGCTGGATTTCATTCGCTTGGGCAAGACAGAGGTTATTATAATGAGGAGGAAATGATGAATAAGCTGAATATCTCGCCTTCGCCCCATGTTCACGGTGGATTTAGTACGAGGCGTCTGATGGGCGACGTTTTGATTGCGTTGTTGCCTGCATTTGCGGTTTCGATGTGGATCTGGGGTCTCGGAGCATTGGTAACCACGGCTGTTAGTGTGGCATCGTGTATGTTTTTCGAGTGGACCATCAGTAAATATTTTTTGAAGACAAAGCCTACTACGGGCGACCTTTCGGCGGTTGTTACTGGTGTTTTGTTGGCCTTTAACCTGCCCTCGACACTGCCTTTGTGGATGACCGTCGTTGGTGCGCTGGTTGCCATCGGAGTAGGCAAAATGTCGTTCGGGGGATTGGGCAAGAATCCTTTTAATCCCGCTTTGGTCGGCAGGGTTTTCCTGTTGCTGTCGTTCCCTGTGGCGATGACGAGTTTCCCGGGCATCGACGGAGTTACGGGTGCCACGCCGTTGGCTGTTTTGAAAAGCGGCGGCGATTGGTCAAGTATCGACCACGTCAGGCTGTTGTTGGGTACTCATGCGGGATCCTTGGGCGAGATGAGCGCGGCGGCATTATTGTTGGGCTTTGTTTACCTGTTGTGCCGTAAGGTTATTCGATGGACGGTTCCGGTTATTGTTCTTGCCACGATGGCTCTCTTCACGGGCATATTGCATATTGTCGACCCGGTGATTTATGCCGATCCGTTGTTCCACCTCTTGACGGGAGGTGCGATTTTGGGGGCGGTGTTTATGGCAACGGACTACTCCTCATCGCCGATGAGCTGCACGGGAGGAATAATTTATGCGATAGGTATTGGCGTCATAACGGTCCTGATAAGGGTTTGGGGTGCCTATCCCGAGGGTATGTCGTTTGCGATCCTCATAATGAACGCTGTTGTGCCGTTGCTGAATAAGGGTTTTAAACCGAAGTTATTCGGAGGAGGGAAAAAGAGATGAAGAGTTCGCTGAAGAATATGGTGCTGTGTTTGGGTGGCATCACGGTGGTTGCCGCTGCCGGGTTGGGATATGTCTATGACTTGACGAAGGGACCCATCGAGGCGGCAAAACAGGCTAAAACGACCGATGCACTGAAGAAAGTTCTGCCTCCGTTCGAGGGTGAACCCGTGGTCGATACGATGTTTACCGACGAGATGCCCATTGTGGTTTATACGACCGATTCGGGACGTGCGGTGGAGACAATGACAAAGAACGGGTTCAGCGGCGAGGTGCGCCTGATGGTCGGATTTCTACCCGACGGGGGGGTGCATAATATAGAGGTGCTGCAACAGAACGAAACTCCTGGCCTCGGCAGCAAAATGGCAGACGAAGATAACCCCCTCGTGATGAGTTTCAGGGGGCGCAATCTCGCCGAAATGAAGCTCGCAGTGCGCAAGGATGGGGGAGACGTAGACGCAATAACGGCCTCGACGATAAGCTCGAGAGCATATATCGATGCTGTGGAGCGCGCATGGAGAACGATTTCTGACGAGGCGATAGATGTTCCCGCCGGAGCAACCAATACGGAGGAAGGTCATGAATAAAATAACGATCCTAACGAAGGGGCTGATCAAGGATAACCCCACTTTTGTACTGTTGCTGGGTATGTGTCCCACGCTCGGAACAACAACCTCGGCTGTGAATGGTCTCGGAATGGGGGTGGCTACAATGTTCGTGCTTGTTTTTTCGAATATCGTAATCTCGCTGATGAAAAACCTCATCCCAGACAAGGTGAGAATTCCCGCCTATATCGTGATAATTGCGGCATTGGTTACGGTTCTTCAAATGGCGATGGAGGCCTATGTCCCCGCGCTGTATGCCACTCTGGGGGTTTTTATCCCGCTGATCGTGGTGAACTGCATTATTCTGGGGCGTGCCGAGGCGTTTGCCTCGAAAAATAATGTTGGCGACTCGACCCTCGACGGAGTGGGCATAGGGTTGGGATTCACGGGTGCGCTCACGTTATTGGGAGCGGTGCGCGAGATATTGGGCGCAGGGTCGATCTTCGGGCATAAGTTTATCTCGGGAGACGGGATACTCATTTTTGTTCTCGCTCCCGGGGCATTCCTTGCGCTGGGGTATTTGATAATGGCATTTAGAAAATTGACGAAATAATGGAATATTTTCTGATCATAATCGGGGCGATATTCGTCAATAATATCGTTCTGGCGCAGTTTCTTGGTATCTGTCCGTTCCTTGGGGTATCGAACAAGGTGTCCACGTCGCTCGGAATGGGTATGGCGGTCACCTTTGTGATGACCATAACGGCTGTTGTCGCATACCTGCTGCAATATTACATCCTCGTGCCGCTGGGCATCGAGTATATGCAGACCATTGTCTTTATCCTCGTCATCGCGGCGTTGGTTCAGATGGTCGAGATTATCCTGAAGAAAGTTAGCCCCGCGTTGTATCGCGCTCTGGGGGTGTTTTTGCCGTTGATAACGACAAATTGCGCCGTGTTGGGTGTTGCGATTTTGTTGGTTCAAAAAGAGTTGGGACTGGCCCAAGCGGTGGTATACTCTGCTGCTACGGCCCTCGGATTTACTCTGGCCATGGTTCTTTTTGCAGGAATTCGCGAGCGTCTCGAGATAGAGGATGTCCCCGAGACAATGCGCGGAGTGCCAATAGCCCTCGTTTCGGCAGGAATATTGGCAATGGCGTTTATGGGGTTTGGCGGATTGGTTTAATGTTTTTCCGAGCAAGAGGCTTTGATACTTTGTTAGGCTGCGGTTTGAGAATCTTGCCTGCCTTACTTCCCTTTTTTGGAGTTCTAATTGTTTCGTCCTGCCGTTTCACTGACGGAGGGAGAGTGCTTGCACTTGTGGATGCCGACCCTGCGGGATGGTCGCGTTCGACCCTCGACGTTGTTGTCGACGACACTCTGAAAAAACGCGATTTAGGGGTCCTTCTTCGTGTCGATGCGCGTTTTGGGGACGGTCGCCTGCCGCTGAAGATCTATTCCCGCGCCCCTAACGGAGAGTGGGCGGTCGACAACCTCACAGTTAGTCTCGATGCGTCGGGGGATGACATAAAAGAGGTTGTTTGTCCTTGGAGGCGAGGCGTTGTTTTTCCGCGAAAAGGGGTTTACACGTTCACTATAACAAGTTCTGCAGAAGGGGCTGCAACGAGAGGGGTTAGGGCGATCGGGATAATAGAGAGTTTAAGTAATGGGCAAAGATAAACTGCGGCGTTTTAGCGAAAATCTTACGTTCGAGAACCTTGTTCAGGCTGATTTTAAAGATGTTTTTCGTCGAGACCACCCCATAAAGGGGCGTTGGCGGGAGGAGTTTTTTCATAACCCGAACCCCATTGTCCTCGAACTCGGGTGTGGACGCGGGGAGTATACAATTGCTCTGGGCGAGATGTTCCCGGAGCGAAATTTCTTGGGCGTCGACATAAAAGGTGCGCGACTGTGGAGGGGTGCAAAAACAGCCACGGAGCGCGGTATGGCTAATGTGGGGTTTTTGAGAACGAGGATCGAGGTTATTGATTCGTTCTTTGCCCCGGATGAGGTCGATGAGATTTGGATCACTTTCCCCGACCCGCAACTCAACAAAACCCGCGCACGGAAACGCCTAACATCACCGATGTTCTTGGAACGTTATGCCCGTTTTCTGAAACCCGATGGGGTGGTTCACCTTAAAACCGNNNAAACCGACAGCAAATTCCTACACGATTACACTCTGGAGACAGCCGCCGAAAATAATTCGCAGATACTCGAGGCGTGTGTCGATATATACGGCACAGGACGTGCAGACGAGGTTTTATCGATAAAAACAACTTATGAGGCGCGCTTTCTTTCGGAGGGTAAAAATATAACTTACCTGAAAATGTTGTTAAATAAAAAATAATTCTCTATATTTGTCCCCGCAAGCAACAGGAACATTCCTCTTTAGCTCAGTTGGTTAGAGCACCTGACTGTTAATCAGGGGGTCCAAGGTTCAAGTCCTTGAAGAGGAGCAGGGGGTGAGGGGGCAAAGTGGGTAATATAAAGGGAGGCATATGCCTCCCTTTATATTACCCACTACCCCTACTTTGTCGTCATTATTTCGAGTATCAGGCGGTCGGTTTCATTCATTCCGTCGCGACCTATGCGGGCGAGATTGGCTATGGTCTTGTCGACATCTTCGTCTACGATGCCCTCAAGAGAGGATACGTAGCGATTCTCCATGGCCATCACCGAGGAGAGGAGCGCCGTCGAGACGCCCGTCGCGATTTTCAGTGCGCAGCTGGGTTTTGCCCCATCGCACACCATTCCTGTGATATTGGCGACCATGTTTTTCACGGTGAAAGCAACATGACGATATTCGCCGCCCATGAGGTATGTTATTCCGCAGCTCGACCCCGTGGCCGCCACGACGCATCCGCATAAAGCCGACAGACGGCCCAGAGACTGTTTTATGTATATTGCAGTGAGGTGCGAGAGGATCAATGCGCGCGTAAGTTTTTCTTCTGAGGCACCGGTCTGTTCGGCAAAAGTCACCACGGGGAGAGTGGCTGTTATTCCCTGATTTCCGCTTCCTGAGTTACTCATAACGGGATTTGTCGCTCCTGCCATGCGGGCGTCGCATGCTGCGCCGGTGTTGACTAAGAGGCGTGTCAGCACACCCTCGCCGATGAGTTTCGCCATCTCCGGACGGTCGAGAGTGCGCCCAACGCAGTGACCGTAATTATTTTTGAGCGATTCTTGGGCAACAGCTTTATTTAAACGCGCAGCCTCGAGGATAAATTTCAGTTCCTCGATGGGACTCTCCGTTGCGTAGTCCCACACTGTGCGCAGAGTGAGCGGAACCGCCTCGTGCTGCTCTCCGGTGGTGTTTGATTTCTTTGTGAGACCGCAATCTTCTTCCACGAAAACGGTGTGTCCGCCCTGAATTATAGCACGCGCCGAATCTTTGCCTGCCGACACCACGGCCTCGATGTAGAGCTTATCTGGCGCATTTTCTTTGGCCGAAATTTCTATGCGGTTCTCTTCGATGAATTTCTTCCCGCGCTCCACGGTCTCGGGCGACGAATCGCGAAGTACTTCTAATCCGTATTCTGATTTTCCGATGAGAGCTCCGAGGGCTATTGCTATGGGGAGACCCGTCATTCCTGTTCCGGGAATACCGACACCCATAGCATTCTTCAGGACATTCGGACTCAACGTGACAACGATTTTTTCGGGTGTGCGCCCCAGTTTCTCGCATGCACGAGCGACGCACAACGCCACGGCCACGGGTTCGGTACACCCGATTGCGGGAACCACCTCGCGTTCCATAAGAGACTTGATCTGCGCACGCTGCGCCTCGGGAAGAATAGACATAACTATGATTTTTGCCGTAAATATAACGTTTATTTCGCTATATTCGCGTCATGGAATCTCTGCGGGAATTATATAGGATTGGTAACGGACCTTCGAGCAGCCACACTATGGGGCCTCGAAAGGCGGCACAGCAATTTCTGGAACGTAATGCGGGGGCCGATGCCTTTCGCGTGACGCTTTACGGAAGCCTTGCCGCAACAGGTAAGGGACACTTTACGGACAAGGCCATATTGGAAGTTCTTCAGTCCGCGGCCCCAACCGAGATCGTGTGGGAGCCTGAAACGTTTCTTGCGTTTCATCCCAATGGCATGCGTTTCGAGTCCTTTCGCGGAGGTGCTGCGATGGAGGACTGGACGATTTTTAGTGTCGGCGGAGGAGCGTTGGCAAATGAGAATACTGTTGTGGAATCCGCCGCACAGGTCTATCCGATGAGTAATCTTGTTGAGATCCAATATTGGTGCGATGCCAATGGTACGAGCTATTGGGAGTATGTCGAGAAGTGCGAGGGGTCGGAAATATGGGATTTTTTGAGAGAAGTTTGGTCGACGATGAAGAGTACCATTGAATTGGGATTGGAGCGCGAGGGGGTTATTCCAGGCGGTCTCGGGGTGCGGCGAAAGGCGGCTAATTATCTCGTTTTGGCCGACTCACACAGTGGTGCGTTGCATAGTCGGGGGAAGATCTATGCCTATGCCCTTGCGACATCGGAGGAGAATGCGAGCGGCGGACGTATTGTTACGGCACCCACGTGTGGGGCGAGCGGAGTGCTTCCGGCGATACTTTATCATTCCCAGAAATCGCGCGGATTCAGCGACCAGCGTATTTTGAGAGCACTTGCCACGGCGGGGTTGGTGGGTAATATCGTGAAAACAAACGGGTCTATTTCGGGGGCCGAGGTTGGGTGCCAGGGCGAGGTTGGGGTTGCGTGCGCTATGGCTGCGGCTGCGGCGTGCCAACTTTTCGGGGGAACACCGGCACAGATAGAATATGCCGCAGAGATGGCTTTGGAGCATCACTTGGGGCTGACGTGCGACCCTGTGTGCGGATTGGTTCAGGTTCCGTGCATAGAACGCAATGCCGTTGCTGCGGCGCGGGCATTCGACACGAATAGTTATGCCATGTTCTCCGACGGTAAGCACCGGGTGAGTTTCGACCGTGTGGTTGAGGTGATGCGGCAAACGGGACACGACATGCCGAGCCTCTATAAAGAGACCTCCGGCGGGGGATTGGCAAAGAATTATGGCGAGGTTTAGCGGACATGTTCAGATTTCCTAAAGAAAGAAGGCTGTGCGGTCGCGATGCCGTTGGTCGTGTCTTTGCGCAGGGGCGTGGCGGATTTGTCCACCCGTTGAGGTATACCGTCGTGGAGGGCGAGGGATTGAAGGTTTTGGTTAGTGTTCCGAAGAAACTCCATAAACGTGCCGTGCGCAGGAATCTGCTCAAGCGTAGGATGCGCGAGGCTTTTCGGTTGAAATGTTCGGCACTTCCCACGGGGACGCATATCGCGCTGATTTATGCCGTAAAGGATGTTGAAGATTATCATGTTATCGAGAGTGCTGTCGAGCGTATTTGTGAGATTATTTGTGGCGCTGATTAGGTTCTATCAGGTCGCAATTTCGCCGTGGTTGCGCCCCTCGTGCCGGTTTACGCCAACGTGTTCGAGCTATGCCATCGAGGCTCTGCGCCGTCATGGGGTGTTTCGCGGGAGTCTTTTGGCTGCATGGCGAATCCTGCGCTGCAATCCATGGAATAAAGGAGGATATGACCCTATTCCGGAAAAATGAATGTATGGGGAAATCACTTTTTATGATGTTTGCCATTTTGGGAGTAGCAAACGGATATGCCCAGAGTGTCTATCGGCGTAATGTTGTCGACGAGCGGTCGCGGCCGTTGGATTATTTCAATGTGATTGTCCGTAATCTGCCCGATTCGACGTATTTGAAGGGGCAGACTTTTCTTAACGGCAAGCTGGAGATGCAGCACTCTTTTTCGGGGCGCAAATTGATCGAGATACAATGTTTGGGCTATGAGGACCTCTCCTATGTCGAGAATTTTTCGTCCCCTGCCGCCCCCGAGATCCTTGTTATGAGGTCGGAGGCTTTGGGTGTCGATACGGTTTTGGTTATGGGGCGCGTTCCTGTGGTTTCAACCTCTCGAGGTAAGACAACG